>ENA-OQCN01001559-OQCN01001559.1-human-gut-metagenome-genome-assembly--contig:-NODE-1559-length-11079-cov-2.413258_pt1 | contig 11079 bp, 13 predicted proteins | sample MGYA00242497_ERZ504576 | MGnify/ENA primary metagenome ERZ504576 (study PRJEB26092, sample SAMD00036296) | human gut metagenome | host: Homo sapiens | study: EMG produced TPA metagenomics assembly of...
CCAACGGCGAGTTCTTCGACGAAGAGTCGCCCCGCTACAAGGCCGCTGCCCTCAAGGCCCTGCAGGCCGCAAAGGCAAACGACTGCCTGCTGGAAGTGAACACCGGCGGCGTGTACCGCGGCTACCGCAAGGACTTCTACCCCGGCCCGTGGCTGCTGGGCGAGTGGCAGAAGATGGGCGGCAAGGTCATCATCACTTCTGATTCTCATGATATCAACAGCCTGACCTACGGCTTTGACGAAGCTGCCGCCGCCATCAAGGCTGCAGGCTTTACCAGCGTGCAGGTGCTTACCGGCAGCGGCTTCGAGACGCAGGAGCTGTAATTTTATGGCACGGACTCCTTCCGTCACCTTCGGTGACACCTCCCTCTGAGAGGGAGGCATTGGCAAAACCAGAAACTTACCGTCATGCCAAAGGCTCCCTCTTTGAGGGAGCTGGCAAATCCGGAGGATTTGTCTGAAGGAGTTCAGGCCCGCAAAAAGATCGATCATCTGCAATGCCTTTTCCTGTTTTTTATAAATCGGGAAGGGATTGCAGATGTTTTGTTTTGTGTACAGATATCTTAAAAATTATAATTTTGGAGGAACCCTATGACCCACGCGCAGCCCCAAAAGAAAAGCGTCTTCAACATGAACGTAGACCTGATGCACGGGCCTATTTTAAAAAGCCTGCTGCTGTTCATGCTGCCCATTCTGATTTCCAATCTGTTCCAGCAGCTCTACAACACGGTGGATACCATGATCGTGGGCAATGTGCTGGGCGATACAGCCCTTGCCGCCATTGGCTCCTGCGGTTCGATCTACGAGCTTTTAGTCGGCTTTGGCATCGGTATCGGCAATGGCCTTGCCATCGTTGCAGCGCGCTCCTACGGTGCGCAGGACGAAGACCTGCTCAAGCGCACGGTGGTGGGGTCGGTCGTCATTGGCCTGATCGCCTCGCTGGTCATTACAACGGCAGGTTTTTTCGGCCTGCATGCCCTGCTGCAGCTGCTGGATACCCCGGCAGAAATTCTGGAAGATGCCTACAGCTACATCATCGTGATCGACCTTGGCGTTGTGGTCATGTTTATGTATAACCTGTGCGCAGGCCTGCTGCGCGCCATTGGCAACAGCGTGATGCCGCTGGTGTTCCTGCTCATCAGCTCGGTGCTGAACGTGGGGCTGGACCTGTGGTTCATTGCCGGGGTTGGCATGGGCGTGCGGGGCGCAGCGGTGGCAACGGTCATTGCACAGGGCATCTCGGTGGTGCTGTGCGTTCTGTACGTGCTGGCAAGGGTGTGCATCCTCATCCCGGAGAAAAAGCATTTCGCCGTGGGCAGTCATCTCTACTGGGAGCTGTTCAGCCAGAGCATCTCCATGGGCCTGATGAGCAGCATCGTGTCTGCGGGTTCGGTGGTGCTGCAGTACGGCATCAACGGGCTTGGCACCCTGACCATTGCGGGGCACACCGCTGCCCGCAAGCTGTTTGCCTTTACGGAGATGCCGCTCATCTCCATGGCGAACGCCGGTTCCACCTTCGTTTCCCAGAACCGCGGCGCAAACCAGCCCGACCGTGTGCGCAGGGGAATGCGGCAGATGTATCTGTACTCGGTGGTGGTGATGGTCGCCGCCGTGGTGCTGATGAACTTTGGCGCGGAATGGATGGTGCAGCTGATCTCCGGCTCTTCGGAACCCATCGTGCTGGAAAACGGTGCGCGGTACCTGCTGTGGAACGCACCGTTCTATGCCGTTCTGGGGGTGCTGCTGTGCACCCGCTACGCGCTGCAGAGCCTTGGCCAAAAGGTGCTGCCGCTGTTCTCCAGCGTGATCGAGCTGGTGGGCAAGGTGATCTTTGTGCTGGTGTTCATCCCGAAATTCCAGTACAATGCGGTCATCCTGTGCGAGCCCATCATCTGGTTCTTCATGACGGCATATCTGGTGGCGGTGTACCTGCACGAGCCCTTTGTGTTCCCGAAAAAATAACCCTCTCAGTTATCGCTGTGCGATGCCAGCTCTCCCGAAAGGGAGAACTTTTTGCATTTTACGAGAAGCACAAAGAAAGCTCCCCCTTTCGGGGGAGCTGGATGCGAACAAAGTGAGCAGACTGAAAGGGGTTACAGCGCCGAATAGCCAAAGCTGTTCACCAGCGCATCGATGTGCTGGCCGGCCTTGCACAGGGGGCAGTCGCGGCTGTCAAAGCTGGCGTAGTCCGGCAGGCTGGCGGGGTCAAAGATGGAGGTGACTTCATAGCCCATGCACTCATGGGTGGTGGCAAAAATAGCGGAAAGGCCTGCCACGGTGCCGCCGTAGTAGTTCACGGCCTCCACAGCGGCCTGCACGGTGTAGCCGGTGGTGATGGAAGCGGCCAGAATGAGCACATGCTTGCCCTTGACCATGGGGGCCAGATTGTCGCGCAGGATGATCTGGCTGCCGGTGGTGTACTCCGGGGTGATCACATAAATGGTCTGGTGGGCGTTCATGTTGGCAAAGCCGTCCTTGGTCAGCTCGTTGGCAAGGCAGGTGCCGATCACCTGCGTGCCGTCCAGACAGAGCACGGTGTCCACAATGGTGCTGTGCTGGTAAGCGGCCACCAGCTCCTTTGCCACGGCCTTGGCCTCGGAAAGGCGGGACTTCTGGGTGGTGACATCGATGTAATAGTTGATATGGCTGTGGCTGGTAGCAAAGTGGCCCTTTGCTACGCGCAGGAACAGGTTACTTTTTTTGGTGGGAAGCTTTACCATATTGATCATCGAAACAGCACTCCTTTTCAGGTTTTCCGGGTTGCCCCTCAAATACAAAAAGCACCGCATCGCTGCGATGCTCCTGCACATTTTTATAACCCTATTGTACCGGAAAAGAAACCTGTGCACAAGGCATAAATCCACTAAAAAACTTTGTACATTTTACATGATATCGCCCAAAACTTGGATACAAATGGCCCGCATACGCAAAAAGACCCGCACCCTGCGGGTGCGGGCCTTAGACATAATATAAAATCAAGCGGTAGGGATACTATCCTTGATGGCATCGGTGATATCCCAAGTGCCGTAGATATCATTGTAGGAATCATTGGGTTCACCAGTAGCGGCATGCTTGGGAGTATACAGCACAGCTACTTTGGTAGCGCCGGAGAGATCCAGATTGAGAGTCAGAGTGGCCTCGGTGACGCTGTCCTTGCTAGCTTTGGGGTTAGCGGTATCGCCCAGACTGGGCTTAGGAGAGGTATTATAATAATAGTGCTTCGTGCCCTCAGCAGTCGTAACATCGACCTGGAAATGGCTGTCAGTAATCTCCAGCAGTTCGATCTTGGTGACGATCTTGAAGTTGCAGGTCAGGGTCTTGGTATTAGGATCATAACGCGGTTCTTTGCCAGCACTGTTCAGCACAGTGGCTTCACAGATGCCGTCGCCCGGCTTCAGGGTGTCACCGGCCTTGCCGACAGGACGGTTCGGGTTGGAGCAGCCGGTCAGCATGCCGGAACCTGCAATGGCAACAGCGGTAAGAGCGGTATATTTCATAAAGTCACGGCGGGAGAATGTATAGGACATGTTCGTTCCTCCTTTAAAAAGCAGATCAGTACGGCATTGCGGCATTACCTATAAGATAGGCGAAACCGGGCCGGATGTCAATGCCTTTTGGCAAAATAAAATGATGAAATTTTGAGCTGTGACGTTGTTTTGCGACGAAATTTCGTCCTGTGCGGGCCGCGTATCAGGCGCGGGTCACGTCTGCAGCGGTCATGACGAAGGTCATGGTCTTATCCGCTGCAAAGGTGGGCATGTAAGTAACGCTCAGCTGCTGCCAGCTTGGGGACCATCAGCATCAGCTGCAGATAGCCGGTACTGCGGGGGCAGATTGGTGGAATCCGAGAAGGTCTGAGAGTTGGAGTTGTACAGCGAGATGTTGGCACCGCACTCCACGCTCTGGCCGTCGCAGGAAGCAGAGAAATCGGTAGAAGCTGCTGCCAGTGCGTGGAAGTTTGCATCCACGTTCTCCTGCGGGGGCACGGGATAAGCAGCATTGATCTCGGCCAGATTCTGTGCGCCGATGTTGAAGGTCTGGTTCTTGGTGCGGTTGACCACGGTGACCAGAACAGCAATGTATTCGTAACCGGCCTGTGCAGGTGCGGTATCAATGTTGAACAGGCTGGTCAGCTGAACGCCAAGGCCGTTCCAGTTGCTGACCTTATCACCGACCTTGACATCCACGATGGTGGCGCTGCCATTCTGCTGGCAGCCGCCCAGCAGGCTTGCTGCGCCCAGAGCAGCAACGGATGCGCCGGTGCACTTGAGGAAGGTACGGCGGGAAATGGAGTTGGACATAAAATAAATCCTCCTTTTGATAGGAAAAACCGTATTCCAGAATGTTCTATTCTGTTTATACCCTTCTGCCCGAAAGATGCAAGGGTTTTGGGGCTGAATTTACAGCTTTTTCACAGGAATATCACCCTTCGTGGGTAAGGCCCTTCACATGTGTTTCGCTGGTTTTGACCAGATTTAACAGGCTGGGCGTATAAAGCGGGAACTCGCGGGTCAGGCTTTCCGTGGTCATGGTCAGGCAGGCCGGGTCCTTTACGCCCTCGCCGCCGTTCACATCCTGTCCGTCCAGCAGGGCTTCCACGTTGGCTTCGGACATGCGCATCACGGCATCGGAGCAGCCGCGCCAGCGGATGGGATCGATGCTGAACATACTGGCGGCGTTGTGGGGCTCGGCCGAGTACAGCAGGCGGAACATTTTGGCTACGGCCATCATCAGGTAGGCGCTTACCTCGGTGGTAAGGGCCTTGCTGTGGCACTGGCCGATCTTGGCGTACAGCACGTTCAGGCCGTTGGAGATCAGCTTTTTGTTCATGGTGGGCAGCACGCTGCGTGGTAGATGTTGTCCTTCATCTTGTCCGGGTTCGGAAGGTCTTCTGCCGAGAGCATCATGCCGTTGCGCTCTGCACTGCGGCCCAGAAGATAATCGCAGGAAACATTATAGTAGTCTGCCACGCGCACCACAAAGTCCAGGCCGCATTCGCGGATGCCTTTTTCGTAGTGGGACAGCAGCGCCTGCGAGACGCCAAGATCCTCGGCGGCCTGCTTCTGGGTGATGCCGCGTTCCTTGCGCAGCAGCTTGATGATACGGTTGAATTCCATGATTTTTGGCTCCTCAAAGTTCGATGTAGGGGGACATCCTTGTTTTTGGTTTACAGCAGGTTGATTATACACAACGGAAAACCTTTTGTAAAGCAAGAAAAGTGACGATATTTTTCGTTGATTTTCGTCATTTCTGTCAAAAGACTTGCTCTGGACACCATATCTATGCTAAACTATAGGTATTAACGCATACATTTTGTGGCGTGCGCGGGGCCGCGGCTGCCGCCAAAGAGCAAAAAATCTGGCAGACGACACGTTTTTCTGCCAGATTTTTTCTCCGCAGCGGGTTTTGCCGCCCGTTCCCGTGCCGCCGCACAGCGATAAAGAGAGGCACTATCCATGAAAACGTTCAAGCTTCATCTCATCCGCCACGGCATGACTGCAGGCAACCTGCAGGGCCTGTACATCGGCAGCGGCACCGACATCCCTCTGTGCGACGAGGGCCGCGCGCAGCTCAATGAGCTGAAAGAGCGGTTCGAGTATCCGCAGGTGGATACCGTGTTCTCCTCCCCGCTGCTGCGCGCGGTGGAAACAGCCAACATCCTGTTCCCGGATGCAAAGCACACCTTTACCGTGCACGACCTGCGGGAGGCCGGCTTTGGCAAGTTTGAGAACAAGCCGGTCAAGGAGCTGGTGCACGACGAGGACTTTAAAAAGTGGATCACCCCCGGCTCCGGCTATGTGCCCGAAGCGCAGAGCCTACCGACCAGTTCCACGCCCGCTGCGCCGAAAGCCTGATGAAGCTGTTTGAGTATATGATCCGCATGGATGTGACCGAAGCAGCCTGTGTGACCCATGGCGGCGTGATCATGAGCATGCTCAGCCAGCGCGCGGTGCCCACCCGCCGCCCGGAGCAGTGGATGGCAGACCCCGGCTGCGGCTACACGGTGCAGACCGATGTGCAGCTGTGGATGCGGGACCGTCTGGTGGAAGCCATCGACATCGTGCCCTTTGGCTATGCCGATACCCTGCGCGGTCAGGCCGAAGCCGAGGAAAACGAGGCCTTTGAGTAAGGATTCGGTTACAGTTTCGGCCCATCCCTTGACAGAAGCGGCGCAATCCTTTATTGTATAAGGGAACGATCATTTTAGGAGGAAGTTCCATGTCCCAGTCCATTTCCCGCCGGTCATTCCTGAAATGTGCCGGCTCCGGTGCGGTCAGCCTTGCGGCAGCGCTGCTCACCGGCGTACCTGCAGCGGCACAGCAGCCGCGTCTTGCAGGCGAACCTGCCCTGCTGGACGGCAAAGCTGCCGTGGAGCTGCTGGGCTATGCCCCTGCGCAGGAAATGGGCAATGTGCTGGTGTACCTCTCGGTGGAAAACCTCTCCGCATCCACCCTGCCGGTGGGCGCAAGCTATCTGCAGAGCCGTGAGGTGTGCACGCTTGGCGACCTGTACAGTATGGGCACCGGCGTTACCGCTGTGTGCGATGGCAAGCCGGTGCGCTGCGGCAGCTTTGCTGCGCCGCTCTACGGCGAGAACGCGGCGGATGCTTCGGTGTTCACCCTGAACCTGACGCAGGCCGCGGCGCGCTGCTGCACTGCTTCTGCGCAGTGCCGGACAACTGGCAGACGCTGGAGCTGACCTATCACCCGGATTTCGCGGCGGGCCGCAGCGTGACCTTTACGGTCAACCGCAGCACTGACCACGCCGTGCTGGGCGTGGTGCCCACCTCTCCTGCCGAGGTCGGCAGCGTGGTGGATCTGTAACTCCTTCAGTCTCGCATACGCTCGACAGCTCCCTCGGAGAGGGAGCCTCTGGCGAAAAGGAAAACTTGGCCGTATTGCCAAAGCCTCCCTCCATGAGAAAGACTTCCCCCGGCCGGGACAGATTCTCCCCGCGCCGGGGAGAAATGTCACCGCAGGTGACAAAGAGAGGAGCAGATGTCACGCAAGTGACAAAAAGGGGAGCAGTGGCATCGTGTCAGCGATGACGGAAGGAGTTCCTGAACGGAATAAAAGACCATCTGAGATGCAGTTAAAAATGCCTCAGATGGTCTTTTTTTGCTTTGTCAATTCAGCACATTCTGCCCGGCGGAATCCAATACCGTCAGCTCCTGCCCGGTCACGCTGGAGACCAGCGCAATGTAGCTGCGTCCGGTGCGGATGGTCAGCGGCCTGCCGTCGGCATCGTAAAAGGCAAAGGTGGAGTCTGTGCCCTGCGTCCATGTGATGTGCACAGCTGGCTGCCGTTCAGCCAGACACCGCCGCCAAGGGACAGGTCGTAGTCCAGCGTGGTGCCGTCGTCCCGCAGGCTGGAAGCGGAATAAAGGACCAGCAAATTGTCGAATTGCGCCTGCGCGCCGGTGTTGGCATCCAGCTGGGCGGTGCCGTCGGCGCGGAGCATCCCGTAGGTGCCGCTGGCCGCATCGTAGGCAAAGCCGGTGGTGCTTTGGGGCGCAAAGTTGATCTGCACCTGTTCGGCATCCCGGGAACCTGGCTCCGGCAGACGGGGCTCTTTGGCCTGCGGCAGCAGGGCGGGCAGAGCGGAAATGGCAGAACTGTCCTCGGCAGTGCTGGCCGAGGAGGAAGCGCTGCTGCCGTGGTCGCCCAATGCGCCGGAAAGGTTCAGGCTGCCCAGCACGGAAGCGACCTCCCCGCCGCTGGTATGCCACAGCGGCGCGCCGCTCCAGACATCATCGCAGGAAAAGGCGTTGCGGCCCACTTCCAGCGCGTCCACGGCCCGCAGGTTATAATAATCCAGATAGTTGCGGGCAAACTGCCCTGCACCCCGCTGGATGGGCAGTACTTCCTGCCCGCTGAGCAGCCGCCAGTAAAGGTCCTGCCCAAGGGTCACTGGGCCGACGGTTGGCATGGCCGATACCGAAGGATAAGCCAAGCACAGGCTGGTGGGCTGGCCGCTCTCGGTCAGGGCTTCCAGCACCACCGATGCGCTGCCAATACCCCACTGTGTGGTGCTGGAAGCGGCGTTGTCGATCACCACGCGGCGGTGCGTTCGCCGGGATACTGCAGCTCCTGCCCGGTCAGCGGGTCGGTGGGCGCTGCACTGTCCGGGGCAGTGGTGCCGGACAGCGCACACCCGCACAGCAGGGCTGTGCACAGCACCGCCGTGCCAAGGGCCAGATTCCAGATGCGTTTCATGCGGTTCCCTCGTTACTGATAGCTGAAGTTGGACCACTCGTCGTCGTCCACGATGCAAGATAGGTCTTGCCGCGGTTGAAAAGCATCTGCGCACCGGTCTTGTCGTAGACCCGCAGCGGATGCTCAGGCGAAGCCTTTTCCCAGCGGCCATGCTGTACAGCGCCGCGGCTGAAATAATAGGCATCGCCGCCGGAGATGTAGCTTACCTGCTGCACATCGCCGGAGTCGCCGGAATAGCGCTCGATGGGAGCAAAGCAGACCAGCAGGTTGTCAAAGCTCAGCTGCTTTGCGTTCAGCTCGTCCACGGTGTTTTCAAACTTGCCGGAGATGCGGCTGTACATCTGCATTTTATAGGTGCGGGACTGCGGATCATAGCGGAAGCTGGTCTTGTAGTGGTCCGAGTGGGTGATGCTGACCGTCCTGCCGGATGCTGCACCCTGCATGGCATTCTCCTCGCCGGTGCGGTAGTCCGCAAAGCGGAAGAAGGTGGTGTCGTAATCGTATTTCAGGCCGATGCCCGCATTGGAAGCGGCCTGCCGGATCTCCTTGCCGGAGGTGAACTCGGTGTGTTCATAGGCCACATCCCGGCCCCGGCTGTCGCGGTGAGCCACATGCGGATGGGTGGGAGTATTAAAGTAGCTCTTGCCGCCGATGTTCAGGCCGGAATAGTTGTATACGCTGATGAATTTGGTGCAGGCGGCGCTCTCACCGTCGTGGTAGTACAGCGCCTGATAGGGCATCAGCAGCTGCAGGAACTGGTCGCGGCCAGAGCGCAGCGGGCCGATCTCCGGGATGGAGTCGGCATCGTGGAACACCGCGCAGAAGCGGGTGATGCCGCCCTCCACCTTGCACTCGATCAGCAGATCGGCAGAGGAAAGGCCGCGCTGCGGACGGGCGTTCTGACGGGAGGTGTTGGAGATGTTGTTGACCATCACGCCCACGATACGGCCATTGCTGCGCTTGCCTCACCGGTCAGCGGGTCGGCATCGTAAGCGGCAGTGCGGCAAGACTGGCAGCGGCTGCTCGCCTGCTGCCAGCGAGGAAGCAACCATGTCCTCCGAGGATGCAGCAGAAGAAGCTGCGCCGGAAGAACTGATGCCCAGTGTCTGCTGGAGCCAGCTGGAAAAATTGCTGCCCAGAATGGCACTGCCGGAAGCACTGCAGCTGGAAAGCGCCAGCGAAGCGGCAGCGGCACCGGTCAAGCGAAGAACAGTACGGCGAGTGATCTTCATAGGAAAAACCTCCTGCAAAAAACGTATCGGCGCGGCCCGCAGAATGCCAAAGCCGGGAAAAAGTTTGCGGGTGCAGCGCGGCGGGGCGCACACTGCCGGGCAGTAAAACGCAGCGCACTGCAGACGGATTTGATTTGATTGTAACGATTCTTGCCGGGTTTGTAAAGAGGAAGTTATCGGGATGAAGCCCCTTCCGCTGCCGACACCGGAGCATCTTCGATCTGCTGCGCGGATGAAAAGCGGAGGCCCACACCGATGCAGGAGCTTTTTGCGCCTTTTTGCCCGGGAACCCTTGCATTTTTGCGCAAGTTGTGGTAATATTATTCGGCAGTATGTTCACTGCGGAAATATGCGCTCGTAGCTCAGCCGGTAGAGCATCTGACTTTTAATCAGAGGGCCAGGGATTCGAGTTCCCTCGAGCGCACCAAAATCCCACGAAGAATCGTATGGTTCTTCGTGGGATTTTCTTTTTATACGCCATTTGCACGGTCTCTGCACGGTTTTTGCACGGTCCGCATTTTTCGTGTCAGATGGAGTAAGTCTGTGAATTACTCTGCAATCCGTGCTATTTTTTGCAATTCAGGTCAGCAGAGCCAGGCGAAGCTGCGCTTTTACAGAGGGGTCTGCGTCCTTCAGAAGCTCCAGCAGTGCCGACACGGAGATGGTCGGTTCTGCTTCAACCGGGGTGGCCTGCACAGGTGTTGTTCCTGTACGGCCTTCACATCACCGCCGGAGATCATCAGTTGATAAGCAGAGCGCAGGCTGCGCGATGGAATCGCTGAATAGCACAAAGGCATGTTGGAGTCCAGATGTAAAGAAAAAACGGTAAAGCAGATAAAATCCACTTTACGTTTTATAGCAATTCAACTTCTTCATGCAACAGCAATAGCGTTGAATTGCATATCGCAAATTGCTGTTTTAACGTTCCACTAATTTCTTGCCTTGCGATCAAGAAGCACTTCCGCTAAACGCTCTACATTGAAAATATAATCGTACACTGCTATAATAAAATTGTGATATTATCACCAAAAATTCAAGATGAAAAGCGTTTGCGATTGGCAAACATTCAGGAGGAACGCATGGTAACAGGAGCCATTAAAAATAAGGTAGACAAGATCTGGACGGACATCTGGGCAGGCGGCATCACCAATCCGCTGACCGTCATTGAACAGCTGACCTATCTCATGTTCATCCGGTCACTGGACGAGAAAGAGCTTGCCACCGAAGATTTTGAGAACATGGCGGGCGAAAAGATGGAGCACATCTTCCCGGCCAGCGCGGCAGGACAGTCTATGCGGTGGAGCCGCTTCAAGGACAAAGATTCCCGCGAGATTTTCCTGACCATGCAGCAGCGGGTGTTCCCTGCCATCAAAAAGATGAAATATGGCCGTCTGCCGGATTTTGACGCAAACGGCGAGCTGGTGGAGATCGCAGACGACCCCACCCGCCCAGACGAGGGCAACACCGCCTTTGCGCGGTATATGGACGATGCCATGTTCCTGATCCCCACGCCGCAGGTGCTGCAAAAGATCATCACCGGGCTGGAGGATCTTTACACCCACGACATTGCCGACCTTGATATGCAGGGCGACCTGTACGAGTATATGCTGGGCAAGCTGGCAACCGCAGGGC
>ENA-OQCN01001561-OQCN01001561.1-human-gut-metagenome-genome-assembly--contig:-NODE-1561-length-11075-cov-1.837322_pt1 | contig 11075 bp, 13 predicted proteins | sample MGYA00242497_ERZ504576 | MGnify/ENA primary metagenome ERZ504576 (study PRJEB26092, sample SAMD00036296) | human gut metagenome | host: Homo sapiens | study: EMG produced TPA metagenomics assembly of...
TGTTTGAAAAAGAGGTACATCGCATGAGCGTAAAAAATGAACTGCTGAAGATGATCGATGAAAGATATCAGAAATTCAGCAAAGGACAGAAAAAACTGGCGGATTTTATCCGTGAGGATTATGATAAAGCGGCTTTTTTGACGGCTGCGAAGATGGGGGAAGAGGTTGGTGTCAGTGAATCGACAGTTGTGAGATTTGCAACTGCCCTTGGATATGACGGATATCCGGAGTTCCAGAAGGCTCTGGGAGAACTGGTGCGGATGAAGCTGAATTCCATCCAGCGTATGGAAGTGACGTATGGGCGGATCAGCAGGGGGAGATCCTTGCTTCGGTTCTGCATTCGGATATTGAGAAGATCAAGCTTACGATGGAAGCAATTGACCATGAGGCATTTGAAATGGCGGTAGATACGATCTTAAAAGCAAAACGGATCTATGTGATCGGAATCAGAAGCTGCTCGCCGCTCGCAAGCTTCTTAAGCTTTTATCTGAATCTGATCTGTGAGAATGTAACGGCTGTCAATACGAACAGTTCCAGCGAGATTTTTGAACAACTGATCCGTGTCAGTGAAGAGGATGTGGTGATAGGGATCAGTTTTCCGAGATATTCCATGCGTACTTTGAAAGCACTGGAATTTGCAAGCAATCGGAAAGCTACGGTGATCACACTGACAGACAGTGTACATTCTCCGATGACGTTGTATTCTTCCTGCAACCTGATCGCAAGAAGCGATATGGCATCCATTGTAGATTCACTGGTGGCACCTTTGAGTGTGATCAATGCACTGGTCGTAGCGCTCTGCATGAAGAAGCAGAAAGAGGTTATTACAACGCTTGAGACACTGGAACAGATATGATGAATATCAGGTGTACAGTAAGGATGAACTGAATATGGTGGGGGATCGAGTTGAACTTTCCGGAAATGAAAAAGGAAAACTAGAGAAGGATAATGGAAGATGAGTAAAGTAGTTATCGTTGGAGGAGGAGCGGCAGGAATGTTCGCTTCTATCGCAGCAGCCGAATGCGGACATCAGGTTGTAGTATATGAGAAGAATGAAAAGCTTGGAAAAAAATTGTATATTACAGGAAAAGGAAGATGCAATATAACCAATGCCTGCGATATGGAAGGATTATTTGAGGCAGTCAGAACAAATGCAAAGTTCTTATACAGCAGTTTTTACGGATACACGAATCAGCAGGTGATCGATTTCTTTGAGCGGATCAATGTGCCGGTGAAGATTGAACGTGGAGACCGTGTATTTCCGGTGTCGGATCGTTCTTCGGATGTCATCCGTGGTCTGGAACGGGAGATGGACCGTCTGGGCGTGGAAGTGCATCTGCGCACGGCAGTAAAAAAAATAGTGGAAAAAGACGGACATTTTGAAAAAGTAATACTGGGAGACCAGACGCAGGTTTGTGCAGATGCATGTATCGTGGCAACGGGCGGATTGTCTTATCAGTCAACCGGATCCACCGGTGATGGCTTCCGCTTTGCAGAAAGCCTCGGTCATACCGTGACGGAATGTATGCCGGCGCTGGTACCGATGGAATGCAAAGAGGACTGGGTGCCCGAACTGCAGGGACTTTCTCTTCGGAATGTTAATGTGACGATCTGTGACGGAAAGAAAAAGCTGTACGACGATTTCGGAGAAATGTTATTTACGCATTATGGTGTGAGCGGACCGCTGATCTTAAGTGCGAGCAGTTATGTCGGAAAGAAACTGAAAGCAAAAGAACTGACGCTTAAGATCGATCTGAAACCAGCGCTTTCAGAGGAGCAGCTGGATCACAGGGTGCTCCGTGAATTTGAGGAGAATCAGAACCGTCAGTTTAAGAATGCGGTACACAAGCTGTTCCCGTCCAAACTGATTCCGGTTATGATCGAATTAAGCGGGATCGATCCGGAAAAGAAAGTCAATGTGATCACAAAAGAAGAACGTCTGGGATTCGTCAGACTGATCAAGAATCTTGAGTGTACGCTTACAGGTCTGAGAGATTACAATGAAGCGATCATCACAAAAGGTGGAATCAAGATCAAAGAAGTCGATCCGGGAACGATGGAATCAAGACTTGTGAAAGGATTACATTTTGCCGGAGAGGTTCTGGATCTGGATGCAGTGACGGGTGGATTTAACCTTCAGATCGCCTGGTCCACAGCGTATGCGGCGGGAACCGGAATAGAAAGCGCAGATGAATAAAATAGAAAATAAAAACAGAGGAGAGATACCATGGGATATAATGTGGCGATAGACGGACCGGCAGGTGCCGGAAAAAGCACGATTGCGAAGCTTGTAGCAAAGGAAAAAGGATACATTTACGTAGATACAGGAGCCATGTACAGAGGTCTTGCGATTCATTTTCTGGATAAAGGGATCCAGCCGCAAGAGACAGAGAAAGTGATCGAAGCATGCAAGGATGCGGAAGTGACGATCGCATATGAAGATGCCGTACAGCATGTATACCTGAACGGAAAAGATATTTCATCACGTCTGAGAAATGAAGAGGTGGGAAATATGGCATCTGTAACCTCCGCAATTCCGGAAGTGCGTAAGAAACTGCTGGAATTACAGCAGAATCTTGCAAAGACACAGAATGTAATCATGGACGGAAGAGACATCGGAACCTGTGTTCTTCCGCATGCGGATGTGAAAGTATATCTGACGGCAAGCGTTGAGACGCGAGCTAAGAGACGTTACCAGGAACTGCAGGAAAAAGGGGAAGACTGTAATCTGGAAGAGATCGCACATGACATTGAAGAGCGTGACCGCAGAGATATGACGCGTGAGATCGCACCGCTGAAGCAGGCGGAGGATGCAGTTCTTGTAGACAGCTCGGACATGACGATTGCCGAAGTGGTGAAAACGATCGTAGATCTGTGCAGATAGATAAAGTTGGCAGAGAAAGGAATTGCATGATATGAGTGTCGAACTTGCAAAGACAGCAGGATTCTGTTTCGGAGTGAAGCGTGCGGTAGATACCGTATACCAACAGATAGAACAATACCGGGGAGAGAAGATATTTACCTACGGACCGATCATCCATAATGAAGAAGTGATCAAGGATCTGAGAAGCCACGGTGTAGAAGTCCTGAATGATGAAGAAGAACTGAAAACGGCAGATGCGGATGTGGTAGTGATACGGTCCCATGGTGTAGCAAAATATATCTACGATATCATGGAAGAACGTGGAATCACCTGTGTGGATGCAACGTGTCCTTTCGTGAAGAAGATTCATAAGATCGTTGCAGAAAAAAGCGCTGAGGGGTCATACATTGTGATTGTCGGAAACGGTGAGCATCCGGAGGTGCAGGGAATCCGCGGCTGGGCAGGAGAACAGGTGACGGTGGTGCAGACACCGGAAGATGCAGAACGATTTGAATTGCCGGATAAAGATCAGAAAGTATGTATCGTGGCTCAGACGACATTTAACTACAATAAATTCAAAGAATTAGTTGAAATTATTTCGAAAAAGAGGTATGATATAGTTGTTTTAAATACGATTTGCAATGCGACGAAAGAAAGGCAGACTGAAGCCCGTCAAATTGCAGCGAGAGTAGATGCTATGGTTGTGATAGGTGATAAACGTAGTTCGAATACTCAGAAGCTATTTGAAATCTGCAAAGAGGAATGTTTGAATACGTACTATATACAGACACTTGACGATTTGGATATTAATCAATTAAGGTCCGTGGAATCAGTAGGTATTACAGCAGGGGCATCCACGCCCAATAAAATAATTGAGGAGGTTCAAAATAATGTCAGAATTAACTTTTGAACAAATGTTAGAAGAGTCTTTTAAGACAATAAGAAATGGAGAGGTTGTAGATGGTACAGTCATCGACGTTAAACCTGATGAAATCATCTTGAATATAGGCTACAAAGCAGACGGTATCATTACAAGAAACGAATATACTAACGAGGCAAATGTTGATCTTACAACAGTTGTATCTGTTGGTGATCAGATGAGCGCAAAAGTCCTGAAGGTAAATGATGGAGAAGGACAGGTTCTGCTGACATACAAGAGACTTGCAGCAGAAAAAGGAAATGAAAGATTAAAAGAAGCATTCGAGAATCATGAAGTATTAAAAGCTCCTGTAACTCAGATTCTTGGCGGTGGATTAAGCGTAGTAGTTGACGAAGCAAGAGTATTCATTCCTGCAAGCCTTGTTTCTGACACATATGAAAAAGACCTGAGCAAATATCAGGGACAGGAGATCGAGTTCGTGATCAGCGAGTTCAATCCTAGAAGAAACCGCGTGATCGGTGACAGAAGACAGCTTCTTGTTGCTGAACGTGCTGAAAAACAGAAAGAACTGTTTGCAAAGATCAATGTAGGAGACAGAATGGAAGGAACTGTAAAGAACGTTACAGATTTCGGTGCATTCATCGATCTTGGAGGAGTAGATGGTCTTCTTCATATCTCCGAAATGTCTTGGGGACGTGTTGAGAATCCTAAGAAAGTATTCCAGGTAGGAGATAAAGTGGAAGTGATGATCAAAGATATCCATGATACCAAGATCGCACTTAGCCTGAAATTCCCGGAGACAAATCCATGGGCAAATGCAGCAGAGGATTATGCAGTAGGAACAGTAATCACAGGAAAAGTTGCAAGAATGACAGACTTCGGAGCATTCGTTGAATTAGCTCCTGGAGTAGATGCATTACTTCATGTTTCACAGATTTCAAGAGCTCATGTTGACAAACCGTCAGACGTACTTTCAGTAGGACAGGAGATCACAGCTCAGGTCGTAGACTGAACGAAGCTGAGAAGAAGATCAGCCTGAGCATGAAAGCATTAGAGCAGCCGGAAGAAGCTTCTGAAGAGACAGACGCTGAATAATATTGTGACAGATATACAAGGATAGAGGTGATTTCCTCTATCCTTTCTGAAGCTAAAGATAACAATGAGCCGGGATAAGTAAAAAGGTCAATGATGTACTATCTTGGGAAACCTGCCTATGGCAGGTTTTCTGTGCGTATATGCATTTGTTAAAAATGCGACAAGATGTTCATGAAAATATACAATGGAATTAGTCACTTTCTATAGAAAATTGTCTATTTTTCCTGTATATTATATAAAGAGTAAATAGGAAGGAAGGAAAAGGATGGCATTGTTAACATTTAAGGGTGGAATCCACCCGGATGACGGCAAGAGCCTGGCTAAAGATAAGGCAATTGTCGAAGTAAAACCTAAGGGCGATCTGGTGTATCCTGTATCACAGCATATCGGTGCTCCGGCAAATCCTGTGGTAGCTGTTGGCGATCATGTTTTAAAAGGCCAGATGATAGCAGAAGCAGGAGGATTTGTGTCTGCTCCGATCTATGCATCTGTATCCGGAACAGTAAAGGCTATTGCACCGCATCTGAACCCGACAGGTGGAAGAGTGAACAGTATCGTGATCGAGAATGATGGCGAGTACAAAGAAGTGGAATATCCGGAAGTGACTCCGTTAGAAGATATGAGCAAAGAAGACATTCTGAATGCGATTGGAACAGCGGGAGTTGTAGGTATGGGTGGTGCAGGTTTCCCTACCAGAGTAAAGCTTTCACCGAAGGAACCGGAAAAGATTGATTATATCATTGCAAACTGTGCAGAGTGTGAGCCATATATCACCGCTGACTACAGAACAATGATCGAGACTCCGGAAAAGCTGGTCGGAGGAATGAAGATCATTCTCCGTCTGTTCGACAACGCAAAAGGAATCTTTGGCGTAGAGGACAACAAACCGGATTGTATCGAAAAATTAAAAGAACTGACGAAAGATGAACCACGTATCGAGGTGATGGCTCTGAAGACCAAGTATCCTCAGGGTGGTGAGCGTCAGCTTATCTATGCAACAACAGGACGTGCGATCAATTCTGCAATGCTTCCGGCAGATGCAGGATGCGTCGTAGACAACGTGGCTACAATGGTAAGTGTTTACCAGGCAGTGGTAGAAGGAAAGCCTTCTATGGAGCGTGTAGTGACAGTCAGCGGTGATGCGGTTGCAGAACCAGGTAACTTCAGAGTTCCGTTTGGTATAAACCAGCAGGAACTGGTAGAAGCAGCAGGAGGATTTAAGACAGAGCCTGAGAAACTCATCTCCGGTGGTCCGATGATGGGATTCTCCATGTTCTCATTAGATGTACCTGTAACAAAGACATCTTCATCAATTCTTGGATTTACCAAAGATGAAGTGGCTAAGATGGAGCCGTCTGCATGTATCAACTGCGGACGCTGTGTAGAAGCCTGTCCAAGCCGCCTGATTCCATCGAGACTGGCGGATTATGCAGAACATCATGACGAAGAGAAGTTTACAAAACATGAAGGACTCGAATGTATGGAATGTGGTTCGTGCAGTTTCGTATGTCCGGCAAAACGGCCGCTGAAACAGGCGATCGGATCTATGAGAAAGATTGCTTTAGCGAACCGTAGAAAGAAAAAATAAAACAAGAAAGAAGAAGAGGTGAACAAAAGTGAGTGAGAACAATTTGAAAATGTCATCTTCACCACATATTCGTTCCAAAGCGACTACCAGTAATATTATGATGCTGGTGGCCATCGCACTTTTGCCGGCATCTGCATTTGGTGTATGGAACTTTGGACTGCCGGCATTCGGAATGCTGGTTACAACAACGGTTGTAGCAGTATTGACGGAATACATATACGAAAAATTAATGCACAAGAAGATTACGATCAATGACTGGAGTGCAGCAGTAACAGGACTGTTACTTGGACTGAATATGCCTCCTACAGCTCCGTGGTGGATGGGAGCAATCGGTAGTGTATTTGCTATTCTGATCGTAAAACAGTTATTCGGAGGTCTGGGACAGAACTTTATGAACCAGCTCTCGGCGCAAGATGCTTCCTTCTGCTTTCATTTACAAGCCAGATGACAAGCTTTGTATATGATGGTGTGACAGGGGCTACACCACTCGCACAGTTAAAAGCAGGTAATACAGTGAATACGATGGATATGCTGATCGGTAGAATTCCTGGAACAATCGGTGAGACATCCGTGATCGCAATCGTGATCGGAGCAATCTTCCTGATCCTTATGGGAGTAATTGATCTCAGAATTCCTGGAACATACATTGTTACATTTGTGATCTTTGTCGGAATCTTCGGACATATTGCAAATCCTGATGTCGGAATCTTTGATCCACAGTACATCACAGCACATCTCTGCGGAGGCGGACTGATGCTTGGTGCATGGTTCATGCAACCGATTATGTAACATCTCCGATCACACCGAAAGGACAGTTTGTATACGGTATTATCCTTGGTGTGTTAACAGGTCTGTTCCGTCTGTTTGGCGGTTCCGCAGAAGGAGTTTCTTATGCGATCATCATCAGTACCTTCTGGTGCCATTGATCGAGAGAGTTACTCTTACCAAAACCATTTGGTAAAGGAGGAGAAAAAATAATGAATAAGATTGTTAAGAATACACTGATCCTTACACTGATTACTGTAATTGCAGGAGTCCTTCTTGGTGCGGTATATGAAGTTACCAAGACTCCGATCGCACAGTCACAGGAGACAGCCAAAAAAGAAGCATGGCAGGCAGTATTTTCAGATGTAAAACTGGATGATTTCAAAGCAGAAGATGTAGATCAGAAGGCTGCAGACAAAGCTGTAAAAGATATGGGTGTCAATGCAACGATCGACGAAGTCTGTACAGCAGGTGATGCAGGATATGTCATCACAACAACAGACAAAGACGGATTCGGCGGCAATATCCAGATTACAGTTGGTATTAAGAAAGACGGTACGATCAACGGTGTATCTATTCTTTCTATCAGCGAGACAGCAGGTCTTGGTATGAAAGCTACAGAGCCTTCATTCTATAACCAGTATGTAAATAAACAGGCTGATAAATTCGTGGTTTCCAAAGACGGTGGAGACGGAGAACAGATCGATGCCTTAAGTGGTGCAACCATTACTTCAAGAGCAGTAACAGGAGCTGTCAATGCAGCACTCGGATATTATCAGAATGCATTTAAATAAACAGGAGGTAGTTAGTCATGAATAAATGTACTGAAAGAGTATATAACGGTCTGATCAAAGAAAATCCTACCTTCGTTTTGATGTTAGGAATGTGTCCGACCCTGGCGGTAACAACATCCGCTATTAACGGTTTAGGTATGGGACTGTCCACAACAGTCGTACTTGTACTGTCGAATATGTTGATCTCTATGTTACGTAAGGTGATTCCGGATTCAGTCAGAATGCCGGCATTCATCGTAGTCGTAGCATCTTTCGTAACAATTGTACAGTTCCTTTTAGAGGGATTCGTTCCAAGTCTGTATGATTCACTTGGACTTTACATCCCGCTGATCGTTGTTAACTGTATTATCCTTGGACGTGCAGAAAGTTATGCATCCAAGAACCCGGTACTTCCATCTATCTTTGATGGTATTGGTATGGGACTTGGATTTACATTTGGTCTGACCTGTATCGCGATTGTGCGTGAGTTTATCGGAACCGGAGCAATCTTCGGTGTTCAGATTCTTCCGCTTGCAGATGCAGCAGCAGGAAAAGGCGGATATGTACCGGTAACAATCTTCATCCTGCCGGCAGGAGCATTCCTTGTTCTTGCATTCCTGGTTGCAGGTATGAACAGACTGAAGAGACACGCAGCACAGAAAGGCAAGAAGATTGCCGAGCCACAGGGATGCGGCACAGACTGTGCATCATGCGGCGGATGCGGAAGCAAAGTATTCCCGACAGGAATGAAGAGTAGGAGGAGTACATAGTATGAAAGAGTTATTGATTATTGCAATTGGTTCAGCTATCGTAAATAACGTTGTACTCAGCCAGTTCCTTGGAATCTGTCCGTTCCTGGGTGTTTCGAAGAAGGTTGAGACTGCAACCGGTATGGGTGGAGCAGTTGTATTCGTTATCACATTATCATCATTCTTTACGGGACTGATCTATAAATTCATCCTGGTTCCGCTGGGATTTGAATATCTGCAGACAATCGTATTCATTCTGTTTATCGCAGCTCTGGTACAGTTTGTAGAAATGTTCCTGAAGAAGAGTATGCCATCCTTTACAATGCACTTGGTGTGTATCTTCCACTGATCACAACAAACTGTGCGGTTCTTGGTGTGGCACTTACAAATGTTCAGAAAGAATATTCTATCTTAGAAGGTGTTGTCAATGGTATTGGTACATCTGTCGGATTCCTGATCGCGATCGTGATCATGGCCGGTATCCGTGAGAAGATGGAATACAATGATATTTCAGAGTCCTTCCAGGGAACTCCGATCGTACTGATCACAGCTTGTCTGATGGCGATCGCGTTCTGTGGATTCTCAGGATTAATTTAGGAGGAGGCAGACAATGAGTGTTACAGGTATTATTCTTGCGGCAGTTATCGTAGGAGGCACCGGATTATTCATTGGTGTATTCCTCGGCGTTGCCGGTAAGAAATTTGCGGTAGAGGTAGATGAGAGAGAAGAAGCCATCCTGGGCGTTCTTCCTGGAAATAACTGCGGTGGCTGTGGTTATGCCGGATGTTCCGGACTTGCAGCAGCAATCGTAAAAGGAGAAGCTGAAGTCGGCGGATGTCCGGTCGGAGGCGCTCCGGTAGCAGCAAAAGTCGGAGAGATCATGGGAGTTGCTGCAGGTGCACAGGTACACGAAGTTGCATTTGTAAAATGTGGCGGAGACTGTGAGAAAGCAAACAGGAATATGAATATCACGGACTGAGCGACTGTACTATGGTCAACATGATGCAGGACGGCGGACCGAAAGCCTGTTCTTATGGATGTCTTGGAGACGGAAGCTGTGTTCAGGCATGTCCGTTCGATGCGATCCACATTGTAAACGGTGTGGCAGTTGTAGATAAAGAAGCATGTAAAGCATGTGGAAAATGTGTAGCTGTATGTCCAAAACACCTGATCGAGATCGTGCCATATGATCAGAAGCATCTGGTAAAATGTAATTCACAGGACAAAGGTAAAGCAGTTATGCAGGCATGTACAGCCGGATGTATTGGATGTAAGATGTGTGAGAAAGCATGTAAGTTTGAAGCTGTTACAGTGGAAAATAACATTGCGCACATCGACTACGAGAAATGTAAAGACTGTGGTGCCTGTGCAGTAAAATGTCCGAAGAAAGTTATCTCATAACAGGATGAAAAAGATATTGAAAGACGGATTTGTATTATTAAAAAATGATATAAAGAAGGCAAAATGGGCGGTTATATTTATAATCGCCTATTTTGTATTTGGAAGTCAATTTCTGCCGGGTATCTGCCCTATGGTCTGGATCACGGGATTTCCCTGTCCGGCATGCGGACTTACAAGAGCAGGAATCCGGCTTTTGCATCTGGACTTCAAAGGAGCATGGAAGATGCATCCGTTTATCTATGCATTCGCAGCAGGTGTGGTGATATTTGCATGGAAGCGCTATATCTGTAAGAAGCCGATTGGAAAATGGTTTAAGACAGGCTGTGTCGTGTGTGTGGTTCTTATGGTGATTTACTACGTGTGGCGTATGTATCAGTATTTTCCGGACCAGCCGCCAATGAGTTATTACCACTATAATCTGCTTCGACTGTTCATGGATGTTGCGTTCGGAGCCCTGAAATGATAAGATAGACGCAAAAATAAGTAAGGCAAAGGAGAATGACAGATGGATGAAGAAAATAAGCAGGTAACTGCTGACGAGGTCTACAGTTACGGTGAATCAACAGAAGAACCGGCAGGAGAGCCGGAAGAGAAGGCGGAACCAGAGCCGGAAGCAACCGGATCAGAGGATTCACAGGATAATAAATTCGTATATCAGGATAATCAATATGACTACAGTCAGCAGTACAGCCGGAACAGAAATGAGCAGTCAGACAACTCTCCAATGGATCTAAAAGACTGGATACTGACATTGATCGTATTACTGATCCGTGTGTTGGAATAGTCATGTATTTGTATGGGCATTCGAAAGTAACGGTAATATTAACCGGAGAAACTTCTGCAGAGCACAGCTGATCATATTCGCAGTATTACTGGGGATTTATCTGGTGTTGTTTATGCTGTTCGGCGTGGTTGCATTTAGCCGGGTGGTGGGCTATTAAATTTGTTCGGGATTTAATTT
>ENA-OQCN01001562-OQCN01001562.1-human-gut-metagenome-genome-assembly--contig:-NODE-1562-length-11074-cov-3.591486_pt1 | contig 11074 bp, 13 predicted proteins | sample MGYA00242497_ERZ504576 | MGnify/ENA primary metagenome ERZ504576 (study PRJEB26092, sample SAMD00036296) | human gut metagenome | host: Homo sapiens | study: EMG produced TPA metagenomics assembly of...
GTCGAGGATGATGTAATTGAAGATGTAAGCGAGTAGCCGCTCTATATAACAAGCCTACAATAACTGCTCGCGAGTATACAAAATATGGAAGTACTCTAGCTCGGCAGTAGTTCGACATATTGGAAGTTGGAATGAAATTTTATTGCAAGCTGAAATGCCTATAAATGAAAATCGAAACTTCACAGATGAAGAACTTTTTGAAGAAATTGAAAGAATTTGGATAATGCTTGGGCGGCAGCCAACAACAACTGATATTAAAAAAGGCATTTCAAGATATTCTCTTCAAAGTTATGCACGAAGATTTGGCGGGTGGCGTGGAGCTTTACAGGCATTTGTAAATTATATTAATGATGATACTAGTGATAGAACCATCAAGGGGCAATCAGAAACTGTTGCTGAACATATTGCAACTGCGTTGCCTAAAACATCAAAACATCGTACGCCCCGAGAAATAAATTTGAGATTACGATTCAAGGTACTCCAGCGCGATAACTTCAAATGTTGTGTTTGTGGCGCATCGCCAGCCAGGGATTCCGCTGTTATTCTGCATGTAGACCACATCCGTCCATGGTCGAAAGGTGGTGAAACCACAATTGATAACTTACAAACGCTTTGTTCAAAATGCAATTTAGGAAAAAGCGACTTATACGATGAGATAAAATAGCTGGGTCGTGCTCAATTTCAACTTCACGGACGACGCCAAAACGGTCACCCGTGAAGATGTTTTAGGTTCGAGTGCTGTGGACAATGCTCCACTCAAAAATCCGTTGTCATATGACAACGGATTTTTTTGTTTATCTGCATCTTGCCTCTCGGCAGAAAAGACGGTACAATAAAATAAAGTACAGCAGGGGGCGGGCGAGATGGAGAAACTGGAAGCGAAGCTGAAAGCAGTGGACTGGGCCGTGCGGGATGTACTGGTGGGTACTATGCGCAGCCCGCAGCAGCTGGATATTTGCCGGAAGCACTGCTTTTATTACATCCCGGCAGAGCGCCTGCAGGACAGTGATTTTCCTATCCGCTATGTGGCCCTTTACCAATCGCAGTATGTGTTCGGCGCACAGGCAGGTGTCCGGTACTACGGCGAAGTCACGAAATGCAGCGCCGTCCGCCGGAGCGCGATCACAGAGGTCAGCCCCCGGAGAGGGACGGAAGGAAACTTTTATTACCGCTTCGACATCCGGGAATGGAAGCAGCTGAATCGGCCCATCGAGGCAAAAGAAACGGGCTTTGTAAGGGATTTTACCAACCTGTTCCTGCTGGAGCACAGTGTCCAGACGCCGGAACTCTGGCTCCGCACGGAAGAGGAATACCGCCTTTGTTCGGCCCTGAAGCGGGCCGTCTGGGGCGACACCATCAATGAACCGGACAACGGCCTTGCATTTGAATTCCGGGGCTTCACCGTGAGCTTTGCGGAGGGGAAAATTTTCGTTTCAGACGAAGGCCGCGCTTTTGCGCAGTATGAGCTCTCGCATTTTTTGCAGGATCCCGGTGCTGTGGTCCGGGGCATCCGAAGAGAATGCCTCCGGAGGGATTCCATGAGGGAACTCTCGAAGATTTGAATCGTTCCTATTATTTACTTCTGCACGCCTGCGGCACACTGCTCGATGAACTGCTTGGCGACGCGGGGGCTGCGGCCTCCGGCACGGATGGCGAAGGCTTCGGCTTGGTCAGAAGCTCGTCGTGGGGCATCTCGATGCCGTGCTGTTTGGCCAGCTCGGTGAGGATGACCTCGAAGCGGGCTTTCTCAGGCCGCTGGAAGGTGACGGTGAGGCCGAACCGGGCCGAAAGGCTCATCAGCTCCTGACGGGTGTCGGCCTCGTGGATGTCATCGCCGGTGCGGTCGGAGAGAGTCTCCTTGATGAGGTGGCGGCGGTTGGAGGTAGCGTAAACGGCGATGTTCCGGGCTCTGCCGCCCACGCTGCCCTCGAGGATGGCTTTCAGGGCCGCAAAGTTGTCGTCGTTGGCCGTGAAGCTCAAATCGTCGATGAAGAGGATGAACTTCAGTGGGTTCGCGGCCAGCTTGTCCATCAAATCGGGGATCTGATAGAGCTGGTTCTTCTTGACTTCCACGAGGCGCAGGCCGTCGGCGGCGAACTCGTTGGCGATGGCCTTGACGGTGCTGGACTTGCCCGTACCGGCGTCGCCGTAGAGTAGGACATTGTTGGCAGGCATCCCGGCCAGCAGGGCGCGGGTGTTGGCGATGACCTTCTCCCGCTCCTGCTCGTAGCCCGGCAGCTCGTCGAGGCGCTGGGGGTCGGGGTAGCGCACCGGCACCAGCTGGCCGTTCTCGACCGTGAAGACGTGGTGCTTGGCGAACATTCCGTAGCCCTTTTTGCCCACCTCGCTCATCCGCTGGGCGTAGGCGGCGTGGAGGTCGATGGCCTTCGTCTCCCACCGGGGCAGGAAAGGCAGCTTGTCGGCGGCACCGGCGGCGTCCAGAAGCTCGTCCAGCGTCAGGCTGCACAGCTGCCGCAGGAAGTCCAGCTCATTGTCCAGTGCAGTCTGCAAGACGGGCGGCACTTCGCTGACAGCTGCCTGCCGGACACAGACCGTCTCGGCTTCGAGAACGGCAGCGGAAAGGTATTCGCCGAAATTGGTGGTGTGCTCGAAGAGGGCTGCTTCGAAAGAAGCAGCCGCGTCGCACACGGCTCCCGTGCTCTGGGGGGCAGCGGCCATCCGGTCGGTGAGGTCAACAAATTTTGCAATGACGTCATCGTCCAGCAGGGCGCGGAAGATGACCAGCCGTGGAGCCGGGCGTTCCATTCTGTGAGGTTCATAATATCCCTTTCTATTATATAATTGGCTCTCCCTTTGGGAGAGCTGGCGCGGGAGCGCCTGAGAGGGCAAGCACTGTGCGATAAAGTCCACCGCACAGCGATAGGCAGGCTCTTTGTCAGAGTGATACGATCGCTGAGCTTGTGTGGCTTTGCCAGCGGCCCTGCCTCTCCGTCATCGCAAGCGATGACACTTCTCCCAAAGGGAGAGGCTATGCTTTAAGTAAAGTCGGTTACCCAGAATTATACAGCGATGTAAGGCCCTGCGCAAGATGGTGTTTAATTATCTTCATGTTTGCCATGATTCACGTTACAAATCGTCGATTGACAACGGCCCGATTTATAGTATAATTGACCCAACAAATGCACAGATGGGAAAAAGTAACGCAGGATACCCGCTTTTCAGAGAGCTGCCGGACGATGCAAGGCAGCAGGCGGCCCGGCGCGGAATCCTCCCGGAGCAGCTGCTGAAGGACGATATATGGGACGTCTGCTAAGCAGAGCCGGTGGCGGCCGTTAGAGCGCAGGGCTTTGTTGGAAGCCCGTGAGAGGGCGCGGAAAGCGTCAACGAGAGTGGTACCGCAGAGAGTTTTGGATTGATTCCAGGTCTTTGTCTCTTGGATAAGGGGACAGAGACCTTTTGTTTATCAGGCGCTGCTCCCTGAGAGTGTTGGGAAAAAAGTGTATAAAGTGGAAAATGGAAACGGAAACAGGAGAAACTCACCATGCAGTTGAACGGTTCTCAAATCTTTGTGGAGGTGCTCTGTGAGCAGGGGGTGGACACCCTCTTCGGCTACCCCGGCGGCGCAGTGCTGAACCTCTACGACGAGCTGTACAAAAACGCCGACCGCATCACCCATGTGCTGACCGCCCACGAGCAGGGCGCATCCCACGCGGCGGACGGCTACGCCCGTGCAACGGGCCGCACCGGCGTGGTGCTGGCCACCAGCGGCCCGGGCGCAACGAACCTCGTCACCGGCATCGCCACCGCCTATATGGACTCTGTGCCGATGGTGGCTTTCACCGGCAATGTGACCACGGAGGGCCTGGGCAAGGACGGCTTCCAGGAAGCCTACATCGAGGCATCACGATGCCCATCACCAAGCACAACTTCACGGTGCGCCGAGTCGAAGACCTGGCCGACACCATGCGTGCGGCTTTCCGCATCGCCCAGAGCGGCCGCAAAGGCCCGGTGCTGGTGGACATCCCGAAGGATGTCACCGCTGCGGTGTGTGAGTTCACCCCGAAAAAGCCGGAGCCCATCCGCACCGTGACCACCTTCAACGAAGAGCAGGTCAAGTGGGCGGCAGAGATCATCAACGGCGCACAGCGCCCGCTGGTCTACTTTGGCGGCGGCGTCCGCTCGGCGGCCAGCTGCCAGCCCTGCGTGACTTCTGAAAAAGGCTGAGATCCCGGCCACCTATACTCTGATGGCCGCAGGCGTCGTGCCTTACGGCGACCCGATGAACATCGGCATGGTGGGTATGCACGGCTGCTACACCTCGAACCGGGCGGTGGCCGACTGCGATGTCCTTATCGCGGTGGGCGCCCGCTTCTCCGACCGCGTGGCCCTGAACCCCAAGACCTTCGCCAAGAATGCGACCATCATCCAGATCGACATCGACGCCAGCGAGCTGGGCAAGAACGTGGATGTTGACCTTGCCATCGTGGGTGACGCCGCCTATGTGTTGAACGCCATGCTCCCGATGATCGAGGACAAGAAGCATCCCGACTGGATGAAGATGATCCACGAGTGGCAGGCACAGGATTACCACCCGGTATCCGACGCTCCCGCCTGATGCCCCATCAGGTCATCGGCGAGGTCTGCAACCAGTGTGGCCCCAAGGCGGTCTACGTCACCGATGTGGGCCAGCACCAGATGTGGGCGGCACAGTACATCCGCCACGCCAAGAGCCGCGGCTTCATCACCAGCGGCGCCTCGGCACCATGGGCTTCGGCTACGGCGCAGCCATCGGCGCACAGATGGCGCTGGGCCGCGACCAGCGGGTGGTCATGTTCACCGGCGACGGCTCCTTCCACATGAACCTCAACGAAGCCTGCACTGCTGTCAGCTACGAGCTGCCCATCATCACCGTCATCTTCAACAATCAGGTGCTTGGCATGGTGCGCCAGTGGCAGACCGCTTTCTATGGCAAGCGCTTCTCCCAGACCGACCCCCACCGCAAGACCAACTTCGTCAAGCTGGCCGAGGGCTTCGGCCTCAAGGGCTACCACTGCGAGAACCTTGCTCAGTTCCAGGAGGCATTCGCCGACGCTCTGAAGCAGAAAGGCCCCACCTGGATCGAGTGCATGATCGACAAGGACGAAAAGGTCCTGCCCATGATTCCCGGCGGCGGCGACATCAACGACATCATCATGAAATAAGGAGGACACAGCGACATGGATCCAATCAGCGCAGGGTCATCAGCCTGCTGGTGGACAACCAGAGCGGCGTTCTGGCCCGGGTGTCCAACCTGTTCTGCCGCAGAGGCTTCAATATCGACAGCCTGACCGTTTCGGCCACCAACGACCCCACAGTCAGCCGCATCACCGTTTCCGTCTCGGGTACCGAAAAGGAGCTCCAGCAGCTCATCCTCCAGACCGAGCGTCTGGAAGTCACCCGTCAGGTCTTCGTACTCAACGAGTCCACCGCTCTCGAGCGGGAGCTGCTCCTGCTCAAGGTGATGGCAAATGTCACCAACCGCGCAGAGCTGCGGGAGATCGCCGGGATCTACAAGGCAAAGATCATCGACCTGTCGCCCGACAGCATGGTCTTTGAGCTGACGGGCCGTCCCGAGAAGATCGACGCCTTCTTGAAGCTCATGTCAGACTATCAGATCCTGGAGCAGTGCCGCACCGGCGTCACCGCCCTCGAGCGCGGCGGGATGCATCAGCATATGCAGAAGCCCGCGCAGGAGGTAAGAGAGGCACAGTTCCCGCTGCCCGGCACACGGTGCCGCTAAGTTACTTTTCCGCTCCCCAGTGAGCGAAAAATATACGATGCTTATCATTCATCCGATACTGAAATAAGTAGAAAACAAAAGGAGAACAACTACCATGGCGATCAAGAAATACTACGATTCCGACTGCAACCTCGGCGTGCTGGACGGCAAGACCGTCGCTGTCATCGGCTTCGGCAGCCAGGGCCACGCACATTCCGAGAACCTCGCTGAGAGCGGCGTCAATGTCGTCGTCGGCCTGCGCAAGGGTTCTGCTCACTGGGAAAAGGCTTCTGAGTTCGCTGCAACTCATCCCAACTTCAAGGTCATGGAGGTCGAGGAGGCTGCCAAGCCGGCGACGTCGTCATGATGCTGGTCCCCGATGAGCTGTGCGCTGACATCTACAACAAGCAGGTCGCTCCCTACATGACCGAGGGCAAGGCTCTGGCTTTCGCACACGGCTTCAACATCCACTTCAAGACCATCACCGCTCCCAAGAATGTTGACGTTATCATGATCGCTCCCAAGGGTCCCGGCCACATCGTCCGCCGCCTGTACACCGAGGGCGAGGGCTGCCCCTCTCTGATCTGTGTCGAGCAGGACTTCACCGGCAAGGCTAAGGACATCGCTCTGGCATACGCTTCCGGCATCGGTGCCGGCCGTGCCGGCATCCTCGAGACCACCTTCAAGGAGGAGACCGAGACCGACCTGTTCGGCGAGCAGGCTGTCCTGTGCGGCGGCGTCTGCGAGCTCATCCACGCTGGTTTCGACACTCTGGTCGAGGCTGGCTACGAGCCCGAGATGGCCTACTTCGAGACTTGCCACGAGATGAAGCTCATCGTTGACCTCATCAACGAGGGCGGCTTCTCCAAGATGCGTTACTCCATCTCCAACACCGCTGAGTACGGCGACTACCGCACCGGCAAGCGCCTCATTACCGCTGAGACCCGCAAGGAGATGAAGAAGGTCCTGACCGAGATCCAGGACGGCACCTTCGCTTCCGAGTTCCTGACCGAGATGAGCCCCAACGGTGGCCGCAAGGTCCACTTCCTCGCTCAGCGCCGCATGGAGGCCGAGCACCCCATCGAGAAGGTGGGCGCAGAGCTGCGCGGCATGATGAGCTGGCTGAAGAAGTAAGAGTCTGATTTTACCAAGGTGCCAGCACCGGTGTTTGAGCCGGGCTGGCACTCTTTTGTCAAAAGAGAGGATAGACTATGAGAAGTGACAATGTGACCAAAGGCTCGGAGCGCGCGCCCAACCGAAGCCTGTTTTACGCCCTGGGCTACACCCCGGAAGAGCTGGACCGCCCCCTCATCGGTGTGGTGAGTGCCTACAGTGAGATCGTCCCCGGCCATATGAATCTGGATAAGATCGCCGACGCGTCAAGGCAGGCGTCCAGATGGCAGGCGGCACCCCCATCCTCATCCCGGCCATCGCGTCTGCGACGGCATCGCCATGGGCCATGTGGGCATGAAGTACAGCCTCGCTTCCCGCGAGCTCATCTGCGACAGCGTGGAGACCATGCTGATGGCTCATCAGCTGGACGGTCTGGTGCTGGTGCCTAACTGTGATAAGATCGTTCCTGGCATGGTCATGGCCGCTGTCCGCATGGATGTGCCTGCCGTGGTCTGCTCCGGCGGCCCCATGCTGGCCGGCACCTACGGCGGCGAGGAAGTCAGCCTTTCCAAGATGTTCGAGGCCGTGGGCGCTTATAAGGCCGGTATGATCACCGACGAGCAGCTGGAAGACTGCACCTGCAACTGCTGCCCCAGCTGCGGCAGCTGCTCCGGCATGTACACCGCCAACAGCATGAACTGCCTGTGCGAGCCATCGGCATCGCACTGCCCGGCAACGGCACCATCCCCGCCGTCTACTCCAAGCGCTGCTGCTGGCAAAGCACGCCGGTATGGCCGTCATGGATATGGTGAAGAAGGGGATCACCGCCCGCCAGATCATCAACGAGCGCTCCATCCGCAATGCGCTGACCTGCGATATGGCGCTGGGCTGCTCCACCAATACCGTTCTGCACCTGCTGGCCATCGCCTACGAGGCCGGTGTGCCGATCGACCTGAAGCTTTTCAATGAGATAAGCGCCAAGACCCCGAACCTCTGCCATCTGGCCCCCGCAGGCCCCACCCATATGCCTGACCTCTACGCCGCCGGCGGCATCCCCGCCGTGCAGGCAGAGCTGGCCAAGAAGGGCCTGCTGGACCTCGATGTCCCCACCGTCACCGGCAAGACCCTCGGCGAGAACATCAAGGGCGCTCACATCCTGAACGACAAGGCCATCCGTCCCATCGACAACCCGTACTCTCAGACCGGCGGCCTGCAGATTTTGTGGGGCAACATCGCCCCCGATGGCTGCGTCGTCAAGCGCAGCGCCGTGGCCCCCGAGATGCAGGAGCACTCCGGCCCGGCCCGCGTCTTCAACAGCGAGGAAACGGCCATCGCCGCCATCTATGCGGGCAAGATCGTCCCGGGCGACGTGGTGGTCATCCGCTACGAAGGCCCCAAGGGAGGCCCCGGTATGCGTGAGATGCTCAACCCCACCTCTGCTCTGGCCGGCATGAAGCTGGACAAGACCGTGGCCCTCATCACCGATGGCCGCTTCTCCGGCGCTTCCCGCGGCGCTGCCATTGGCACGTCAGCCCGGAGGCTGCTTCCGGCGGCCCCATTGGCCTTGTTGAGGAAGGCGATACCATCCACATCGACATCCCCAACGCCAGCATCACGCTGGAAGTGCCCGATGAGGTGCTGGCGGAGCGCAAGGCAAAGTATGTCGCTCCCGAGCCCAACATCAAGACCGGCTGGCTGAGCCGCTACGCCCGTTTGGTCACCAGCGCAAACCTCGGCGCAGTGTTGAAGTAAGATAATATAAAGAACAGGAGCTGCATCCTTTCGGGACGCAGCTCCTGTTCTTTTTGGTGAGTCCAAATGGAATCTTTACATTTCCACTTTCAGTATATGCGAAATTTAAAAAAGTCAAGCTTACCGCAAGAAAATTACATTTTACGCCCCAAGCTGAAACTCAAATGTATACCCATCCTCGCCGTAGTGCTCATTGCCGACCCAGAGAACAGACCGATCGGTCAAATCGTAGACCACGCTGTGGATGGTGTTGGTGTTGGAGTCGTCGTTGTTCCAGGTGCGGCGGCCCACCGAGGCCAGCAGGTCCATGGCAGCGTTCTTGTCGCTACGACGCCGTTGGTCTGGCGCAGGGCAGCAGCAAGGTGCTCGTAGCGGTCGAGGCCCTTCATCTCGACGGCAGTGCCGTCGTAGTAGCCGGGCGCCTTGATGAAGTTGGTCACCACCTGCCAGTCGGAGGAATCGGAGAGGGCGTCGGTGTCGTTCCAGAGGACGTTCAGCTGACGCTGAGAGCCGTCGGCGTCGTGGTCGGCATCAGCACCTACCCACTCGAGGACGGCGCTGCGGCCGGTGGAGTCGGCCACCATGTAGTGGAAGCAGCTGCTTGCCGAGTCGTGAAGGTCGTACTGCTGGGCCAGCGCCACGGCGTCCTCCACCGAGTCGGCGTAGTCGAGGATGAGCCGGAGCAGGGTGGTGGAGGTGAGGTCGGGCTTGTCGGTCTGGGTGTCGGTGGGGGTGCCTTTGCCCTCGCCCTGATAGGACATGAAGATGCCGCATGCCACACCGGCGTCGTTGACGCCGTCCAGCGGCACATAGGGGGCCGCGAGGGTCAGGATCTTCTGGCCGAGGCTCTCTACGTCCTTGTCCTTGTCGAGGCCGAGGAAGCTCAGGTCGATGGTGGAGTAGGAGGCGTGACGACCCTTACCGGGGTTCGTGTAGACGATGGCGGTGTTGGTGGCCGAGAAGTCGTAGTTGCGGCCAAAGACCCGGTCGCCGCTCTGGGTGTCTGCGGTAAAGGCCGAGCAGGCAATGGTGCTGGTCTTGATGTTCATGGGGATGATGCCTTGGTGATGCTCTGGGTGATGAAGGAGATGAGCTCAGAGTCAGTGGATGCGCCGCCCTGGGCCAGGAAATCGTCGAAATAGTAGCCGCCCGAGACGTTGAGCTGGTAAACTGCACCGTCGCGGTGGGCTTCGTCGCGGTCGGAGAGCTTTTTGAGGGACGAGAGGGTGGCCAGCTCGTTGTGCCAGAGGGCGAACACGGCAACGGCCAGTGCGATGACCAGCGCCGCCAGCACGCAGGCGAGGCGCTTGAGGATTTTGGAGAGAGAATGATGCTTCATGGGACCTCCTGAAAAAGTCAAAAGAATATAGATAAAATACCTGAATATTTTATCACGACTTCTGTCGTGTTACAAGACTTTTGGAGATTTGGCCGGAAAATAAAAACAGGCGCTGAACGACAGCGCCTGTTCGGAGAGAGACTTAACCAAACAGTTTTTTCGTATTGTGCATATACACCGACAGCACCAGCCCCACGCAGATATACAGCATGAGCACCGAGCTGCCGCCCGCCGAGTAGAAGGGCAGGGTGACGCCGATGACCGGCAGGAGCGGAGGTTCATGCCGACATTGACGAATATCTGGGCCATGAACGCGCCGCCGATGCCTGCGCAGATGAAGGAGCCCAGCATATCCTCGCTGCACGCTCCGGTGGCGAAGGTCTTGATGATGATGGCCAGCAGCACGCCCAGCACCACGCAGCAGCCCACGAAGCCCGCCGCGTTGCCGATCCAGCTGAAGATGAAGTCATTGTGGGCGTTGGGGACGCTGTAGTAGCGGCCACCGAAGAAGCCGTTGCCGAAGATGCCGCCCGAGCCGATGGCAATCTCGCCCCGCTGCTGCTGGTAGACAATGTTCTTCCAGACCGTCTCGCTGGGCGCCCAGCCCGTCTCGTTGTTGGGGTCGATGACCGCGAGGATGCGGTACCACTGGTAGCCCTTGCCGATCTTGTCGCTGAAGAAGGCGAAGGCCGTCGCTGCCGCCGCTGCGAGGGCAGCGAAGGCCCCGATGATATACTTCCAGCTCAGCCCGGCGGCAAAGAGCATACAGCAGCCGATGATGCCGTAGATGATGGCCGTACCGTCGTCACCCTGGATGTGGATGATGCCGATCGGCACGAAGAGATGGAGCAGCAGCTTGCCCAGCTCTTTCGGCTCGTTGAGGCGGCTGCGGACATTGTTCAGATGCATGGCGAAGGTAAGGATGAAGCTTATCTTTGCCAGCTCGGTAGGCTGGAAGGTGAAGCCGCCCAATTTGTACCAGGAATAGTTGTCGGTGTCGCCCGCGTTGTAGCCGATGGTCAGCGGGCCGATGGTCACATTGCGGATGACCAGCGTGGGCAGCACGAGGCCCCATGTGAGCACCACATGGACAGGCCAGACATTGACGAGGCTGCGGTAGTCGATGTTGGACAGAAGGATGGCCACCAGGA
>ENA-OQCN01001565-OQCN01001565.1-human-gut-metagenome-genome-assembly--contig:-NODE-1565-length-11068-cov-2.391281_pt1 | contig 11068 bp, 12 predicted proteins | sample MGYA00242497_ERZ504576 | MGnify/ENA primary metagenome ERZ504576 (study PRJEB26092, sample SAMD00036296) | human gut metagenome | host: Homo sapiens | study: EMG produced TPA metagenomics assembly of...
CTGGCGCCGATCCCAAGACCTTCTTCGGCTTGGCCGGTGTGGGCGATCTCATCGCCACCTGTGGCTCTTCGCTGTCTCGTAACTATACGTTCGGCGCGAATCTCGGCAAGGGATTGACGGTCGAAGAGGCCACCAAGGTCAGCAACGGTGTGGCCGAAGGCGTGCCCACCACGGATGCGGTGGTGGCTCTTGGCGATCAGCTTGATGTGCCGACCCCGTTGGCGTATCAGATGAGCCGCGTGCTGAACGAAGGCATTTCCTGCTCGGAGATGCTTGCCGGACTGTTCGGTCACGAGGTTACCGGCGAATAACGAGAGAAGCGACGTATACGTGGCGTATACGTTGTACGTGCAAGTCGCGTGGCGTATACGTCGTTGACGTGCACGAGTAGACTGGTGTGCGTCTCTTGTGCGCGGCGTTCCGAGCGCGGTTCGGTCCGGTTGGCGGTGCAAAGCATAGGCTTGAAAACGGTTGTAGTTTCAACAAAAGGATGGTTATGGCCAAGAAGCGTGTTGTGGTGCTCTATGGTGGGCGTGCAGACGAGCATTCGATTTCCTGCATCTCCACTGCCGGTGTGCTGGGGGCCATGGACACTGAACGGTTCGAGCCGATTCCGGTCGGCATCACCAAGGACGGCAAGTGGATCATCAATGGCGAAGATCCGCGTGGCTGGAACTTGGACGGCGGCGAGCTGCCGACCGTAAAGATCACCCCGGAATCGCGCCCGGTGATGCTTGACCCCTCTCGCGGACAGGACGGTTTCTTCATCGGCGAGCCCAGCCACATCAATTCCGCCGATTCCGGCTTCGGCACCAGCTTCGTCAGCATGTCCGACCCGGAAATGCACCATGTGCTGACCTCCCTTGGCCATGTGGACGCGGTACTGCCGGTGCTGCACGGCCCCTATGGCGAGGACGGCACCATTCAAGGTCTCTTTGAGATGGCTGGAGCGCGCTACGTCGCTGCGGTGTCACCTCCTCGGCAATCTCCATAACTTCTTTCGTAGCTTTTTTCCGGCACAAACACAGTATCATGTTCCAAAAAGCTCTGCTGACAGCCGATAAAACGCTGATGGCTGGTGTACGATTTTTCAATATCTCCACCTAAAATACCAATCTTCGTATGACCTGCATCAAATAACGCATCCACTGCACATTTTGCAGCGGCGATATCGTCTGTCGCAACAGAAGAAAGGTTTGGAAAATCCATCTGGTCTGCAAGGTTTGTCACAAGCACACACGGCACATCGACCTGCGCAAATTCTTTTTTGAAATACTCCGGATTACCTCCTAAAAAGAGCAGTCCAAGCGGCTTTCTCTCCCTGCAGAGGAGAACTGCCTGCTCCACCTCATCTGCATCCTCATCTAAATAGGATACGATCAGCGTATAGTCTGTATTTTCAATCATACACTGGATTTCTTCCACGATGCTGGCAAAAAGCATATTTTGGATACCTTTTACCAGCACACCAATGGATTTGGAATTACTCTGTTTTAGATGTTTCGCATTATTGTTTGGCACAAAATTATACGCTGCGACTACTTTTTCGATTTTCTTTTTTGCATCCGGACTGACATCATTTCTGTGATTCAGCACACGTGACACGGTACTGACGGAATATCCTGATTCCCTGGCTATGTCTTTTATCGTAACCATATTTTTCATTCCTGTCTACTATTTTTTTCGTATTTTTTCGTGAAATTTGAATTTTTGTCAAATTTCAACAAAATATACATTTCTTAATAAGATATCAGCCTTTTACCGCTCCTGCAACTACTCCTTCAATAATATATTTCTGACAGATTCCATAAAAAAATGATGATCGGGATGATTGCGAGTACCAGCATCGCCATCATGGTACCCCAGTCTACCGCACCGTAACCGCCTTTTAAATACTGGATTACAATCGGGATTGTCTTATATTTTTTCAGGTCAAGTACCAGATACGGCAGCAGATAATCATTCCAGATCCACATTGCCTGTAAGATTGCAACCGTGATAACCGTCGGTTTCATGATTGGGAATACGACCTGGAAGAAGGTCTGGATCGGTGTACAGCCATCGATCATGGCGGCCTCCTCGATCTCTAACGGAATGCTCTTTACAAATCCACAGAACATAAATACCGCAAGCCCTGCTCCAAATCCCAGATATACTAATATAATACCGATCGGGTTGCTCAAATGCATCATGTTTGCCAGCTTAGATAACGGGAACATTACCATCTGGAACGGCACGATCATGGAGAAAAGACATAACATGTAAAGTGCCATGGTAAATTTATTATGTACTCTGGTGATAAACCATGCACACATGGATGTGCAGAATATGATCACTGCCACGGAACCTACCGTGATAATAACCGAGTTACCGAACGCTGCAAAGAAATTCGTCTTCTCAATTCCCTTTACAAAGTTTGTCATACCGAAGAAAGAACGCTCATCCGGAAATGCAAAAGGATCTTTCAATAATAACTCCTTTTTCTTTAACGAGTTGATCAGCACCAAAAAATCGGATACAGATAAAATACAGCTAAAATGCTGAAAAACAGTGTCAGTATCCATCCGTGTTTTGCACGCCTTACTGCACTTACCTGATTGTCTGTCTGTTTTGCCATTACTGCTGTACCTCCTTACTTCTGGTCAGACGGTTCTGTGCCAGTGCGATAACTGCCACTATGATAAAGAAGATCACCGCTTTCGCCTGTCCGACACCTTCCCATCCATTTCTTCCATAAAATGTATCAAAGATATTTAACGCAAGCATCTGTGAATTATTTGACGGCTCTCCTGCTGTCAATGCAAGGTTCTGGTCGAACAGCTTAAAGGAGTTCGTCAGTGTCAGGAATGTACAGATCGTGATGGATGGCATAACCATCGGAATCGTTACTTTCTTTAACAGCTGCCAGCTGTTTGCACCATCCATCTTTGCCGCCTCGATCAGTTCACCCGGAATGTTCTGGATACCCGCAATATAAATGATCATCATATAACCGATCTGCTGCCAGTTCATCAAAACGATCAGTCCCCAGAAACCATATGAGGAAGAATAGGTCAATGTTTTTCCGAAGTTTGCCAGAATTCCGTTTAAAAGGATCTGCCAGATATATCCTAAAACGATACCTCCGATCAGGTTTGGCATAAAAAATACGGTCCGGAACACATTTGTTCCCCTAATTCCCTTTGTTAAAAGCATCGCTATGGTAAATGCAAATACATTGATTGTAATCACTGATACCACTGTAAATAATGCGGTATACCACAGCGCATGTACAAATGTTGGATCGGTAAATACACGCAGGTAATTTTCAGTCCAACAAAGGACGCATCCGTTACTGTGGTAAATTCACAAAATGATAAATAGATACCCATAAGAAAAGGAACTATAAAACCTATGGTAAATGCCACTAAGTCGGGAGCGCAAAAATTGGAAAATATTTTTTTATTGATTTCTCCATAGTCTTTAACCTCTCATAAATCCGTTCAATCTCTAAATACAGTTCTTTCAGAAAATTTCCGTTATATATGGTTTGTGCGGTATCGGCACAGATACCGCACAAATTTACTATTTTCTAAAAGAGAAATTATTATTTTACTGTCCGTTTGCTGCTGCATACTCAGTTGCCCAGCCGTCTACGAATGCGCTTACAACTGCATCCCAGTCACCGGTACCCTGTGCATACTCAAGTAATGCGGAGCCAACGCCATCTTTCCATGTCTCAGAAGGAATGGTTGAGAAGTTCCATGAAACAGGAGTCTTGCCATCTGCAATATACTGGTTTGCATCCTGAATGAATACGTTGTCAGCTACATAGTCACCGGTAAATGTTAAGAATGGTGTTGTGAATCCCATTGCATGCGCCATGGAGTCACGTCCTTCATCCGAATTAATTACCCAGCTTAAGAAATCAAGTGTTGCCTGGATATCTTCCTCCGAAGCCTGTTTGTTTACACACCAGTAGTTTTCGGAACCTGTGCAGAGTCCCTGATTTTCTTCACCAGGAGCACCAATGTAAATCGCATCATGCCCATATCATCTGCTGTTACTAAATATCCATTATCCTCGTTTGTCAGATTGCCGTACTCCCATGTACCATTCTGATAGAATACTGCTTCTTCCATACCGAACTCTGACTCAGCTTCATCACCTGTCTTGCTGGAGAGGACACCTGGTTCACAGGTAGAATCTGTGATGTATAAATCCCAGATTTGTTTATAATTGTCAAGGTATGTTCCTCAATCGCATCTGTGCTTGTGATGCCTTTGTCTTTGTATTCATAGTAAATTGGAAGATTTGCAAGATGTGTCTTAAATCTCCAGTCAGAAGATCCATCCATACCTGCAGATGTAAATGCACCCTGAAGATCGTATCCGAACTGGCTGTTGATCTCATCTTTTCTCGCCTGAATATCATCTGCCACTGCTTTTAATTTATCAAAGCTGTTGATCTCATCCGGAGAAGAAATCACTGCGTTATCCATGGTACAGTAATCATTTAAAATCTTCTTATTGTAAATGATACCGTATGTCTCGAGCACATATGCGACACCGGAAACCTCACCAGCGTCATTCTTTAATGCAAAATCTTCACTGGAAAGCTGTTTGCAGATCTCGCTGTCGGATAAGTCATAGCAGTAATCTTTCCAGTTTGCAAGTCCTACCGGTCCATTTACCTGAAATAATGTAGGAGCTTCGCTCTTTGCCATTTCAGATTTTAATGTCTGCTCATATGTACCGTCTGCTGCGGTAATAACTGTTACCGGCACACCCGTCTGCTCTGTATAGATACCTGCTAAATCCTGCCATGCCTGATCCTGCTCCGGTTTGAAGTTCAGATAATATACAGAACCGCTTCCTGATGCACTGTCTGCAGTCTTTTCTGCATCAGATGCCTCGGTTGTCTTTGCAGCCTCTTCTGTCTTTGCAGCCTCTTCTGTCTTGTTTCCTGCATTTGCTGTTCCGGAAGTATTCCCCGCATTTCCGTTACCACATCCTGCAAACATGGTTGCTAACATAGCGGATGCTAACATCACTGATAAAACTTTTCTTTTCATATTTTTTACCCTCCTGAAATTGTGTATGGTATCTTATGGAACGTTTCCGGTATTGTTTACGGTAATGCTACCGGTAACGTTTTCATTTGATGGTTAAATTATAAGACACTCTTTGCAAAAGCGCAAGACTCTTTTGACATTTTCAATGTTTTATCCAAATATTGCATCCGTTTTTTGTGCACATTGCACTTGTTACTGATTTATATTGTAAAAAAAGCTGGAAAATGCTAAGATTTTGTTAGAAATTTAAACTTATAAGTTTATGAAAATGGAGTTTACAGATATGAAAGAAATCATCAGACATAAAATAAAACACAATTTAAAACGCATTGAAACTTCTATTAAATGGGTTCTGTTTGCAATTATCTCCGGTGTTGTTGCCGGAGGCGCCGGAACATTATTTTATTTTGGCATGACGTTAGTCACACTGATCCGCACCAAACATCCATGGCTGATCTTTCTGCTTCCTTTTGGCGGTCTTGTGATCGTCGGCTGTTACCGTCTGCTTCACGACGAGCATGACACCGGTACCAATCTCGTGATTTCTGCGATCCATTCCGACGATAATCTGCCGCTAAAAATGGCACCACTGATCTTTATTTCCACACTGATCACCCATTTGTTTGGCGGATCTGCAGGCCGTGAGGGTGCTGCTTTGCAGCTTGGCGGAAGCATCGGTAACGGAATTGGTAAACTGTTTCATTTTGACGACAAGGACAAGCATATTATGATCATGTGCGGCATGAGTGCCTGTTTCTCCGCATTGTTTGGCACACCTATGGCTGCTGCTATTTTCTCCATGGAAGTTGTAAGTGTCGGCATCATGTATTACGCTGCACTGGTTCCATGCGTAATCTCTTCCCTTGTTGCGCATGGGATTGCCGTTTCTTTTGGGATTTCGCAGGAACTTTTTCTCATTGATTCGATTCCTTCTTTCGGAATCGGCAACGCCGTCCGCATCTCCGTGCTGGCAATTCTCTGCGCCGGTATCAGTATCCTGTTCTGCGTGATGCTGCACCAGTCCGAAGCGCTTTATAAACATTTTTTCAAGAATCCTTATGTAAAGGTTTTCGTTGGTGGATGTATCGTGATCGTGCTGACACTGCTTGTCGGTAACCAGAATTACAACGGAACAGGCGTCAATATCATCGCACAGTGCATCGACGGCACCGTGCGCCCGGAAGCATTTTTACTGAAAATGATCTTTACAGCTGCCACGCTTGGCGCCGGCTACAAAGGCGGCGAGATCGTGCCTTCGTTTTTCACGGGTGCAGCGTTTGGATGTCTGTTCGGAAACCTGCTCGGCTTTTCGCCTGCACTCTGCACCGCTGTCGGCATGGCTGCTGTATTCTGCGGTGTAACTAACTGTCCGATCACTTCTCTTTTGATCAGTTTTGAGCTGTTCGGTTATGACGGAATGCCATACTTTTTACTGGCAGTTGCTTTCAGCTACATGCTTTCCGGTTATTTCGGACTCTACCACAGCCAGAAGATCATTTACTCAAAGTATAAGACGAATTATATTAACAAGAAAACGGAATAAAATATTGATTTCCCTTGTCAGGCATATTTTTCATACCGTTTATCCAGGAAAGAACCCTGTTAAGCAAAAGACTTCAGCATACTTATGCTGAAGTCTCTATACTGATACTAATATACTGTTTGCAGATCTGATTCTAAAATTCTTTAAGAAAATTTAAGATTTTTCTGGCATTTTCGAGCCATTCTTCATAACTGCACAATCCCTGCTGATACCATCTGCATCGTCCACAGCTTTTTAAAAAGTTTTCCTTATCAAGCTTTTTTTCTGCACACTGCAGCAGTTCCCTGTAAGAATAAAGCTGATTTTCTTTTAATCCGAACAGTTCTAACAGCTCCAGATCTTTTGATTTTACATGATTTTTATCATCCACACAGGTATCATCCGGTGTCCGGTTCGGACAGCGCGTACAGATCATATCCGGGTCTGTCACGAGCATGAGCGGTTCTTCCTGGTCTGCCTTCAGTTCCCGCACCTTCTGTGTCATATTGTCACAGAAGGTGCCACTGTATCCCTCTCCCCGGTAAAGGACGGTACACAAAATATGGTGCACACGAAATTTTTTCATAGATATGCCACCTTTAAGCTGCCTTTGCATCCTGTAAAATATTTCCTGCATAAAGCGCCTTACGGACAGCAATGGCAACCAGATAAGCACCAACCACTGAAATCACATCTTTTACAATATAAGGCAGTGACACTGCCACTAAAGATGCTCCAATAGTAATATGCGCCAAAACTGCATACTGAACAGCACCAAGCAGATGACAGATCAAAAGACCGATTACTCCAAGGATGATCTTTACCGCCGGATTTTTTCTGCGGACAGAAATGCCACATAACAATGTCAGAAAAATAAATCCAAAAATAAATCCACCGGTATAGCCAAACAGCACTCCCGGTCCTGCACTCATTCCCGCAAAAATCGGTACACCAACAGTTCCAAGTACAATATAAAGTAATGTTGCTGCCACTCCAGACTGCCATCCTAACACATAACCGCACAATGCCATTGCAAAAGTCTGCAGGGTGATCGGCACACCGGTCGGCATCGGAATCTGAAGAATGGAAAGAACTGCGAGGACTGCAGTAAACATCCCAACGGTAACGATTGTTTTTGTTGAAATTTTCATTTTCTCCTCTTTTCTGCGGAAAAAATGTTTCCGCATTTGTTTTTTTACAGTCTAGTCCGATTCTTTCCTATTGTCAACTGCATATTTCACTTTTGTTTACAATCTGTTTTAACATTTTCTGTTTTTTCCAAAAATCACATCATAATTAATGCTGCGGTAGAAAATGTCCTCCACATCTATGCTGTGCAGATCAAAATTTCCAAGCATCCACATTGTCTTTGCGATGACCGATTCAAGTGTCATATCATAAGATTCTAAGAAACGACAGTACTTTTTCATATCGTGCCCGACCTCATATACGGTCATATCACTACCCTCGTGTGCCACCTGTGTTGCCATGACTACCAGTTTGTCCGGGTACTGTCTGCACAGACGGTAAAACTCATCCGCTATGGATTTTGGAATACCGCCCACACCAAAACTTTCCACTATAATACAGTCATAATTTTCAAAAATACTCTGTAACACCCGCGGACGGATACCGGGGATCAGTTTCATCAGGAAAATGTTCTCGTCAAGTTCCTCATAGAACCGTACTTCATCCTCATATGGGAGCATCGGCAGATAACGCATGATATTGCCATCCTGAATCACTGCCAGTGACGGAAAATCAATGCTTGAAAAAGCATTATAGCTTTTCGATCTTACTTTTTTTGCACGCGTTCCCGCAATGACTTTACCATCGAAAACAATCTGCACGCCCTGTGATTTTGCATCTGCCGCATATAAAAAACTGTCGATCAGATTTGATTTTGCATCCGTAATTTCAAGGTCGATCGGTTTTTGTGCTCCCGTGATCACGATCGGCTTTGTTGAATTCTGGATCATATAAGAAAGTGCAGCAGCTGTATATGCCATTGTATCCGTGCCATGTGCAATGACAAATCCATCATAAGCATCATAATATTCCCGGATTGCATGTACAATTTTTTTCCAATGTTCCGGTTCCATATTAGAACTGTCGAGATTCAAAAGCTGTATTGCAGATACCTCACAAAATTCTTTTACCTGCGGAATATACTCTAACAGTTCTTCCGGTGTGATCTGTGGCTTTAATCCATTCTCAGACTTTTTGGAAGCAATCGTACCCCCTGTTGCGAGTAATAATATTTTTTTCTTTGCCGACATACCGGTAATCTCCATTTCTATATGATTGCTCTTATGTCTGCAAGAAGTGCTTCAACATTTTCTTCTTTTGTTGCCCAGCAGGTACAGAAACGCACTGCACTGTGTGTTTCATCCACCTTGCCTGATATGCAAAGCTGTATTTTTCCCGCAGCTTGTCTAATACATCATCCGGCAAAATCGGGAACTGCTGGTTTGTCGGGGAATTGATATAGAACGAAATGTTCATTTTTGTTAATTCATCTTTTAATTTTTCTGCAAGTTGTGCTGCATGTGCTGATATTTCAAAATAACGGTTCTCCTCAAATAAAGTCAGAAACTGAATTCCTAACAATCTTCCTTTTGCCAGCATACCGCCACGCTGCTTGATGCTATAACGGAAATCTTTTTTCAGTTCAGGATTGGTGATCACGACTGCCTCACCAAACAAAGCACCTACCTTGGTTCCTCCGATATAAAAAACATCCGTATTCGCAGCAATATCTGCCATCGTCAGATCATTTTCCCGGCATGCAAGTCCGTATCCAAGTCTCGCTCCGTCTAAAAACAGATACAGATCGTTTTCCCTGCAAACCCGGTATAACGCCTCAAGTTCTGCCTTTTTATAGATGGTTCCAAGTTCCGTCGGATTGGAAATATACACGAGTTTCGGCTGTACCATATGTTCAAAACTCTCATCTGCAAAATGTGCTTTTGTATATTTTTCAACCTGCTCTGCCGTCAGCTTTCCATCCGGCGTATCGATCGTCAGACATTTATATCCGCACGCCTCAAGTGCTCCGGTCTCGTGCACATTGATATGTCCGGTCGTCGCGTGATGCTCCCTGATAGGGTCTTAATGCAGATGCGATCACTGTGACATTGGTCTGTGTTCCCCCAACCAGAAAATGTACATTGGCATCCGGTGCTTCGCAGACAGCTTTTATCCGATCTGCCGCCTCCCTGCAATATTCATCCTCTCCATATCCCGCTGTCTGTTCCATGTTTGTCTCTTCGAGTCTTTTTAAAATTGCCGGATGGCATCCTTCCGTATAATCGCTGTTAAATCGTATCATTGTTTTCTCCATTCCTGCACTTTTCGTGCTTTTCTATGAATTTGAAACTCTGACTAATTCCTCAAGTTTTTTCATTGCTTTTCCGGAGTCGATGGTTTCTGCCGCTAATTTTACACCAGATTCTATGGATTCTGCAACCCCTCCGATATAAAGAGTTGCTCCGGCATTCAAAAGAACAATCTCACGTTTTGCTCCTGTTTCTTTTCCACTTAAAATTGCCTTCGTTATCTCGGCATTCTGTGCACCGTCTCCACCGCGCAATTCCTCTAAGGAAGCTCTCTTTAATCCAAACTGCTCCGGTGTTACCTCATAGGTTTTTACATTTTCCCCATCAATCTCTGATACTGTGGTCGTTCCGCTTAACGTAAATTCATCCATATTATCATTTCCACTGATGACAAATCCGCGCTCCACGCCAAGTCTGCCCATAGCTTTTGCTATTTTCTCCGTCAATGCCGGACTGTATACACCAACGACCATATTTTTTGCACGGGACGGATTTGCAAGAGGTCCTAAGATGTTAAATACCGTACGGATTCCCAGCTCTTTTCTCACCTGGCCAACGTATTTCATGGATTTATTGAAAAGCTGTGCAAACATAAAACCTATTCCGGTCTCATCAACACATTTCTGTACCAGTGCCGGTTCTGCCATAATGTTGACTCCAAGTGCCTCTAACACATCACCCGCACCGGATTTTGAGGAGATGGAACGGTTGCCATGCTTTGCAACCGGAAGTCCTGCCGCTGCGACCACAAACGCAGATGTGGTTGAAATATTGAATGTATAGGTACAGTCTCCACCGGTTCCGACCAGATCCACATAGTTTTCAGATTTCGGTGTGATTGTCTCCGCCTTATCGCGCAGCACCGATGCCAGACCTATGAGTTCCTCTAACGTTTCTCCTTTCATGCGCATTGCCGTTAAAAATGCTGCGATCTGTGCCTGCGTTGCCTCTCCGCTTAACATGATCTCCATTGCTTTTTTTGCTTCTTCCTGTGTTAAATCTTTTCCATCTACTGCTTTTGCTATGTATTCTTTCATGATAATCCTCCTTGTTTTGCGGAGCAAAATGCATGCTATGTTTTTTATAGCATCTGCCTCTTGCAGGAGCAATGCCCAGCATGCTGTGCATGATTTTCCTCCTTGTTTGCGGAGCAAA
>ENA-OQCN01001566-OQCN01001566.1-human-gut-metagenome-genome-assembly--contig:-NODE-1566-length-11067-cov-3.055759_pt1 | contig 11067 bp, 20 predicted proteins | sample MGYA00242497_ERZ504576 | MGnify/ENA primary metagenome ERZ504576 (study PRJEB26092, sample SAMD00036296) | human gut metagenome | host: Homo sapiens | study: EMG produced TPA metagenomics assembly of...
TTGATATTTTCAAACTGTCGTGTGTTCTGGTAGTGTAGGTGTTACCAGAAAGTGAACCAATTCGTATGGTTCATAATTTTTCAAGTACGTGAGCAAATCCATCCGCTTGACTCCCGCACGACCGATGGTGGTATATATGGCATAATTTTCATCTCCTTTCTTGCCTTAGATTGATATTATTGGGGATAATATCCGGGCATGAAAATAGCCAGGTGATTCCTTGAGTTGGAACCATCTGGCTATGTAAATTTACTTTTACTTTTTTACTATCTCCTCAATCAAAACATCTATTCTATGCCTTGACATATTATCACAATCTTCTTTTATTTTTTCACAATACTGCAAGAATTTTTCAGCATCTGAATGATACAAAACATACATAATATTATAACACGTATGATATCTATCCTCATCCACATTGTCTACTGGAAAAGAAATTTTATTATACAAATTGTCTATCTCTGATATGATAATATCATGATAATAACTACTATCAAAATTATTTCTAAGTTTATATGAATACTCATAAGCCTTTTTCCCATGAGTTGTTTTTTTTCAAATATCCCACATATGTCTCTAATTTAAAAATTTCATCATTTTCTTTTATTTTCTTCTTGATATATTCTTTTTTGTCTTTTCCGATGACATGTGAAACAAATCATATGAATACGATAGCATTTCCTCTTTCCCATCTAAAACAGTTTTTTCCAGCATTTCTTCTAAAATATTTCTATATTCTGATAAAACACTTTCATTATTTTCCTCTAAAACATCACTCCAAACAACATACGCATCTGCAAATTCATTTAATTCTGCTAAACTCTTTGCTTCAAGCATTTTCTCTCTTAAAATAGGTAATACACTCCTTATTTCCTCATCTGACTTATAATAGTTAGGCTTATCTCCTCGAATTAAGAAATAACTTGTATTCAGCCTCCAATTGTTCTTCATTTAGTACCCCTTCCTCATAATATTTCAGTATCATTTCTACCAAATTTGTACTACACTTTATTCCATAAAGATATCTGCCAATTCTATGCTGAAGCATATTTCCAATCGTATTTGTCATTTTTTCTACAGAATCAGTATTAGTATTATCAGAATCAATTTCTTTATAGTACAAGTTTTCTATACTCTCCACAACAACAGCAAAGCATATTAACCTTAATTCTTCTTTAAATTGCTCACTCATGTCACTATTACAAAACAATTTTACATCTTCAAAAAACGTTGCGCCTTTTCGAGCGTCCGTAAATTTTTGACTTTATGGATTTCCAAGAATTTTTCAACAAAGTCTGCATGGATATTCATTTTACTCCATGTCACTTTCTCTGCACGTTCTGTAATATGATATATTCTTTCAATGACCTTTTCATTATACTTTTCAAATACAACTTTTTTGTCCGATTGTATTTCATCTGTATTCGCAATCACAATAACTTTTACATAATTACATTGCTTGAGTTCTTCTATAATTCCAAATATATCTTCCAAATTTATGTCATCACTCATTCTTTCCAAGTCATCTATTACAATAATATGAACAGAAGTAAACTCTTTTGACAATAATAAAAACAATTCTCTTTCATTGGCAATGCTTTGTACTACTTCCTTTGCCTGACCAACTTATCCCAAATTTCGATAGACCATCTAAAACATTATTAGCAATTTCACCTATTTTCCCACCAATATTATTCTTTAAAGCCAATTGAAATAACGCTTCATGATATATTTGTTTTGGGTCTTTTAAACCAAACATTGATATTTTACAAACATTGGGATTTGCTTCTAATGCCTCATTTACCGCATAAGATTTTCCAATTCCCCATGTTCCATCAAATAAAATTGCTCTATACGGTAGATGATCTATGTCACTGATTATATTTTTTATATTATCTGCTTTCATACTGTATCTTTCCATCCCTATTTTTCATCTAACAACTTATTTTCCATCATCATTCCGAATATCATCAATAATCCGACCAATATTACATGTAATCTGTCCCTTACACTGATGAATATCCTCATTGATTTTCTTTTCCTGCTCAATAGCAATCTCTATATTCTTCGCCAGTTCTCCAATTGCAGAATTCTTTTTGGGATTGATTCCTGTTCTGGCAAGTAACAGCTTATAGATAAATGTCTGATGTCCATCTTTTTCATTCTGGATAATCTGTTCAGCATTTGGCTCAATATCATCTTCGTATGAGTTTTCATAATGCAACAGCAGGAACAATTCAAATGCCGGATGCTGACCGCTAATATATTATTCTTTTCACCTTCTGCTACCAATTCGTCATAATCAAGTACTTTCTCTTCAAAAATATCTCCATCAAATACAACAATCATCTTATCCCGTTCTTTATCAAATGCTATTTCCGGATTTTCTTTCTGATTTTCTGCAAATTCAATCAAACGTCTTGGAAATGAAATGTCCCTGTCTCCCTCTGTTTTTTCAAGTAACCGGATATCGATCAATGGATGAATATTTAACTCTTTTCGGATATCAATTAACTTTTTGAAATACCATGTTTCAGTATTTGCACCCTCACATATGAAAAAGTACTTACGATAAGGCTCAATCTGTTCTTCTTCATCTGTAGTTCTGCTATTCCAATTCGTATAACTTCTTACTGGAGCCAAGGCTACTCCTCCTCTCTAAAGTCGAATGTTGAAAATACCGGTATCGCACCATATCTTCCTTCCAGATATGCCTTGCTCAACACCTTATCATACCTCTCCTTGAAACGATCTAAGGAATAAATAGAGCTTGCATTTTCTGCGTTACGTTCTACAAACCAGATTTCATCCCTTCTAAAAATAGCCTGATCCATAATGGATGATTCATGTGTAGTGAACAATAGCTGCATACGCTGCTCATCATGTAGCTGCATAAACAATTGCAAAAATCGTTCTGTCAGCTTCGGATGTAAGCTTCTCTCCAATTCATCCACAACATAAAGAACATCTTCTCGTTTATTCAACAGCATATCCATCAAATCGAATAATCTTCTTGTTCCATCAGACTCTTCATCAAAACCGAACTCATAAAATGACTTATTATGATGCAACCGGATTGTTGTGACCTTCGGTTCAGAATGTCCTTCAACTTCGATATTAAAGAAAGTTTCCTTCGACCTCATCGTCATTCTGAATGATGGTTCTTCCTGCTCTTCCATTCTATTTTTTACATGCTGCATCATCTTATCAAATACTGATTTCGGCAATGCATTTGATAACTCATCCAATGTAATTTCTTCAATTTTTACCTGGCTGATACTCGTATCAAATGTTTTGATCAATTTGTTAATCAGCTTCAGCGAATTATCATCATAATAATATTCCAAATCAATCAATGGCGTATCCGGTGTGATAATCGAAATATGATTCTGAATCCAATCATATACATCCCGGAAGAACAATAATTTAGATCGTGTGCTATATTTTTTTCCACGATTCATTTCTGTCAGGAACAAAGATGTTTCATTTCCTTCAAAATCATCTGCATAGGTTTCAAATTTATTTTTTTCTGTGTTTGTCAGCGTAATACCATCATTTAACACCGGACGTTTACTTCCTTCTCGTTCAAAGAGACATTTTGCTGAACCATTCTGATATAATTCATATAACCATTCTCCGGTTACTTTTCGTCTGCTTAAAACTGCAGAAAAACCATAGGCATAAAATTTGTCACCTACAGTAATCTGAATTTCAAAACTACTTCTCGTTCCTTATTCTCCTGCCGATTCTTACAAAACATCTGTGTAGCTTCTATCGGAATACCATTGCAGACACTATCTTTAAAAAATTTAAAGAACAATGCCAAATTGGTCTTTCCAGATGCATTTGCTCCATAAACTACTGCATATTTTAATAACTGGGTACTTTTTATTTTTAACCTGTGATTTGCATTTGTTCGTATTTTATTTGAGGAAATCATTGTCAGCTCTGCTGCTTTATCAAAAGATTTAAAATTTTCAACACTTACTTTTACTAACATTCTTATACACCTCCACCTTTATTATATGTTTTACTCTTCTCTCAGTCAATGTAAATTTTCTTATTTAGAGATTTTTTCGTTATATATTGTTTCTTTTTCTATTTTTAACAATTTTATTTAGAGTTATGCATATAATATCAATGTATAAGTCAGCTTTTTGTAGCGACACTATTTTACTAATGCCGCTACATGAAATATTACAATAAATAAAAACTTCCAATTCTTTTTTCTTCTATCTCTCCCAATCCATCCTTCCTGTCACATTCAACATCTTTTCTTCTCGGAAGCTGAGCATCTTTCCATTAGTTCCACCGACAATGATATGATCCAGCAATTCTATCCCCAGTAGCTGTCCGCACTTCTGCAGCTTTCTCGTAACAATCATATCCTCTTTTGACGGTTTCACATTGCCACTGGATGATTATGAAGTCCAATGATTGCAGACGCATTTGCCAGAATACTGCTCTTAAAAACTTCTCTGGGAATTACCAAAGATGCATTGATTGTTCCAACACTGACCAGATTCATATTGATTACCTGTCCATTATTTTTCATATTCAGGATGCAAAATACTTCTCTGTCATATTGCGATAACTCCTTCGCCATCAATTCTACAACAGCCTGTGGACTGTCCAACGTCTGCTCACTATAAAGAGACGGCTCTTTTACCAGACGGATATTCACAACTTCCAATTCATTCTCCATCCTTCTGATCTCCTTTTGGAAATTCTACAACCAGAAGGACATTACTATCTGAAGATTCCACATATGATTTCAATTGTGATAATGTCATTTCCAAATATTTAGGTTGTTCCACTATCATCTGCTCCTTTCGTTTCTTCCTTTGCTTCTGTTTGCCCTGACAAATAGCTTATCACTTTGTTTGCCTTAATACTTTTCTGTAACTCACTGATAATACACAGGTCTGCTACATTCACTCCAGGCAAAGCAAGCATCTCATCCATCGTCATGTTAACAATCTCTTTCTCCGTTCCGTATCCGGCATCAAATAAACGCTGCAATACTTTTATTGCTTTCTGATTCTTTCCCATTTCAATATCAAAGGGCAACTTATCGCCGCCCTTTGTTTTACTCCTCCTCTTCTTTCTTTTCTTCAATTCCTAATCTCTTAACCTGTTTCTTTTTATTCCAGATACGAACTCCCGTGATTCCGGCTGCTGACAATACCAGAATGGCTATCCATAAAGCTGCATTTTCCGTATCTCCTGTTTTCGGAGGGTTACTGGTCTTTGTAGTAGTACCGGTGTCTCTGGGGTTGGTGTTTCCGGTACTTCTTTGATGGTTACAGTCTGACCTTCCTCGTTGATGTCCTTATGCTCTGTTACCTTTTTCGGTTCTTCCGGATTTGTCATATCATACAGTTCTTCAAAGGTTACAAACTGCTTTCCTCCAAGAGTGCTGCCATCGAAAGTAAACTCAATCTGCACTTCCATGTTTTCCTTGTCCGCTGTAAATTCATAATCATTGGTAACTTCTTTGCCATCAATGAGCAGCTTTGCATTTTCTTTCTTAATCATCTGCCAACCAGACAATTTATACTTTGTACCGATTTCCAATCCTTCTAATGTAACTGTATCCACAATCGTCAGATCTTTTCCGGCTTCCATCTCCTTCTTGCCATTCTTATCAGTTGCTGTGGTATGAATCGAAATCTTTCGCTCCGTAATCAGAACAGTCTGACCTTCATCGTCAATGTCTTTATGCTCTGCAACCTTTACAGGTTCTTCCGGACTCTTCAGATCGTATAATTCTTCAAATGTAACCAGATTCTGTCCGCCAAGTTCTGATGCATCAAACATATAAGAAATTCCTACTTTCATTTTTTCATTGTCAGCAACAAAGGTATAATCACTCTCCACACGCTTTCCATCAATGAGCAGTTCTGCATTTTCCTCTTTCAGCATCTGCCAGCCTTTTAACTGATATTTTCTTCCTTCTTCCAGACCGTCCAGAGTAACTGTATCTACAATCGTTACTTTCTTTCCTGCAACAATTATTTTTTCGCCCGTTTCTTTATCCGTTGCTGTTGTATGAATAGTAATCTCTTTTTCATACTCATCGGTCAGTGTTCCAAGGTCGATTGTTACTTTATTTCTGCTGACAACAACTTCAAATGCTGGAATCAATTTCATACCTTTGTTGGATTCACAAGCTAACTCCTCAATCTCATAAGTGTCATAAAGTAATGCCCCTTTGCTGTCGTCTGGCTCTGATGTTCCGAACCAGATACCGTCCTCACTGGATTTCCCTGCATTTGTATTTTTCTTATGAGACGCCCAATCAGAAGCAGTTGAAAACTGACCATTCTTGTCTGTCACTATGCTATGGCTCTCACCAGTTGTTTTGCTTGTAATCTTAAAAGGAACATTCGCAAGTCTCTTATGTGTACCTGCTCCAATCTTTACTCCTTCTAAATCTCCACGTTTAATCTGGTTGTAAATCGAATGGCTTTCGTCTGTTAAATCTACGATTTTTCCATTTTCCGTAATCGAAAATTCAATCGCTTTTGCCCCGTCAGTCAGATAACCTTCCGGTGCTTTGGTTTCTTCCAGTTTGTATTTACCATACGGAAGTAAATCTGCCGTCGTTGTTGCAATTCCGTCAATCCCTGTCTGAATCGTCTTAACTGTCTCGTTCTTTTTGTATAGCTTTCCTTCTACCAGAACCGAATTTTCGTTCAAAGAAATAATTGCAAATGCAGTATCTTTTAATGTGGCACTTCCCTGTGCTTTGGTATCTTTTGTCTCTAAATCACGTTTCTGAATCTTCACACCACCTCGGATTACCTGGTCAGATACGGAATACTGGTTGCTTCCGGAAAGAACTGCAAGTTCTCCGTCCTCTGTGATCTGTGTCAGATACATTCCTTTTATCTGTTCTGTACTGTCTCCTGCCTGCATATAAGCTCCGTCCAGTAAATATCCGTCTGGTGCTTTTGTCTCCTCAACAGTCAGTGTTCCAAGTAGTAATACGCCTTTTTCATTCTGAATGTAAAATGCATCTCCCGATACTTTGTAAGCATCTGACATTTTTGTCACATAATGAATACTTCCGTCACTGCTCTTTTCTGCCACCGTTTTTGTAACCCAGGTACGTATTGCTTTCTCTGGTAAGTTATCTTTTGTATAAAATCCGTCATAATAATGCCAGGTAAACTCTGCTCCTGACAGTGCTGCATACCCCTGTGCGGTTGCTTTTCCCGTCTCCATATCAATCTTGAACAGGTCTACCAATGTCTCTGTCACTTTCGGAACATCGGAAACATTTAATACGGCTGTCTTTCCGGCTTCAACTTTCAGACTGTGTACTGTCGTATCCAGCTTATATCCCTTCGGTGCAGAAAGTTCTTTGATACAAACAGTCCCTGCAGTCACTTCAACTTCATTTGTCTCACCATTCTCATTTGTTGTAAGTGTTCCAATCTGATTACTGCAATTCTGGTCTGAGAATATGCCAAAAGTTGCTCCTACAATGGAATACATTGCATTTGCTTTTGTGATACTTTCATTTGCTGTGGTCTTTTTTACCTTCGCATTTCCGACATTCAGTTCTGCCCAAAACTGTCCGAGATCCTGTCCTTCACCAGTATAGATATATCCGCCACATTTATAGCGACCTTTGTTTGCCTGTACAAATGCTCTCGCTCCTGCATACACTTCATTCTGAATATCCTGTGAAATCTCAGAATATGCAGCTCTGACATTATCGCACTTCCAGCCAACTGTTCACTGAGTCTCTGCCATACTACACACTGTTCCAGCAGATATCCCTGATTTGCATTCAGGTTACTATGACTGCCTCTATACTGCTTTACATACTCCAGTGACAATGACACATCTTCGATCTGTGCAGCACTCATGCTAGCACTTGCATCGTGTCTAGTTTTATACCCATTTTTGAATCCGGTGTTAATATCTACACAATAGGCGGTTTCGCCCTCTACTCGCATGTGACCTTCATTGAATGTAGAATGAATGGTTCCATCATTCATCACATGTTCAATATATCCGACTCTCTCTGAGGATTCCGGCCAATACTGTGTTTCCGCTGCCTGAACTGTTGAAATCGGTAATGCGGTTAAAATCGTGGTCAGGGCAAGAATCCCTGTACACACTCGTTTCCATATCTTCTTCATTTTCTACAATTCCTTTCTTTTCAATCAAAAAAAGACGTCCGTCTGGAACGCCTGTTGTTGCTTTATGCTGTTTACTCCCTGCTGTCATGCAGGGTATGGAAATCTCTGACCTGCCGAAAGAGAAGAGGTCCCCGGCTCCTTATTGTCTTTTCGGCTGGTAATCTGCTGGTAAACCAAAGGGGTAGGGTGTGGGGAGGGGAAAACAGAAAAAGGCTGATTTCTCATTGACCACCAACAGATAGACTTCTCCCTTGGTGTCAAAATGCTATCGTTCCCTGCTTTTTTCCCGTTTCCGGTATAATTCCAGTGCTTTGATAATGGTTTCTTCCATTTTCTGCTGTGTAGTTCCCGATGGAAAGTATTTTTTCAGTCGGTTCTTCGGGATTTTCCACTGCTCTACCTGATTTGGCTTCTCTTCTGACATAATCAACAGCAAAACATCTTCATTCAACCTGCCCTCTGCTGAAAATTTGCGGATTTTAATAGCCTGTGCATGACTTGGGTACAAGCCTCCGACTCCATGGTGTCGTATAATATCGCCTGTTCCTCTTTCGGCAAATAAGACAGTTCTACCGCCGGACGCATAGAAATCTTTTTGTCATCGACCATTTCAAGGATTTCCGGGATAAGTTCTGTAAGGCGGATATATCGGCGGATTGTATCTTTACTTTCACCTACTTGTTCTCCTAATAATTCATCAGAACGTTTCCCCCGTAAATGCGTCGCCACTGGCGACACATTTTCTTTACTAGGTCTACCTGCCTGTCGTTTCATTGCTTCCAGTCTCATTTTATAAGCAAATGCTTTCTCTGACGGTAAAATTTCTTCCCTTTGAAGATTACTGTCAACCATAACAATGACCGCTTCATCATCTGTAAGATTCCTTACAATACAAGGGATATTCTCTCTTCCCGCCATCTCACATGCCATTTTTCTGCGGTGTCCGGAAATCATTTCATACCCGCCTGTTGGCTTCTCTCTGACAAGAGCAGGAACTAATACACCATGTTCTCGAACACTTTCGATTGTTTCCACCATCTTATCATCCATTTTTACTTTAAACGGATGATTCGGAAAATCTGTAATTTCATAAATGGAAATGTCTTTTACATACTCTTGATTCTTTTGATCTCTTTCTTCCTGCGTGGTAAAAAGGTCATCGACTGAGGGAAGATTCATGTTTATTTCTCTGCTTTTCGCCACACTGAATCACCTCCATCGTAAATTCTGCATACGCCTTTGCAACAGTTCCATTCTTGTCATACTCATAAATGCTCTGTCCTGCTGCACTGCTTTCTGCTGCTGTGATAGCCACTGGAATAACAGTTTTGAAAATCCTAATATGCTTTCCATAATTCTCTCTAAGGCTATCCTCTGTTGTCTTTGCAAGTTTTGTCCGCATATCTGCAAGCGTCAGCAATACTCCACCAATTTTCAGGTTGGGATTTAACTGTCTTTGTACCTTTCCGATTGTTTTCATTAACTGCGTCATGCCCTTTAGTGGAAGATAATGAGCCTGACTGGTACAATTACGCTGTCTGCGGCAGCTAATGCATTGATGGTCAACATTCCCAAACTGGGCATACAATCAATCAAGATATAATCATAATCCTTTTTCAAATCTGCCAGATATAACTTTAAAGTCTGCTCTCTGCTCATGCATTCACCAGTGAGATTTCCATGCCCGATAATTCAATGTTGGTCGGAATAATATCTACTCCTTCTTCATGGTGTAAAATGCCTTCATTATACACAAACGGTTCGTCTTGTAATATCTTCTTCATTTGTGTATCCAGTGTAATCGGAAGACTGTCCGCATTTGTCCAACCCAATGCAGTTGTTAAATCCCCCTGTGGATCAGCATCGACCAATAATACTTTTCGCCCCTGATGTGCAAGACCAATTCCCAGATTTAATGTTGTTGTGGTCTTGGCTGTTCCTCCCTTCTGATTTGCAAGGGCGATTACTTTACACTTGGTCATATAGGTTCCTCCTTCCTCGAAAAATTTAATAGCCAATCCTTTTTACGAAACCGGCTATGTACAAAAATGGGCATGAAAAAAGCCAACTGATTCTTAGTGAACCAATCGGCTTTTAATTATTCATTCAACTCCTATTTTTCGTGAAATTTATACCTTGTTTTCGTCATCGGACTTTCCTTCATCAGATTCCTCTTCATCGGAATCTTCTTCATCTGCTTTTTTCTTTCCATAAAACATTGTCCAACAAAATGATCCAATTGCTAATATAAACGGAGCTATGCTTCCCACATTTTTATCCATAAAAATACAAATTGCACCTATAACTAACAAAAAGAAAGTGGAAACAAAACCAAATATTTGTAATCTTGTTTTTAGTTTTATTGATGTTTTAAGTACTTCCACTTTTCCCGAATATAATGAAGTTTGGCTTTCAATTAACATACTTTCCATATTATGCCTATGCCCTTGTTCATCTATAACCATTTTCAAAATTTCTTGTGCAAACCCTGGCTGTATTTCATCATATTGTTTCAAAATAGAAGGATGTGGTAAAGGCCCTGCAAATTCTTCTCGACGTATACAAGCAATTATTCTTGCTTTATCCTCTTCCTGAATATCTGATTTATCTATAATGTCGGATATTTCTGATATTTCTTTTGCGTCATCTTCAATCGGATTTTCTTGTATAGATTCTTGTAGACTTGAAAACTGCTTCATTTATACACCTCCCTATTTTTCTCCAATCTGTTGATACTGCCTCTATGTCTGTCTTTGTAATATATTCACTAAGTTTATTCATTTTTGTTTCTATAACTGCAAGCTTTTTTAATTGTTTCATTCAAAGAATACATTTCTGGTATTTCATACGGAATAATTTTTGTATCCAGTTCTTTTACATATTTTTTTATTTATTTCTACTTGTTGTAATT
>ENA-OQCN01001567-OQCN01001567.1-human-gut-metagenome-genome-assembly--contig:-NODE-1567-length-11060-cov-2.509101_pt1 | contig 11060 bp, 14 predicted proteins | sample MGYA00242497_ERZ504576 | MGnify/ENA primary metagenome ERZ504576 (study PRJEB26092, sample SAMD00036296) | human gut metagenome | host: Homo sapiens | study: EMG produced TPA metagenomics assembly of...
AGGTAAACCTTATGGCAACTGCAACAGACGAGGCTATAAAGGCTGGCGCACATGCAGGAAATCTTATCAAGGGAATTGCTGCACTTGTAGGCGGTGGCGGCGGTGGTCGTCCAAATATGGCTCAGGCCGGCGGAAAGAATCCAGACGGAATCCAAGCTGCACTTAAAAAAGCAGCAGAGGTTCTTAAGGATCAGTTAAACAAATAATGCTGTAAACAAATAAGGGGGCTGCTATTTGGCAGTCCCCTTTTATAAAGGAGAGATTATGACAGAAGGAGAAGAGAGAAGAGAACATATTATTCAGCTTTTGACGCAGACAAAAAAGCCGATTTCAGGAACAGAGCTTGCCAAACAGATGAAGGTAAGCCGTCAGGTGATCGTGCAGGACATTGCACTGCTTCGCGCATCAAACCGAAATATTCTCTCGACGAATAAGGGATATCTATACGACAGGGCAGACGAGAAAAAAGTAGTTCGCCGTACCTTTTTTGTATGCCATACGGATGAGCAGATGGCAGAAGAACTATTTGCCATTGTAGACAATGGTGGCCGCTTAAGGGACGTTGTAGTCGAGCATGAGATCTACGGACAGATAACAGTAGATTTGATTCTTGAAAACAGATGTGACGTTCAGGATTTTCTTGACAAAATCTCAAAAAGCACGGCACGCCCGTTAAGCATCCTCACAAACGGAAAGCATTATCATACTGTAGAAGCAGACCGTGAGGAAATTTTTGACCGTATCGAGCAAATTGCGGCTTCTAGGCTACTTACAGGAAACAATTTAAAAAAGACACTTGATTTCTTTGTCAGAATGTGATACACTTGCACCTGTTTGACAAGTCAACTGACAAGACAGTGGACAAGACATACCTTTACACTTCACTGTTTCGTCAGTCAGATAAAATACACCCGTGGAAAACGGGAGGGGAAAGGCAAGGTTGTTTGCATGGAGAAAACAAAGAAAATATTAAACCGCATTTTTATTGACGGACTGAGCGGAATGGCACTGGGCTTATTTTCCACTCTGATTATCGGAACTATCATTGCACAGATCGGAACACTGATTGGCGGACCGGTTGGCAGCTATTTAAAGGCTATCAGCAATGTGGCAAAGACACTTACAGGTGCCGGCATCGGTGTTGGCGTAGCCTGTAAATTCAAAGAGGGACCGCTTGTAACTGTATCAGCTGCTGTTGCTGGTATGATCGGAGCATTCCCGGCTGCACCAGAGGCAATCACACTTGGCGCACCTGGCGAGCCGCTTGGCGCATTCGTAGCTGCTTATGTAGCAATTGAGGTTGGCCATCTTGTTGCAGGAAAGACAAAGGTTGATATTCTTGTAACACCGCTTATTTCTATTTGCGCAGGTGCTGCGATTGGTTTATTTGTAGGACCGTACATCACTGACTTTATGAAGTGGCTTGGAGGACTTGTTAATGTAAACGTAGAGCAGTCTCCAATATTTGGCGGAATCATCGTTTCTGTCTTAATGGGTATGATTTTAACACTTCCGATTAGCTCCGCTGCAATTGGAATTTCCATGGGTCTTACCGGACTTGCAGCAGGTGCCGCAACTATCGGATGCTGCTGTCAGATGGTTGGATTTGCAGTTGCCAGCTACCGTGAGAACAAGGTAGGAGGTCTGATTGCACAGGGTGTTGGAACTTCTATGCTCCAGATTCCAAATATCGTGCGCCGTCCAATCATATGGATTCCGGCTATTGTATCAAGTGCCATTTTAGGACCAGTTGCATCTGCTGTACTTCATATGGTAAGTACACCAGTTGGTTCAGGTATGGGATCAGCCGGTTTTGTCGGACAGATTGCGGCATTCGGTGCAATGACCGAGGCAGGCATGTCAACATGGATGGCACTTCTTCAGATTGTCATTATGCACTTCATCCTTCCGGCGCTTCTGACACTTGGCGTATCCGAGTTCATGCGCAAAAAAGGCTGGATCAGAGAAGGCGATATGGCATTAAAAGTTTTGAATAAAAAAAGAAAAAATCTGATTGACAAAAGAAAAAAATCTGTTATAATAAAACATGTGCTAAAAATACCAAACAGTTGTATTTGCACAATACACAACTGGAGGGAGGTTGAGTGAGAGTCTATGTCTAATGTAATCGTTAAAGAGAACGAGAGCCTGGACAGTGCATTACGCAGATTCAAGAGAAACTGCGCTAAGGCAGGTATCCAGCAGGAAATCCGTAAAAGAGAGCATTACGAGAAGCCAAGCGTAAGACGTAAGAAGAAGTCTGAAGCGGCTAGAAAGCGTAAGTACAACTAATTGTCACTGATAGTTGTCGATGACAATGATGTTTACGTGTATGGTAAGTAAGAGGGGTTGCCGTCAGGTGATCCCTCTTTTGCATTACTAAAATTTCCAGGGGTTAATAGTTAAATATAGTGGAAAGAGATGGAATCGATTTATGAAGGAAAAATCAATTGTCCTGAATATGATGCAGGGCGAACCGGGAGATATCCTTGAAAAAGGACGTTACTACGCGGTAAAGAAGCAGTCAGATGGACTAATTCACGCTGATTACTGCAATTCCTCACAGGAGGATGCAGCATTAAAGCTGACATTGACAGCATTAGATCCACATGCAGAGTTTATAATTCATGTGCAAAGACAAGAGCCATATAAGCTGCGCGCAAATGCAGCAGGTATTTTTGAGAGCCGTTTTCTAGTTCCGGCAGGACGACGCATTGATATTGACGAAGAGAATAAGGAGACAAAATAAGATGGAACTGATAAAGCTGAATTTAGAGATCCCATATGAAAAGGCAGGCGCAGAAAAGCCAAAATCAGCAGCACAGCTTGTATGTTATTTACAGCAGCCTCAGAACATGCCAGTACCGCGTCCGGCAGTTGTTATCTGTCCAGGCGGCGGTTATCGCTACACCTCATCAAGAGAGTCAGAGTCCATAGCAATGCAGTACTTAGCAGCCGGAATGCAGGCATTTGTTTTATATTATAATTGTGCACCGGCAGTATTTCCATGCGCACTGTTAGAGTTAGCAAAATCAGTAAGCATAGTAAGAAGTCACGCAGCAGAGTGGAATATAGATCCAGAAAAGATTTTAGTCGCAGGCTTTTCAGCAGGAGGCCACCTAGCAGCCAGCTTAGGATGCTTCTGGAATCAAGCTTTGTCTATGAGCACTAGGTCTTTTGGCAGAAGACATTCGCCCAAATGGAAATATACTTTGCTATCCAGTCATCACATCAGGCGAGTTCGCCCACAGAGGCTCCTTTAATGAGCTGTGCAGAGGACTAGATCAGGAAAAATATCTTAAGCTCACCTCACTAGAAAAACAGGCAGGAGCACAAAATCCGCCAACATTCATCTGGCACACAAACGAAGACCAGGCAGTACCAGTAGAAAACTCCTTCCTCTACACAGCAGCCCTTAGAAAAGCAAAAGTACCGGTAGAATTTCATATGTACGCGCATGGCTGGCATGGCCTCTCCCTCGCAAACGAAGAAACGAAATGTGACAAAGACGGCGAGCTTCCAAAAGTACAGTCATGGATGGGGCTGTCAATCACGTGGATAAAAGATCTGGGAAGAGAGTATTGATGTATCCCTCTTTGTGATTTTTTTGACGATTTCCAAGGAATGGTATTGAAGTTTTGCTCTGATTATAGTAGAATACACTTTAGTGCAGTGAATATATCAACAAATGGAGGTTATTATGTATCAGATCACAAAGGCAAAAAAGCTGGCAGATAAGATCTATCTGATGGATGTTGTGGCACCGAGAGTGGCAGCAAACTGCCTTCCGGGACAGTTCATTATTGCAAAGGTAGACAAGGAAGGTGAGCGTATTCCGCTTACAATCTGCGATTATGACAGAGAAAAGGGAACTATCACCATCGTGTTCCAGATCGTAGGTGCATCAACCGAGAAAATGTCAAAGCTTGTCGCAGGAGACAGCTTTACAGATTTTGTAGGACCGCTTGGTGTGGCATCTGAGTTCACAAAGGAAGATCCAGAAGCTTTAAAGAACAAGAAGTTCTTATTCGTTGCCGGTGGTGTTGGTGCAGCACCTGTTTACCCACAGGTAAAGTGGCTGCATGAGCATGGCATTCAGGCAGATGTAATTGTCGGTGCAAAGACACAGTCCTTAATCCTTCTTGAAGAAGAGATGAAAGCTGTTGGAAACGTTTATATCACAACAGATGACGGCAGCTATGAGCGTAAGGGAATGGTTACTCAGGTAATCCAGGAACTGCACGATCAGGGCAAGCAGTATGATGTATGTGTTGCAATCGGACCGATGATCATGATGAAATTCGTATGCAAGCTGACAAAGGAGCTTGGTATTCCAACAATCGTAAGCTTAAACCCGATCATGGTAGACGGAACAGGTATGTGCGGCGGATGTCGTGTATCTGTAGGCGGAGAAATCAAGTTTGCCTGCGTAGATGGACCAGAGTTTGATGGCCATCTGGTAAACTGGGACGAGGCAATGATGCGTCAGCAGACCTATAAGACAGCAGAAGGCAGAGCAATGTTAAAGGAGCTTGAGGGCGAAACCCATCACGGCGGCTGCGGACACTGCGAAGGCTGATAAAACAAGATATAGAAAAGTAAAAATACGCAAAATACGCAGAAATGAGGTTGAATATGAGCGTTTTAAACAGAGTTCCAGTCAGAGAGCAGGATCCAAAGGTAAGAGCTACTAATTTTGACGAAGTCTGTCTTGGATATAACATGGAAGAGGCAATGGAAGAGGCATCACGCTGCATTAATTGTAAGAATGCAAAGTGTATTCAGGGATGTCCAGTATCTATCAATATTCCAGCATTTGTAAAGGCTGTAAAGGAAGGAAAGATCACAGAAGCTGCTGATATCATCGCAGAATCATCTGCACTTCCGGCAATCTGTGGACGTGTATGTCCGCAGGAGACACAGTGCGAAGGCAAGTGTATTCGTGGTATCAAGGGTGATCCTATTTCCATCGGAAAGCTGGAGCGTTTCGTTGCTGATTACTCCAGAGAGCATGGCTATGTTCCGAAGAAGCCAGAGACTACAAACGGCAAGAAGGTTGCTATCATCGGTTCCGGTCCGGCAGGTCTTACATGTGCAGGTGATTTAGCAAAGCTTGGCTACGAAGTTACTATCTTCGAGGCACTTCACGAGCCAGGCGGTGTATTAACATATGGTATTCCGGAGTTTCGTCTTCCGAAGGATGAGGTTGTACAAAAAGAGATCGACAATGTCCGTAAGCTTGGCGTTAAGATCGAGTGCAACGTTGTTATCGGAAGTCTGTTACCATTGACCAGCTGATGGAAGAGGAAGGCTTTGAGGCTGTATTTATCGGTTCTGGAGCAGGTCTTCCAAAGTTTATGGGTATTCCAGGTGAGAACGCAGTTGGTGTATTCTCTGCAAATGAGTTCTTAACAAGAAATAACTTAATGAAGGCATTCCGTGATGACTATGATACCCCGATCTTTAGAGGAACAAAGGTAGCAGTTGTCGGCGGCGGAACGTTGCAATGGACGCAGCAAGAACAGCACTTCGTCTTGGTGCAACCACATATATCGTATATCGCCGTAGTGAGGCAGAGCTTCCTGCAAGAGTAGAGGAAGTACATCATGCAAAAGAAGAGGGAATCATTTTCCATCTTCTGACAAACCCGACTGAGATCCTTGAGGACGAGAAGGGCTGGGTAAAGGGCATGAAGTGTGTTCGTATGGAATTAGGTGAGCCAGATGCATCTGGAAGACGCCGCCCTGTTGTAATTCCGGATTCTGAGTTCACACTTGACGTAGATACCGTTATCATGGCACTTGGTACTTCACCGAACCCACTGATCTCCTCCACAACTGAGGGACTTGAGATAAATAAGTGGAAGTGTATCGTAGCAGAGGAAGACAACGGCCAGACTTCCAAGAATGGTGTATTCGCAGGTGGAGATGCCGTAACAGGCGCAGCTACCGTAATCCTTGCAATGGAAGCTGGAAAAGCTGGTGCAAAGGGTATTCACGAGTATCTTTCTAATAAGTAATAACTACAACTATTTAATATAAAAGAGGCAGGCATGAAATATGTGTACCGACCCCCAAAAGTTAGACTTAAGAATCTAACGATTGGAGGTCGGTATTTTTATGGCTAAATATTCTTTTGAATTTAAGAAGAAAGTTGTTTTGGCATACTTAAATGGAGAAGGAGGATACAAATATCTTTCTAAAACATATGGCGTTCCTGCTCAAAGAAATATTGAGCAATGGGTTCATAATTATCAAACCTTTGGAGATGAAGGTCTACAGCGTTCTCGAAAAAATGATATATATTCTTTCCAAAAAAAACTTTCTGTTGTAGAATTATATTTATCAAGTGAAATCTCATATCAAGATTTAGCTTTACAAGAAGGTATTACCACTCCCAGTATAATTGTGAACTGGGTTAATCGCTTTCGAGTAGCTGGTCCTGATGCGTTGAGACCACATAGGAAAGGTCGAAAGAAAACATTGGATAAATCAGATAACATTACGCAAAGCAAACCATTAGAAGAAACTTTCATTGATGCAAGCGCAGAGCATGTAAGAGAACTGGAAGATGAGCTTCTAAAATTAAGAATCGAGAATGCATTTTTAAAAGAACTGAGGAGACTGCGTTTAGAGGACGAAGCAAAAATGAGAGAACGGCAAGAATCATCAGCAGCCTCCGAAGACAGTTCAAATTAAAAGACCTTCTCTCATATACTGGTATGCCAAAAGCCACATATATGTATTGGCAAAAGCGTTTTGATAGAGGAAACCCAGATCAGGAAATTGAGGAAAAAATACTTGAGATTCGTGAAGAACATAAGGATTACGGATATCGTAGAATACTTGGAGAACTTCGAAATCAGGGATATTCGATAAATAAAAAGAAAGTTCAACGCATTGTTCAAAAGTTCGGATTACAGGTAAGATCATACACTCGTAAGAGCAGGAAATATAGTTCTTATAAAGGAAAGGTTGGGACTGTTGCTCCTAACAGGATTCGCAGGCGTTTTAATACACATATTCCTCATCAGAAAATCACTACTGATACGACTGAGTTTAAGTATTATGAAGTTGATGAGAAAGGACGTATGACTATGCATAAGCTTTATCTGGATCCGTTTATGGATATGTGCAATGGAGAGATTCTAAGTTACGGAATTGACAAGAAACCTTCTGCTAAAAATGTAATGGATGCTTTGAATGAAACAATTGAAATCACGGCAGACTGTCCATACAGAAGAACCTTTCACTCTGATCAGGGATGGGCTTACCAAATGAAGGCATACTCCCATAGACTAAAAGAGGAACGAATATTTCAAAGTATGTCTAGAAAAGGAAACTGCCTGGATAATTCTGTAATGGAAAACTTTTTTGGACTACTCAAGCAAGAAATTTACTATGGTGTCGTTTATTATAGCTACGAGGAATTAAAATCTGAGATAGAACGTTTTATAAAACAACTCTGATTATCTCCAAAAAGCCCGGAAATACGGGCATTTCACGGGATATAAGAACTGAATTTACTACCGATTTACTACTTTCGGATTGAGCTTTGACACGCTTCTGCTTCCCGTGAAGCCCAGCGCCCAAATAGTGACACATCGAAAATTGAATACGACACCGCAGACAGCGGCGTTCTCTTTTCCCCTTTGGGGAGATCAGGACGCCGCTTTGCGCCCAAAACAGAAAGGAGGCGACCGCCTATGTACTTTACTTCCGGCAGCGACCGGGCCTTTGAACAGCTCATGCAGACGAGGCCGGGCGCAGATCATTTTGACAACGGCGAGGCCGGAGCGCCGGAGGACTGCGGCACCTGCCGTTTCTACCGCCCGCACTGGAAGTACCAGTTTTGTGTGTATGAGGAATGTCCCTACCAGCCGGGCAAGCTCACCGCCCTTGACGGCGCGGTGAAATTTCAAGTGAAAGGAGTGGACGACGAGATGGCAGTTTTTCGAGTGGAGAAAAACCGGGGCTATACGGTGATGTCCAACCACCACCTGCGGAACAAGGACTTGTCCCTGAAAGCCAAGGGGCTGCTGTCGCAAATGCTGTCCTTGCCGGAGAGCTGGGACTTTACGCTGAAAGGCTTATCCTTATCAACCGGGAGCAGATCGACGCGATCCGGGCGGCTGTCCGGGAGCTGGAACAGGCGGGCTATATCGTGCGTTCCCGTGAGCGTGACAGCCAAGCGCCTGCGCGGGGCGGATTACATCATTTATGAACAGCCCCAGCCTGTGCCGGATTCACCTACATTGGAAAATCCAACATTGGATAATCCAACGCAGGAAAAGCCTACGCAGGAAAAACCAACGCAATTAAATAAAGATAGATCAAGTAAAGAGAAATCAATTACGGATGGATCAAATACCGATTCCATTCTTATCCTTTCCCCTCCCTCTCCTTTGGGGGAAGAAGCGGCTGCGCCGCCGGAACGGAAAGGAACGGGAGCGAAATCACAGAGCGCCGTAGAGATTTATCGGGAGATCATCAAGGACAACATCGAGTATGAACACCTTTGCCAGTACGCCAAGGGGATTGACCGGGATATGCTGGACGAGATCGTGGACTTGCTGGTGGAAACCGTATGCAGCGCCCGAAAGACCATCCGCATTGCCGGGGACGATTACCCCGCCGAGCTGGTGAAATCCAAGCTGATGAAGCTGAACAGCTCTCACATTGAGTTTGTCTTTGACTGTATCAGCAAAAACACCACGGAAATACGGAACATCAAAAAATACCTGCTGGCGGTTCTGTTCAACGCCCCAAGCACCATCAACGGCTATTACACGGCGCTGGTGGCCCATGACATGAACACCGGCAAAATCTGAAAGGAGGCCGACCCTATGAAACAGGGTGCTTTGATTTTTGACGAGCAGGCAGACCGCTACGACATCCGCTTTGACCTTGCGGACTATTACGGCGGCCTGCACTGCGGAGAAACTTTTGATGTGATGGTGGGCGGCAGATGGAGGCGACCCGCATTGAAATGGCCGAGAACTGGTATCTTGTGGGAATCCATGCCGACGACCTCTCCGGCCTGCGGGTGCGGATTTAAGCCATCCGCCTGCCTGCTGACTTTCCAAAGGAGGGATAGCAGTTGCAGGAAGAAGTAGACCAGAAAACCATAGCGTTAGCGGTTAAGACGGGCAAGCTCACCGCCCAAGTGCTGCAAGCGGCCATCCGAAAATATCTGGCCGCCCGGCAGAAAGGGACGGGCAAGGCCCATCACGGACAGCAGAGCTTACGGCAGCTCAAAAAGGACGGTTCCGCCCTGTCCAACATTGAGATCACCGACGCAACATCGGCCTGTTTAAGCCCTGCGCCAAGAAATACGACATTGATTTTACCTTGCGGAAAGACCGCACTACCCATCCGCCCCGGTATATCGTGATCTTCAAATCCAAGCAGGCGGACAATCTGGAACAGGCGTTTAAGGAGTTTACGGCCAAGAAGCTCAAACAGCAGGAGCGCCCCTCCATCCGAAAGACCCTTGCCATCCTGAAAGAAAAGGCAGCGGCCAGAAGCAGCCAGCAGGCCAAGGAGAAAATCAAGGAAAGGGGGCTGTCACGATGAAGCCGGAAATGAAAAAGCTGATCATCGCCAACCTGCCCTACCTGCTGTTTGTTTACCTGTTCGGCAAGCTGGGACAGACCTACCGGCTGGCGGCTGGGGCGGACTTGTCGGAAAAGCTATTGCACCTTGCGGACGGCTTTTCCCTTGCCTTTGAAAGCGCCGCCCCCAGCTTCCACCTGTTCGATCTGGCGGTGGGCGTGGCCGGTGCGGTGGCGCTGCGGCTGATGGTGTACTGCAAAAGCAAGAACGCCAAGAAATACCGCCGGGGTGTCGAGTACGGCAGCGCCCGTTGGGCAGCCCCAAAGATATAGCCCCGTACATCGACCCGGTGTTTGACAACAACATCCTCCTGACCCAGACGGAACGCCTCACCATGAACAACCGGCCCAAAGACCCCAAGACCGCCCGGAACAAAAATGTGCTGGTGATCGGCGGTTCCGGCAGCGGCAAGACCCGGTTCTTTGTGAAGCCCAACCTCATGCAGTGCGTGTCCAAGGACTACCCGACCTCATTCGTGATTACCGACCCGAAAGGAAGTCTGATCGGCGAGATGGGCCAGCTCCTTGTGCGGTGCGGCTACCGGGTAAAAGTGCTGAATACCATTAACTTTTCCAAGAGTATGCGCTACAACCCGTTTCGCTACATCCATTCGGAAAAGGACATTTTGAAGCTGGTAAACACTCTGATCTGTAACACCAAGGGCGAGGGCGAAAAAAGCGCCGAGGATTTTTGGATCAAATCGGAACGCCTGCTGTATTCGGCCCTCATTGGCTATATCTGGTACGAAGCGCCGGACGATGAAATGAATTTCACTACGCTGCTTGAAATGATAAATGCCAGTGAAGCCCGCGAGGACGACCCGGAATTTCAATCCCCGGTAGACCAGATGTTTGAACGGCTGGAAGAAAAAGACCCGGAACACTTTGCGGTGCGCCAGTACCGTAAATTCCTGCTGTCGGCGGGCAAGACCCGCAGCTCCATTTTGATAAGCTGCGGAGCCAGATTAGCGCCCTTTGACATCCGGGAGGTGCGGGAGCTGATGGAGGACGACGAACTGGAACTTGACACCATCGGGGACAAAAAAACAGCCCTGTTCCTGATTATGTCGGACACGGACACGACCTTTAATTTCATTCTGGCAATGGTGCAAAGCCAGCTCATAAACCTTTTGTGTGACCGGGCCGATGACAAATACGGCGGGCGGCTGCCCGTCCATGTGCGGCTGATTCTGGACGAGTTCGCCAACATCGGCCAGATTCCAAACTTTGACAAGCTGATCGCCACCATCCGAAGCCGGGAAATCTCGGCTTCTATTATTTTGCAGAGCCAGTCGCAGCTAAAGGCCATTTACAAGGACGCGGCGGAAATCATTTCCGACAACTGCGACTGTACGCTGTTCCTTAGTGGCAGGGGCAAGAACGCCAAGGAGATTGCGGAGGTGCTGGGCAAGGAAACCATTGACAGCTACAACCAGAGCGAGAACCG
>ENA-OQCN01001568-OQCN01001568.1-human-gut-metagenome-genome-assembly--contig:-NODE-1568-length-11059-cov-3.902763_pt1 | contig 11059 bp, 18 predicted proteins | sample MGYA00242497_ERZ504576 | MGnify/ENA primary metagenome ERZ504576 (study PRJEB26092, sample SAMD00036296) | human gut metagenome | host: Homo sapiens | study: EMG produced TPA metagenomics assembly of...
CCTGCCCGACACCTACGCCGCGGCCGCATCGTGGGCGACTACCGCCGCGTGGCCCTGTACGCATCGATGCCCTGATCAAGTTCAAACAGGAAGATCTTGCCAACTGCGGCGACGGCACCATGACCGATGATGTGATCCGCCTGCGCGAGGAGATCGCACGCCAGATCAGCGCCCTGAAGGGCATGAAGAAGATGGCCGAGGCTACGGCTGCGACATTTCCCAGCCCGCTAAGAACGCCAAGGAGGCCTGCCAGTGGCTGTACTTCGGCTACCTGGCCGCCATCAAGACCCAGAACGGCGCTGCCATGAGCGTGGGCCGCATCTCCACCTTCCTGGACATCTACATCCAGCGCGATCTGGAGAACGGCACCCTGACCGAGAGCCAGGCCCAGGAGCTGATCGACCACATGGTGATGAAGTTCCGCATGGTCAAGTTTGCCCGCATCCCCAGCTACAACCAGCTGTTCTCCGGCGACCCCGTGTGGGCCACCCTGGAAGTGGGCGGCATTGGCATGGACGGCCGCAGCATGGTCACCAAGAACTGCTACCGCTTCCTGCACACGCTGGAGAACATGGGCCCCGCACCGGAGCCGAACCTGACCGTTCTGTACTCCTCTGCCCTGCCCGAGAGCTTCAAGAAGTACGCTGCCAAGGTGTCCATCAACACCAGCTCTGTTCAGTACGAGAACGATGATGTGATGAAACCCGTGTGGGGCGACGATTACTCCATCTGCTGCTGCGTGTCTGCCACTCAGACCGGCAAGGAGATGCAGTTCTTTGGTGCCCGCGCCAACCTTGCCAAGTGCCTGCTGTACGCCATCAACGGCGGCGTGGACGAGAAGAGCCACGAGCAGTGCGGCCCCAACTATGCCCCCATCACCAGCGAGTACCTGAACTATGACGAAGTCTGCCCAAGTATGTCCAGATGCTGGACTGGCTGGCCGGCCTGTACGTCAACGTGCTGAACCTGATCCAGTATATGCACGACAAGTATTACTACGAGGAAGCCGAGATGGCCTGATCGACACCGATGTGCGCCGCACCTTTGCCACCGGCATTGCAGGCTTCTCCCACGTCATCGACTCCCTGAGCGCCATCAAGTACGCCAAGGTCAAGGTCGTGCGCGACGAGACCGGCCTGGCCACCGGCTATGAGGTGGAGGGCGACTTCCCCAAGTACGGCAACGATGACGACCGTGCCGATGAGATCGGCGTTTGGCTGCTGCGCACCTTCCTGGAGATGATCAAGAAGCGCCACACCTACCGCAACTCCGAGGCTACCACCTCCATCCTGACCATCACCTCCAACGTGGTGTACGGCAAGTACACCGGTGCTCTGCCCGATGGCCGTGCCGCCTTTACCCCCTTTGCACCCGGTGCAAACCCCAGCTACGGTGCGGAGCAGAACGGCCTGCTGGCTTCCCTGAACTCTGTTGCCAAGCTGCCCTACCACTGGGCTCTGGACGGCATCTCCAACACCCAGACCATCAACCCGAGGCTCTGGGCCACAGCGAGGAGGAGCGCAAGGAGAACCTGGTGCAGGTGATGGACGCTACTTCGATCAGGGTGCACACCACCTGAACGTGAACGTGTTCGGCAAGGAGAAGCTGCTGGATGCCATGGAGCACCCCGAAAAGGAAGAATACGCCAACTTCACCATCCGCGTCTCCGGCTATGCGGTCAAGTTCATCGACCTGACCCGCGAGCAGCAGATGGACGTGATCTCCCGTACCTGCCATGCCGCACTGTGACCCAGTCGGTCTCGTCCACTCGCTGGAAAGCTTCGGCTCAGTGGACGGGCCGGGTGTCAGGTTCGTTGTCTTTCTGCAGGGCTGTGCCCTGCGCTGCAAATACTGCCACAACCCCGAAACGTGGAGCGCTGAGGGCGGCACGGAATGGTCTCCGGAGAAGCTGTTCCAGCACGTCTGGCGCTACCGCAATTACTGGGGCAAGAAGGGCGGCATCACCGTCAGCGGCGGCGAGCCGCTGCGGCAGATGGACTTCTTGACAAAATTCTTCCAGCTGCGCGCGCCAAGGGGGTGCACACCGCGCTGGACACCGCCGGGCAGCCTTTCCGCCCGGACGACCCGGCGTATCTGGCCGCCTTCGATACCCTGATGGCTTCCACCAGTCTGGTGATCCTGGATCTCAAGGAGATGACCCGGAGAAGCACCGTCAGCTTACCGGCAGGGACAATGCCAACATCTTAGCCATGGCACGGCATATCTCTGATCTGGGCGTTCCGCTCTGGATCCGGCATGTGCTGGTGCCCGGCCTCACCGATGACGAGGAGGGCCTGCGCAGGACCGCAGACTTCATCCGCAGCCTGAAAACGGTGCAGCGGGTAGAGGTTCTCCCCTACCACACGCTGGGGCTGTTCAAGTGGCAGAAGCTGGGCATCTCCTATCCCCTGCCCGATGCTGTTCCCCCCACGGCGGAACAGGTCCGCCGGGCGGAGGAACTGTTGGAAGTGGCTAAGTACCCCGGCTGAACTGCACCGGCAGGGTGGACTGGGAAAGCTTCATCCTGACTTAAACAAAAAACGACCCTCTTTATCACGCTGACGTATGCCCGCTCCCTTTTGGGGGAGGCGGCACTGCAAGCAATGATAGAGAGGGTCGTTTATTTTTCTTCACTTCCGGCGTGATACACCTGCAGATACACCTTTTGCGCTCGGCATCCGTGTTCTCTGCCAGCTGCTGGCAGAAACGCTCATCCTCGAACAGAGCGACCACATTGGGCGCATAGCGGGTGCCGCTCTGGGCCCGCAGCTCTTCCAGCAGCGTGCGGAAGGGCTTGGCAAGGTTGTAACACCGACCGATATTATCGGTGGCGGCATCCAGCGAGTCTGCCACGCTCAGCGCATCCACGATCCCCTTGATCTCCTCCGGGCAGGAGGGTACATCATTGGGATATCCGCCCTTGCCGTTGTAATAGCAGTGGTGATAGAGTGCCGCCGGGGCCAGCGTTCTTCCGCAGCCCATTCTATTCAGAATGGCAGCGCCGGTCCTTGGGTGGCTCTGGATGCAGAAAAACTCCTCATCCAGCAGCGGCGGGCGTGTTGTCGATGTACATCAGAACGGCGCACTTGCCAAGGTCGTGGTACAGGCCGCACTCATAGGCCGTCTGGCAGAGCTCCTCCCGCCGGGCCTGCACTTCGGCCGCGCTCCTGCAGCCCAGCAGACCAACCAGTGTTTCGGGTCTTGTCTCGATCTGCCGCCGCAGCAGGGCACGGGTCAGCTCTGCCACCATCAGCGAGTGGACATAGGTCGGCTTGTGCCCGGCCAGGATACTGCCCAGCATCCGGCGGTTCGCCGTTTCATCTGAGCTGGTGTTGATCTTGCTCAACTCCCAGGCGGCAGAGTTTACCACACGGGGATACTGGCTGGCCGGCATCTGTTCCAGATACTGATACGCAGAACGGCGTACCTGCTCCACGGTTGCACGATACCTCTGTGCTCCCGCCTCGTCCAGACGTTCTGCATAGACCGAGAGATAGGCCGCCAGAACCAGCTTCCGGTTGATGGCCTCGGCAGAATAATCATCCTGCGCCACGCTCCCCGCCGATTCCAGAAGGATCTTGACCACGTCTTCCAGGCTGCCCACCCCGGCATGGTAGCGGGCAGCAGCATAAAAGTAGGGCACCCGCAGTTCTGCAGGCGTGCATCCGGGCCCTTGTGTTTCTTCTTGTGCGTCCAGATGTATTCCGCCGATTCCAGCACCTGCCGCGCCACCTCGGGATCCTCCTCCTGCCGCAGGTGGGTCAGCAGGGTCATGCGGTCCATGTGCATGGAATAGATGTAGCTTTCCCAGGGGAACTCCGGGTCCAGTGCATGGTAATGCGCAGACTGGATGACCTCCATTGCGCGGCGGAACCGCTCCAGATACCGGCAGCTTTCCGCATGGGTGCCGCGGGACATCCCCAGCCGGGTGTTGCCCACACAGCGGATGAGATACTGCCGGGTATTCCTGTCCAGCTGTTCATACCGTGACATGGATTCAGCAGCTTCCGTAAAATAGACCTGGATCGCATCTCCCAACAGGTTGATGCCAGTTCCCTCATCCCGGACGTTCATATAATGCAGGGTGATGCCCGTGTAGTACAGCTCCCTGACGATCATGGGCACGTCTTCCCGGCTGCGGGCCGCTGCCAGCAGCAGCTGATGCACCTTGAACGCCACGCCCATATCCTCGCTGTTCGCATAGTTGAACAGCCTGCCCGCAAAGGCACTCAGTCCCTGGATATCCGTTTCGGTCAGGGAGGCAGGGTCGCGGTCGTAGACAAACTGCGCCAGCAGTGCCTCATTCTGCCGCATCAGGGCGTTGCATCTCAGCGCGTTGGTCTGGATCTCTTCCAGCACGGCAGCGGGAGCCTTGCCCTCCGGAAAGCTGGGCCGGGAGATCGAGCGCACAACGCGCAGATCCCGAATATACTGTTCAAAGGCCTCTGCCTGCGTGCACTCCATCTCATCAGCCCCTTTTGTCGAAGTCTGTCGTTCGATTTGAAACTATAATTCAGTATACGGCATTTTTCGGCAAAATCAACTGATTTTCGCAGATTTTTTAGCACCCCCCCCCCGAATATTTTATGCATTCATACGTTACTTTTTGTATAAAATGCACTTCCACCGGGGGATCGGGTGCGTCCGGTTTATGAAATTGCTTCCGGCAGCTGCATCCATTTGCCCTTCCAGGCGTAGAGCACCATCAACACTGCACCCACAGCCCAGGACACCGGGTAGACCAGCAGCACACCCTCGATGCCCGCAAACAGGGGCAGGGCAAACTGGATCCAGGCGATGCGGAACAGGCACAGGGAGATCAGCAGCACCACCATGGGCGGCACGCTCTTGCCGGTGCCGCGCACCGTACCGGCAAGGCCCTGCAGGATGCCCAGCATCCAGTAGAAGGGGCAGAAATAGAGCATACAGATCTTGCCGTAGGCAACGACCGTTTCATCGCCGGTGAACAGGTGCATGATGGGGTCCTGGAAGGCGAGCAGCAGGATACCGGTCAGGATGGTGTAAACGATGCACATCCCCAGGGTGACAAAGGTGCCCTTTTTGACACGGTCGATCTTGCCCGCGCCAAAGTTCTGGCCCACAAAGGTGGTGGCCGCCATGCCGAAGCTCAGCACAGGCAGAATGTTGAAGCCATCCACCTTCATATAGGCGGCAAAGCCTGCCATGGCAGCGGCACCATAGCCGTTGACGCTGACCTGCACCAGCACATTGGAAAGGGAGATGACCATATTCTGGATACCGGTGGGCAGGCCCACCTTGATGATGCGGACCGCCATCTTTTTGTGCACGCGCACTTCCTTTGCCGTCACGCGGTAATCGTCCTCCACCCGCATCAGAAAGCGCAGGGAGAGCACACAGGACACCAGCTGGCTGATATCGGTGGCAATGGCCGCACCGGCCACGCCCATCTTGCATCCGGCGATCAGGACAAGGTCGAGGACGATATTGGTGATGGAGGCAGCGCCAGGTAGAGCAGGCTCCGCTTGGAGTTTCCGGCGGCGTTCAGGATACCGGCCGCCATGTTATACACCACGCTGAACAGCACACCGCCAAAATAGAGCCGCATATAGAGCACCGCATCCTCCAGCACCTCTGCGGGGGTGTTCATAGCGGTGAGCAGGGCACGGCTGACGGCAACGCCGCACACGGTCAGGATCGCACCCAGAATGGCCGAAAGGGCCAGCGAGGTGTGAACTGCAATGTGCGCGCCCTCCCTGTCCTTGGCTCCCAGAAACTGGGACACCACGACACCAGCACCCACGGCAATGCCTGGCTGAACCCGATGAGCAGGAAGATGGGCGATCCGCTGGAGCGACCGCTGCCAGCGCGTTGCTGCCCACAAAGTTGCCCACAATGATGGAATCGGCGGTGTTGTACAGCTGCTGCAGCATGTTGCCCAGGATCAGCGGCACCGAGAAGAGCAGGATGCTCTTCCAGATGCTGCCCTCTGTCATCAGCCGTGATTTCTTCTTTTCTTCTAAAATCGTCTGTGCCATAATGTTTCCTTTTTCACGCAAAGCTTCCACTCATATATCAATCGTTATACAGATAGACGATACCTTGTTTCTGCCAAAAAGTCAAGCAAAAGCGTAAAAAAGGGGCATTTTTACCGGTTCCACCTTATTTCCACCCTCTCGCCGCTGGTCCTGCATCTCGGCGGCAGAGTAGACCAGGGCGTTGCAGACTGCGGCGGCCACGGTGCTTCCGCCCTTGCGGCCCATGGCCGCGATGCAGGCACGCCGTTGGCGGCACAGGCGGCAAACAGCGTCTCCTTGCTTTCCACCACATTCACAAACCCCACCGGCACGGCGATGACCAGGGCAGGCCGCAGCCCGGCCTCGATCTCTTCCGCAATGGTCAGCAGGGCGGTGGGGGCATTGCCCACCGCAAGGATGGCCCCGGGGTGCTCCTGCGCCGCGCGGTGCATGGAGCCACTGCCCGGGTGGTTCCGGTCTCGGCTGCGATCCGCGCCACCTCGGGGTCCGCCATATAGCAGAGGGCCCTGCCGCCCAGCCGGGCAAGGGCAGGCTTGGAAATGCCCGAAAGCGCCATGTTAGTGTCGGTGATGATAGGGGTCCCGGCCCGCAGGGCGGCCACACCTGCCGCCACAGCCCCCGGCGTGAAGCGCAGATTTTTCGCATAGTCAAAGTCGGCGGTGGTGTGGATGACCCGCTTGACCACAGCGGCAGTCTCGGGCGGCGGGGTCAGGCCCTGCGCTTCCAGCTCTGCCGTGATGATGGAAAGGCTTGTCCGCTCAATGTCGGCGGGCAGATGATGTTGTGGGATCATTGTGCATTCCTCCGCGGGTTCTCCAACCCCATGGCCGCGTAAACGGCATCCAGATCCAGCGCGCCGCGCACGCCATCGGCCAGCAGGTCAAACTGCTGCTGGCGGTACTGCTCCATCGGGATGAGGGCGGCACTGTCCGGCGCAATGCCCTTGCGCCGGCAGAGCAGGGTCACCAGTTTCTCGGTGAGCTCCCCGGTATCAAACAGGCCGTGCAGATAGGTGCCGGACACATTGTCCTGCACGCAGCCCTCGGGTGTGCCGTCTGCCAGTGTGCAGAAGGACACACCCTGCACCTCGGTGCGGCCGGTGTGGATCTGATATCCGGTCAGGACCGCACCCGCAAAGGGGGCGGCGGTCACGGCGGCAGTGTCCTGGGTGCGGTGCTTCTGGCCGGTAAAGACTGTGCGGGTGGGCAGCAGCCCCAGTCCCCGCACAGTCTGCGCCGTACCGCTCTCCGTGCCCTCAGGGTCGGCCAGTGTCTCGCCCAGCATCTGATACCCGCCGCAGACCCCCAGCACCGGCGTGCCGCTGGCCGCCAGCTTCAACAGGGCTGCTTCCAGCCCGGACTGCCGCAGCCAGAGCAGGTCATCCACCGTGTTCTTGGTGCCGGGCAGGATGATGAGATCCGGTGTGCCCAGCTGGCGGGTATTCTGCACATACCGCACGCCCAGCAGCGGGTGCTGCTCCAGCGGCATGAAATCGGTAAAGTTGGAGATGTGCGGCAGGCGGAGGATGGCCGCATCCAGCGGGTGGACCGTTTTGCCCGCATCCAGCCGGGTGGAAAGGGAATCCTCGTCCTCAATGTCCACCTTCAGGTAGGGCACGACCCCCAGCACCGGCAGCTGCGTTTTTTCTTCCAGCATAGCAAGGCCGGGGCGCAGGATCTCCACATCGCCGCGGAATTTATTGATGAGCAGCCCCTTGATGCGGGCGCGCTCCTCCGGCTCCAGCAGCGCCACTGTGCCGTACAGCTGGGCGAACACACCGCCCCGGTCGATGTCTCCCGCCAGCAGAACAGGGGCATCCACCAGCCGGGCAAGGCCCATGTTGACGATATCGTCTGCCTTCAGGTTGATCTCCGCCGGGCTTCCGGCCCCCTCAATGACGATGATGTCCACGGTTTCGGCCAGACTGTTGTAGGCCGAGAGGATCTCCGGGATGAGCGCTCTTTTCATTTTGAAGTAGGCGGCGGCGGACATCTGGCCCCGCACCTCGCCGTTCACGACGACCTGACTGCCCACGTCACTGCTGGGCTTGAGCAGGATGGGGTTCATCCGCACATCCGGCTCGATGCCTGCGGCCTGCGCCTGCACCACCTGTGCCCGGCCCATTTCCAGCCCATCCCGGGTGACAAAGCTGTTCAGCGCCATGTTCTGACTTTTGAAGGGAGCCACGCGGTAACCGTCCTGCGCAAAAATGCGGCAGAGGGCGGCGCACAGCAGACTTTTGCCTGCACCGCTCATGGTTCCCTGCACCATGATGCACTTTGCCTTGCTCATTCCAGCACCTCCGCAAGAAGTTTCAAAAGCTGTTCGTTTTCAGGCCCGGTGCGCACAGCGGTGCGGTACCAGCCGGGGCCCAGCCCGGGGTAGTTCGCACAGCTGCGCAGCACAGCGCCCCTTTGCCGCAGGGCTTCTCCCAGCGTCTCCGGGGCCTGAAACAACAGGTAATTTGCCCTGCCGTCCAGCACCCGCAGGCCCAGCGCCCGCAGCCCAGCCGTCAGGCAGGGCCGCTGTTCGGCAATGAGGGCCCGGACCTTTTCCACATACGCTGTCTCCTCCAGCGCGGCAAGGCCTGCCGCCTGCGCCAGACTGGAAACACCCCAGGGCTGGCCGCAGGCCTGCATCTGTTCCAGCAGCGCCGTGTCGGCACTCAGGCATAGCCCAGCCGCACGCCCGCCATGCCGTAGAGCTTGGTAAAGGCTTTCAGGATGACCAGATTCCCCTCCCCCAGCAGGCCTTTTGCCGTGTGCAGGGCATGGTCGGGCAGGAAATCGAGGAAGCATTCGTCCACCACCAGCAGGGTGCCGCACGCCGCGCAGCGGTGGAGGATCTGCTCCATCAGCGGCAGGGCCGTCAGCTGGCCGGTGGGGTTGTTGGGCTGGCAGAGGAACACCATGTCCACCCCCGGGCGGATGGCCGCACAGAACGCATCCGTAACCGCAAAGTCCTCCTGCTCCCGCAAAAAGAAGCGTTCTACCGTGCAGCCGACACTTTCCAAAGCAGTGGCATACTCCGCAAAGGTGGGTGCGGTGACCAGCGCCCGGCGGGGCTTTTTGGCCCAGACCAGCCGGAAGATGAGGTCTGCCGCCCCATTGCCGCAGAGGATCTGCTCTGCCGGCACCCCCTCATGGAGCGCCAGCCTTGCCCGCAGCTCCCGGCACAGGGGATCGGGGTAGCGGTCCGCCGTGGGCAATGCCGCCGTGATGGCCCGGGCCACCCCTTCCGGCAGGCCCAGCGGGCTGACGTTGGCCGAAAAATCCAGCGCGTCCCGCCCGAACTCGGCCCGATAACCGGCCCAATCGCCGCCATGTACTAGTTGCATGTTCGTTCTCCTTTTCCCGGATGGTTATGGATATCAGTTCCTGGTTCCCCCTTTGGGGGAGCTGTCATGCAAGGCATGACTGAGAGGGTGAGGTCGTTACAAAATAGCCCGTATTGCCACGCCCCACGCCAGTGCAAAGGCGCTTGCCACGTACATCATCCGGTTGGCACGCAGGATATCCTCCGGTTCAATGGGGCGCAGCGGATCGCCGATGGTGGGCTTGGCGTAGTATTCGCCAAAGTAATAGGCGGGCCCGGCCAGCTGCACCCCCAGCGCACCGGCGCAGGCGCTCTCGGTCTGGGCGCTGTTGGGGCTGGCGTGGTTGCGGCGGTCCCGCCGCCAGATCTTCACGCCCCTTTTGCGTCATTGTGCGTAAAGGCCGAGGCAGCCATCCACAGCAGGGCGGCAAGGCGGCTGGGAAGGTAATTTGCCGCATCGTCCAGCTTGGCCGGGATGCGGCCAAAGTAGAAGTATTTTTCGTTTTTGTAGCCCAGCATACTGTCCATCGTGTTGACGGCCTTGTAGGTCAGGGCCAGCGGTGCCCCGCCGATGAGCATATAGAGCAGGGGCGCGATCACGCCGTCGCTGGCGTTTTCGGCCACCGTTTCCACAGCGGCTCTGGTCACACCCTCCAGCGTCAGATCCTGGGTGTCCCGCCCCACGATGCGGCTGACCGCCCTGCGGGCGGCAGGCAGGTCGGGCTTGACCAGTTCCCGGTAGACATTGGTGCTCTCCTGCGCCAGCCCCTTTGCGGCCAGTGCCTGCCCGCACCAGAACATCTGGACGGCCAGCCCCAGCCACGGGCTGACGCGGGCAGCTCCCAGGCAGACAAGGCTCGTCAGCAGAAAAGTGCCCACCGGCAGGCAGAAGGCCACAATGGCACCGCCCAGCAGTTCCCCCTGAGGCGTTTGGGCAGACGGGCCCGCAGGCGCTTTCCAGCGCCGAGATGGCCTTGCCCATGTACACCACCGGGTGGGGCAGCCAGGCCGGGTCGCCAAAGAGGCAGTCCAGCACAAAACCGCCGAGTACTGCGTATTCGATCATCGGGCATCCTCCTTTGTGTACTGCACAGTCTTCAGCAGGTGCAGCACCCGCTGCTCCGCCCAATTTCCTGCATCCAGAACGTAACCGCCCGCGTTGGGGGCGCACCAATGGTAATAATCCGCATGGGGCAGGGCGTAGCGCTCCATGGCAGCCATCTGGGTGCCGCCGTGGGCCAGAATGACCAGTGTCTCTTCCCCATCGGCAAGGGCCCTGTCCACCAGTGCGGCAAAAGCCCTGCACACCCGCTCCGAAAAGACAGCCTTGGTCTCGCCGTCCGGGCAGGGGCTTTCGCAGTTGGCGTTCACCCAGGCCAGATAATCCGGGTCGTGCTCCATCTCAATGAAATTGCGGCCCTCAAAGCTGCCGAAGCACATCTCCTGCAGGTCTTTCACCTCCACGAGCCTTGCACCCGGGAAGAGCACCTCAGCGGTCTGCCGGGTGCGGCAGAGCGGGGTGATATAGACCGTTTCCGGCCGGAGGTCAGCCTGCCGCAGCTGGGCGCGGCCCGCGGGGCACAGGGGGATATCCCGCTGGCCTGATAGCGCTTTTCGGCGTTGTAGGACGTCAGGCCGTGGCGCAGAAGATAGATCAGCATGGGGGCAGTTCTCCTTTCAATACTGTGGGGATGCCGCAGAACATCTGCACCACGCACCGGCCCGGG
>ENA-OQCN01001569-OQCN01001569.1-human-gut-metagenome-genome-assembly--contig:-NODE-1569-length-11057-cov-3.262031_pt1 | contig 11057 bp, 14 predicted proteins | sample MGYA00242497_ERZ504576 | MGnify/ENA primary metagenome ERZ504576 (study PRJEB26092, sample SAMD00036296) | human gut metagenome | host: Homo sapiens | study: EMG produced TPA metagenomics assembly of...
TCGATGCTCAGCGTACGTAGCTGTACATCGATGATGCTCAGACGTACGTAGCTGTACATCGATCGATGCTCAGACGTACGTAGCTGTACATCGATCGATGCTCAGACGTACGTAGCTGTACATCGATTGAAGAGATGGGTATGAAATTTGGTCTGTGGTTTGAGCCGGAGATGGTGAACAAGGATTCAGATCTTTATCGTGCACATCCGGACTGGATTCTGCAGACACCCCAGAGGCATTCCTGTCATGGCAGAAACCAGTATGTGTTGGACTTTTCCAGAAAAGAAGTAGTGGACTGTATTTATGAGATGATGTATAAAATTCTTTCAAAAGCAAAGGTTTCCTACATCAAATGGGATATGAACAGAAGTATCACGGAATGTTATTCAGCTGCACTTCCTGCAGACCGTCAGGGAGAAGTGTTCCACAGATATATTCTCGGAGTTTATGATCTGTATGAGCGGTTAAATACTGCATTTCCGCAGATTCTCTTTGAGTCTTGCGCAAGCGGTGGCGGACGTTTTGATCCGGGAATCCTTTATTATGCGCCACAGGGATGGACCAGTGATGATACAGATGCGGCAGAACGTGTGAAAATCCAGTACGGCACAAGTATGTGTTATCCCGTAAGTTCCATGGGAAGCCATGTATCTGTAGTGCCTAACCATCAGTTAAACCGCAAAACTCCGTTACATACAAGAGCAAATGTAGCTTATTTTGGAACTTTCGGATATGAGCTGGATTTGAATAAACTGTCTGATGAGGAAATCAGTGAAGTAAAACAGCAGATTACCTTTATGAAAGAATACAGAGAATTGATCCAGTTTGGAACTTTTTACAGACTGAAGAGTCCTTTTGAGGGCAATGAAACTGTGTGGATGACAGTCAGCGAGGACAAAAAGACAGCGCTGGTATTCTGGTACAGGGAAAGAAATGTAGTAAACGCAGATTTTACCAGAGTGCGGCTTCAGGGACTGGATCCGGATCTTATCTACAGAAATGAGTATAATGAAACAGAAAACTACGGGGATGAGCTGATGAATCTGGGACTGTTCACCACAGACTGTACAGCAGGTGAACCTACAAGTGAAGACGAACCATGCACAGACTATGAGTCCAGAATTTATGTTTTAACTGCAAAATAATAACCGAATCAGGTAAGCTCCTTATGGAGGTTGCGAAAAGCAATAGACAGAAATAAAAAATCAACAAAAAGCAGGCAGAAGATCACACGGGATCGTCTACCTGCTTTTCGTTAAATTTATCCATCATTTCTTTATGGGTCTTATAATTCTTCGGACTCATTCCAAACTTCTTCTTAAAAGCCTTGGAAAAAACAAGCTGGTCTTCATAGCCCACATTATTAGCAATCTCTTTAACAGACAGGCTAGTACTGACCAGAAGACTGGCTGCTTTATGCATCTTATAATCAATGAGGAAGGTCTGTGCGGACATTCCAAGCTCTTTCTGAAAGGAACTGTTCAGATAGGCACGGCTGATTCCGATATTATCTGCAATATCAGAAATCCCGATTCCCTTTTGATACATGTCTTTAATATATTCAATGGCAAGCTCCACGTAGACACTGGTGCTGTAGGCATATTTGGCATTTCTTTTGTTCTGTGCAGACTGTTTTTCATGAAAGTCGGCAAGCTCGGCTAACAACAGGATCAGATAAGCCTGGCGCCTTAGATCATTGGCTTTGGAAAGCTGCTTATGATTCAGCATATAATCGATGTGTTTCAGGATTATTTTCTGATCCGGTGCAGGAAGTACTAATTGATTTTTGGAAAATCCACATTCTTTTACCATTGAGTGAGCTCGGATTCCGCGAAAACCAATCCAGGCATAAGTCCAGGGATTGGTTTCATCAGCACCGTATGTGACTGGTTCATTTGGATAAATTACAAACATCTGTCCGGGAGTAAGGCTCCAGGTCTGACCGCCGGCAGAATAGAATCCGGTACCGTCCAGCACAAAATGAATGATAAATTCATCTCTCGGCATGGAACAGATATGTCCGGGCGGGCAGTGCTCTTTGCCCGTATGGATCAGACTGATATCAAGGGAACCCTCTTTCAGATTTTCAAGACAGCGGAAAGTAGCGCTGTCCGTATATTTTACATTTGGCATTTGCACCATTCCTTTTTTATTTTCTTTGACTGGGGATATTATTGATATAAAGACATATGGACTCATATCCTGTAAATACGCACAAATTCAAGTCGTTGTTGACATTTTACCATATATTCAGCGTTTTTTCCATAACGATTATGACATAAATTCATTTCATTAGTCCATTTAAAAAAATAGACAAAAACGTATAATAAGAATCACAAGGAACACGTCGAAACGACGAATAAAGGAGGATGTATATGAGAAAAAACATGAAAAAACTCACAGTCGCAACAGTGATCGGTGCTATGACAGTTACTGCACTTGCACCGGTAAGCGCACAGGCGAAAGACAAAACTCTGACAGTTGCAATCTGGGATAACGGACAGAAAGCCGGACTTCAGGAGATCATGGATGAGTTTACAAAAGAGACAGGAATCAAAACTGAACTTCAGGTAGTAGAGTGGAGCAGCTACTGGACACTTCTTGAAGCAGGTGCATCAGGCGGAGACATGCCGGACGTATTCTGGATGCATTCCAATGAAGCTGTAAGATATATGTCCAATGATATCTTACTGGATCTGACAGACAAGGTTGCAGACAGCGATAAACTGGAAATGGACAAATTCCCGGAAGATATCAAAGAAATGTATCAGTGGGACGGAAAAACATACGCAGTACCGAAGGATATTGACACAATCGCTATGTGGTATAACAAAGATATGTTTGATGAAGCAGGAATCGACTATCCGGACGGAAGCTGGACATGGGATGAATTCTATGATATCGCAGAGAAACTTACAAAAGAAGACGGAAGCCAGTATGGTTTCGCAGCAAACCCGTCTAACGAGCAGGATACATGGATGAATATTATCTACTCCATGGGCGGATGTGTACTGACAGATGATAACAAATCCGGTTTTGATGATCCTAATACTATCAAGGCAATGGAATTCGTTGACAAATGCGTTAAAAATGTAATGCCTCCTGCATCTACAATGTCCGAAACAGGTACAGACGTACTCTTCGGATCTGGTAAAGTAGCTATGATCTCTCAGGGATCCTGGATGGTATCTGGTTTCAAAGACAACGATTATATCAAAGAACACTGTGATGTAGCAAGACTTCCGAAAGACGCTGAGACAGGCAGAAGCGTATCTCTTTACAATGGTCTTGGATGGGCTGCTTCTGCAAACACAGATATGCCGGACGAAGCTTTCCAGCTTATTGAGTGGTTCGGTACAAAAGACATGCAGCAGAAACAGGCTGACCTTGGTGTAACAATGGCAGCTTACGAAGGAATGTCCGATGGATGGGTTAACAGTGTTGACTGCTTCAACTTACAGCCATACATGGATGCAATGGATGACATCGTATTCAGACCACACACAAATGCAACACTTGCATGGTGGAACCCAATGTGTGAAGAACTGAAGAAACCATGGAATGATGAGGAAAGCATGGATGATGCATGCAAGAACATCGTTACTATTATGAATGATGCCATTGCAGAAGAGTCCTATTAATTAATGTTTAACAAAACCATTCATAAAAAATAAGAAACAGAAAAGCTGCCGCAGAAAAGATTCCGATCATGTGATAACCGCAGAAGTCACAACAGGTATGCAGATATGCGGCAGTTTTCCATTCAAATCAGCAACAAAATTTTATGATAAGAAGGAGTGAGAGCCGTGGCAAATCCAAAAAAAGGTACCAGTCAGGCGCGGAATGAATTCATCTGGGGATGGGCGTTCATTCTTCCTACAATGCTTGGCCTGATCATCTTAAATATCTATCCGATTTTTAAGACCATTTATGAGAGCTTTTTCAAGACCGGAGATTTCGGTAAGGGAAATATCTTCATTGGTTTTGACAACTATGTAAAGCTGTTCCACGATGCGGAAGTATGGCAGGCATTATTAAATACATTTAAATATGCCATTGTGGAAGTTCCGTTTTCCATTGCCATCGCACTGGTACTGGCAGTTTTATTAAACCGTAAAATGAAAGGCCGTGCTGTTTACAGAACTATTTTCTTCCTGCCTATGGTTGCTGCTCCGGCTGCGATCGCCATGGTATGGAGATGGCTGTTTAACTCAGAATTTGGTCTTCTCAACCATATTTTCCATACAAAAATCAACTGGATCTCTGATCCGAAGATTGCAGTTTATGCGATCGCAGTGATCGGTGTATGGTCCATCATTGGTTACAATATGGTTCTTTTCCTGTCCGGTTTGCAGGAAATCCCAAGAGATTATTATGAAGCAGCAAGCATTGACGGAGCAACTGGTGTGAAACAGTTCTTCCATATTACAATCCCGCTGCTTTCGCCGACCATCTTCTTTGTAATGGTTACCCGTGTCATCGGCGCCATGCAGGTATTCGATCTGATCTTTATGGTTATGGACAGAAACAATCCTGCACTTTATAAAACACAGTCACTTGTTTATCTGTTCTACCAGAATTCCTTTGTACAGAATAACAAAGGCTATGGTTCAACAATCGTCGTACTTCTTCTGGTTGTGATTATGATCATGACAGTATTCCAGAACATTGCGCAGAAGAAGTGGGTTCACTATAATTAAGGAGGGATAATTATGTCAGCAAGAGATAAAGCAAACAGAGTTCTGATCCATGTTATCCTGATACTGGTATCTATTACCATGCTGGTTCCTTTCTTATGGATGATCCTGACAGCTTTCAAAACCATGACAGAGGCAACTTCTGTCAACCCGTTCGTAATCCTCCCGTCTACATGGAGATGGGACAGCTTTAAAGAAGTTATTGAAAATATGGATTTCTTACATCTGTATATCAATACATTGCTTCTGATCCTGGGCCGTGTTGTATGCGCAGTTCTGACAGCAACACTGGCAGGCTATGCATTTGGACGTCTGAACTTCAGGGGGAAAAATCTGATGTTCTCTCTGGTTCTTTTCCAGATGATGGTTCCTGGACAGATCTTCATTATCCCACAGTACTTAATGGTAAGTAAAATGGGAATGCTCAATACCATTTTTGCCCTGGTATTTCCCGGTATTGTTACTGCATTTGGTACATTCCTCCTCAAACAGGCTTATATGGGACTTCCAAAAGATCTGGAAGAGGCTGCACGTCTTGATGGATGTAACATCGGTCAGACCTTCCTGTTCATCATGGCTCCTCTGACACGTTCTTCCATGGTGGCACTGGGAATCTTCACAGCAGTATTTGCATACAAAGACCTGATGTGGCCTCTGATCTGTAACAAGGATGTAATGCCTCTGTCAGCAGCACTTGCAAAAATGCAGGGACAGTACACCAACAATTATCCGCAGCTGATGGCAGCATCTCTGCTTGCATGTATCCCGATGATCGTACTGTATCTGATCTTCCAGAAGCAGTTCATCGAAGGTATTGCAACATCCGGCGGTAAGCTGTAATATAAATAAACAATAAATATTAAGTAAAAGTTCAGGTGTTCAGACAGAGTTTTCTCTTGATCTGAGCAGCACAGGCAGGCTTTGTTATAAAATCGGACCAGAGATTGTAGCAGGCTTGCCTGAAACTGGATTTGATAATATTTAGAGTGTGTTTGAAAAATGCTTTCCTCAAGATGCGCGTCACAATTTGCGGGAATGTTTTTTTTAACATGCTCTAGAGCGTGTCTGAAAAATAAAAATTGCACAAAACGCATGTTTTATTTCCCTTTTTCATGATAAAATAAAGAAAAAGGGGTGTTCACTATGTTGAGACGATATGAGTTGACTGATGAAGAATGGCTTCGCATTGAACCTTTATTACCTCCTGAAAATACTGGAAAACAAGGACGTCCAAGGAAAGACAATCGTATCATTATGAATGGAATTGTATGGCTTGCACGTAGTGGGGCACCTTGGCGCGATCTTCCTGAACGTTATGGTTCATGGAAAACTGTCTATAGCCGATTCCGAAAATGGATCGATGATGGTATCCTTGATAATATTTTCCGTATTTTAAGTCTTGAAGCAGAATTGGAAGAATTATCCATTGATGCTTCTATTATCCAGGCGCACCAGCATAGTGCCGGTGCAAAAAAAGGGGGCCTTCAAATGAAATCGGGCATAGCCGTGGAGGAGCCAGCACCAAAATCCATGCGGCAGTAGATGCCTATGGATATCCAGTTTATTTAATGATCAGTGAGGGACAGCGTAATGATATCAATTATGCAATCCCTTTGCTCGATCAAATTGAAATAAACGGAAGCAATGTGTTAGCTGACCGAGGATACGACAGTAATAAATTACTTGATTATGTGTACGCCCGTGGTGGAGAGCCAACCATTCCATCCCGAAAGGAGCTAAATTTGAACGTCATTGTGATTGGTGGTTATACAAAGAACGCCATTTAGTAGAAAAGTATTTTCTGAAATTAAAAGCATTCCGACGAATCGCTACACGTTATGACAAATTAGCTGCAACCTACTTGGGATTTATTTGTATCGCCTCAATATTAATTTGGTTAAAATAAACAATTTAAAATGTTTTTCAGACACGCTCTAGAGAAAGAAAACTGAAATATAAAATAAAAAAAAGATAAATGAAAGGAAGAGGTAGATAGAAATGAAACCAGGAAGTCTCTTTGACAGAATATTTGGATTTTTAGGTCAGTTGATCGCATTAAATTTGCTGTGGATCGTGTGCTCTCTTCCGATTATCACAGCAGGGGCATCCACCACTGCATTATTTTACTGTACATTGAAGCTCCATAAAGATGGAGATATCAGAGTACTTCATGATTTTTTTAAGAGTTTTAAGCAGAATTTCAGGCAGTCCACACTGATCTGGATTCTGATGGCTGCAGCAGGAATATTTATTTATATGGAAAAAGAAGCTCTGGCAACAATGCCGGGATCCATGTCACAGATTTTTAATTATGTGATCTTTGCGGTATATATTCCTCTGGTGGCAGTTGCACTGTATGTATTTCCAACAGTTGCAGCATTTGAAAATAAAACAATGACTTTGATCACAAACGCATTTTATTTTGCGGTTAAACATATAGGTTATGCCTTAGCTGTGGCAGTGATCACAATCCTGCCAATGACAATGACACTTGTAGATGCAAAACTTTTCCCGGTATATCTGCTGATCTGGCTGATGTTTGGATTCTCCCTGACTGCCTATGCAGATTCCTGGTTTATGTGGAAACTGTTCAAGCCCTACTTCAAAGAGGAGGAAGAGGAACATCACTACGTGGACACAGAACCTGATCAGTATGCGTTTTAAAAAAATAGATAGACATCTATAAAGAACATCTATAAAATAGAAAGAACAAAGAAATGAGAGGTACAGAGTATGGAATGGATCAAATATCACGAGGCAGAGAAAGTATTCGACCTGAGAACAGAGCACAGCACTTATCAGATGCAGGTAAGAGAGTATGATACTCTGGTTCATCTGTATTATGGAAGTCCGGTAGGCGATGCGCTGATCACAGACAGGATCGTATGTGTGGACAGAGGATTTTCAGGAAATCCTTATGAGGCAGAAAAGGACAAAACATTTTCATTAGATACCCTGCCACAGGAATATACTGCATATGGAAATGGTGATTATCGTATCAATGGCCTGGAGACAGAGCAGGCAGACGGCAGTGATACTGCAAATCTGAAATTTGAGTCCTATGAGATTACAAAAGGAAAGTACAGCCTGAAAGGGCTTCCGGCAATGTTTGCAAAGGAAGATGAGGCAGAGACACTGGAAATTGTTCTGACAGACCGTGCCAGCGGACTGAAAGCACATCTTCTCTATGGTGTATTTCCACATCTTGATGTGATCACCAGAGCGGTACGCCTGGAGAATACAGGTACAGCACCGATTACAGTGAAAAAAGCAATGTCTGTGGAAATAGACTATGAATACAGAGAACTGGATGCAGTCCACTTCTATGGCAGACACATTATGGAACGCCAGATGGAGAGAACTCACCTTGGTCATGGCAACTGGTCTGTAGGAAGTATCCGCGGTACCTCCAGTCATCATCACAATCCATTTGTAATCCTCTGTGACAGAAATACAGAGGAAACTTATGGAGACTGCTATGGATATGCACTTGCATACAGTGGAAACTTCTTATTTGAAACAGAAGTGGACCAGGTAGGACATACCCGTGTGGCAATGGGAATCCATCCATATCATTTCTCCTGGACGCTGGAACAGGGAGAGAGCTTTGAGACACCGGAAGTGATTATGGCATATTCAGCAGAAGGTTTCGGAAAGCTTTCCAGGATCTATCATGATGCATACAGAAGCAATTTGATCCGCAGCAAATATGTAGAGCAGCCAAGACCGATCCTGGTAAATAACTGGGAAGCAACTTATTTTGATTTTGACGCAGATAAGATTTACCACATTGCAGAAGAGGCAAAAAATATCGGACTGGATATGTTTGTCCTAGATGACGGATGGTTTGGAAAGAGAGACAATGACTGGTGTGCACTTGGCGACTGGGAAGTAAATGAAGAGAAGATTAAAGGCGGACTTCCTGCACTTGCAGAGAAAATCCATGGACTTGGACTGAAATTTGGTCTGTGGGTAGAGCCGGAGATGATCTCTGAGGACAGTGATCTCTACAGAGAGCATCCGGACTGGGCACTGAAGATCCCGGGACGTGCATGAACCGAAGCAGATATCAGTTAAATCTGGATATTACCAGAAAAGAAGTACGTGAATACATTATGAACCAGATCTTTAAGGTTCTGGATGCATGCAAGGCTGATTATGTAAAATGGGATATGAACCGAAGCGTAGATAACGTATTCTCAGCAGCTCTTCCAAAGGAACGTCAGGGAGAGGTTTACCACAGATATGTGCTGGCTGTTTATGAAATGATGGAAAGCCTGGTACAGAGATATCCGGATCTTCTGTTTGAGTCCTGCTCAGGCGGAGGCGGAAGATTTGAGGCGGGAATGCTTTACTATTCTCCGCAGATCTGGTGCAGTGACAATACAGATGCTATTGACAGACTGAAAATCCAGTATGGTACCTCTTTCGGATATCCCATAAGTGCAATGGGCGCACATGTCAGCGTATGCCCGAACCATCAGTCCGGAAGAACGACTCCTTTTGAGACAAGAGGAATTGTTGCATCCGCAGGTACCTTTGGCTATGAGCTGGATCTGATGAAGATGTCCGAAGAAGAGAAAAAGACAGCCAGAGAGCAGATTCTGAAGTATAAAGAAATGGAGCATCTGGTACAGTCCGGAGACTACTATCGTCTGGTGAACCCATTCGAAAACAACAACCATGTACTTTGGCAGTTTGTATCCAAAGACAAAAAAGAAACAGTTGTGTGCGGAGTAAGACTCCACAGCGAAGCAAATCCTTATATTTATCTTTTCTACCACAGGGATTGGATGCTGATATGAAATACGAAGATACAGCAACAGGAAAAGTATATACAGGTGCAGCACTTATGAAAGCAGGTCTGCCTCTGCCACTGACAACAGGTGACTACCAGCCAATCAGATTTACATTTAAGGCAGTGGAAAAATAATACAGTTATTATTGGTATCAACACAGTCGATAAGGAAGTGGCTCTGACGGCAGAGGGAAAAATAGCATAATCATTATTTCTATGACATATAAAAGCAGCAGATTTCCAAAATCAGGAAAAATCTGCTGCTTTTTGAAATATTATTTTTTCTTTTTGGAATTATGCTCCGATTCCGGATTCATCCCGTCGATTATATGCTCGATCATCATCTTTTTTACATAAACATCAAAGCTTAACAGACAGATAAAGGAAAATCTTTTCAGGTTCGCCTGATCTTCTTCATCTGCGTCCCCGAAAGTATCCTGTGCTGTTTTGTATTTGCGCAGAAGGTCTTTTTTCAGGGATTCAATCTGTTCCTTTTCCATGCTGAAAACTTCATTATAAATATAAGTCATATCTTTCTCAGTCATGGATTTAAAATATTTCTGCGCAATCGGTGTGAGCAGAGTCTGGATATCATTGATGGAAAGAATATTCTTGAAATAGTAAATAAAAATCAGCATCAGCACATGTTCTTTGGAATAACGTTTCTTCTCAGGCGGGGGAAGAAGTTATTCTTTGCATAATTGTTGATCATAGTCTTGGTGAGAATCTTATCATCTGCGTAACGTTTGGAAGAAACGAGCTGCTCTTCCATAAAGGTTGTCACCTGATCCATATATAAATCAATATTTGGGATGTCTTCCGGTTTAATATAGTCAATCCTGGATACACTTTCCAGAATGCTGTTTATCATATCTTTATCATCGATTGTCATCTTTCATCACCTCTGTTCCTTATTATATAGTTTTAAATACTACTTGTAAATGTTTTTTTCACTAATTACAAAATTTATATCCGCTTGAATTTACAGGAATCAGTTGTAGGCGAACAGATTTTTGTGTATAATCATAAAGATATATGCCTGTTCAGGCACAAAAAATATTTCGAGAGATGTAAACGGTAACCGGTACATATTTTGAATCTGAAAGATTGTTGCAGGAATCAACTTGTTGATCAGCATGGTTGTTTGTAAAATAATGTACCGTACAGGAAGAAGACAGGAGAAAATATGAGCGATATTTATAGTACATTAAATCCTCAGCAGCAGGAAGCGGTTTACCATACAGAAGGTCCACTGCTGATCCTTGCGGGAGCGGGTTCGGGAAAGACAAGAGTACTTACCCACCGCATTGCTTACCTGATAGATAAAAAGGGAATCAATCCCTGGAACATTCTGGCTATCACATTTACAAATAAAGCAGCCAGTGAGATGAGAGAACGTGTAGATAAAATAGTGGGATTTGGTTCCGAGAGCGTATGGGTTTCCACATTTCATTCTACTGTGTGCGTATTCTGCGTCGTTATATTGATCGTCTTGGATATGATACCAGATTTGCTATTTATGACGCAGAAGATCAGAAAACTCTGATGAAAGAAGTATGCAG
>ENA-OQCN01001570-OQCN01001570.1-human-gut-metagenome-genome-assembly--contig:-NODE-1570-length-11050-cov-6.883457_pt1 | contig 11050 bp, 7 predicted proteins | sample MGYA00242497_ERZ504576 | MGnify/ENA primary metagenome ERZ504576 (study PRJEB26092, sample SAMD00036296) | human gut metagenome | host: Homo sapiens | study: EMG produced TPA metagenomics assembly of...
ATTTTTTTTTAAAGGGACTGCTGCCTTATTTCCAAGACTGCAATCCCTCTCTTTATTATTTATGCCAGACCATGTACTTCAAGCCAATGGTCTAATGTTTCTTTATTGCTCTTAATTCTTCTTGCACGAATCTGGAATACAATCAATGTAAGCAAATTAAATACTACAAACCAGATAAGCAGATAAATCACTGCGTTCATAATACTTTCGCCACCTGCGATTGTGCTTCTGAATGCCTCTACTGTATAAGTAAACGGTACCCAGTCATGCAGGTATTTTACAAAGTCACCGGAAACTTCAAGCGGGTAAGTACCAACTGAACCTGCCAGCTGAATTACCATAAATACCAACATTAAGAAACTTCCGACTTTTCCAAGTGAGTTTGTGAAGAAGTACATAATTGACATAAATGTCACACTTGCCACACAAACAAACGCTAATGTCTTGCCAACTTCAAGTGGTGTAAATCCATCAAATACATGCAGTAATGCAATCATTACAAGACCCTGTAATAAAGCAATTGTATAAAGTACAGAGGCTTTGCTAATCCACCAGGAGAATCCTGATTTTAATTTGCCTTTGTAACTTGTCAGAGGATACATTAAACTAAATGCGATACATCCAACCCAAAGACCAACCGACATCATATATGGTGCCATTGCGTGTCCGTTGTTTTCTACGGTTGTAATCTTTGTTTCACTTGCCTCTACCGGGCTTGAGAACATGTCATAAGTATTGTCGTCTGCCTTGGTCTCTTTGACTTCTTTTGCTCCATCCGCAAGGCTTGTTGCCAATGTGTCACTTCCATCATAAACTTGATCAAGACCATCGCCTAATTCTTCACTTCCGTCACGAAGCTGTCCGGCTCCGTCACTAATTTGTGCTGCTCCATCACTCAACTGGCTGACACCGCTAAGCAGTGTACTATTATTTGCTACCAGCTGTTTTGTTCCGGATACTAAGGTTGTTGTTCCATCTTTTAACTGACTTGCGCCATCATAAAGCTGTCCGCTTCCGGAAGATAACTGTTTTGCTCCATCATCTACCTGTTTGATTCCGCTTGAGAGTGTTCCCATTCCGTCATCTAAACTTCCGGCTCCATCGTCTAACTGTTTGACTCCGTCTACCAGTGTCGGTACAGCGGATTTCAAAGTTCCAGTTCCTTCACTTAAACTGCCTGCTCCATCGTCTACCTGGCTGATTCCTGCTGCAAGGGTTCCCATTCCGGTATCTGCTGCTTCTGCACCTGCGCTTAATGCTTTTGCGCCGGTGTTTGCACTCTGGATACCTGCTAAAAGTTGAGATGCACCGCTCTGGATTCCGCCTAAGGCTTCTGACTTAAACTGAGTTCCGCCTGCTGCTACCTGCTGGATTCCTGCTGTCAGTGCCGGACTCTGTTCTGCAAGCTGTTTTGTTCCGGCTGCCAGTGTCTGGCTTCCCGGAAGAATCTGAGTACTTAATGCACTGTTAATTGTTGAAATTCCAGTTGTAAGTGCCGGTGCCTGTGCTGTAATCTGCTGAACACCACCTGTATAACTATTTACACCAGTTTTTAAACTGTCACTTGCTGATTTCAATTTATCAACCGTAACAATTAACTGTTGTAACTGTTCTGCGCTTACTTCTGCCTGTGCAGAGTTGAAGTGTTTGTGTTGTTGTTTCACGCCTGCCACTTTGTCAAGCTGTGCACTTGCATTATCGGCTGCTGATGAAACGTTCTGGCTTGCACCTCTAAGTGTTTCTGCTGCACTTGCACTCTGGGATGCTACATTTGCAAGCTGGCTGTTTGCGTCATTTACAGATGCTGCATTTGCATTCGCTGCTGCAATCGCCTGATTTGCAATGTCTGCTACCTGATTGATATCACCATTTGCAACGGCTGTTGCCAGTGCTTCTGATAATCCATCAACTGAAGTAACCGCTTCCTGATTGGTGCTGATGCTTCCTACGCTGTCTGCTGCTGATGAAAGTGCATCTGCCTGACTCTTTAATCCATTCACTGCATCTTTTGCACCAGATACATCTACGCTAACTTCTTTTGTTGTGCTCTGTGAAGTCTCGTTTGCTGAAGCAGTTGTTCCTGCCATCTGATGAAGCATTGCGGAAAGCTGGCTAAGACCATCATTAATTCCTGTTGCTCCTGCTACAAGCTGTTTGGAGTTTGCTCCATCTGTTCCATTTACTTTTTCAAGTCCTGCCTGTAATGCTTTTGCACCACTTTCTGCACTTGATGCTCCTGCAGTTACCTGCTCGAGTCCTGCCGAAAGCTGAGATGCTCCATTATTTAAAGCTGTGGAAGATTCCGGAAGACTTGCTGTGCTTTCCTGTAACTGATTAAGTCCCGCACAAAGTTTTGCCATTGCCTGGTCTGCTGTACTGATTCCCATTGTCAGAGAAGTTCCACCGGCTTCAAGCTGTTCTGTTCCGGCTGCAAGCTGACTTGCTCCAGTTTTTAAACTAGCTGTTCCAGTTTTTAATTTTCCAGAACCATCAACTAACTGAGAAGTTCCACCCTTTAACTGAACTGCGCCATCTGCAAGTGCATACACACCATCCTGTAAGGTTGGCACCTGTCCATTTAACTGGTCAAGTCCGGTCTTTAATGCACTGGAACCATCTTTTAACTGGCCGGAACCAGATACTAACTGAGAGGTTCCAGATGCAAGCTGTGCGGTTCCGGTTTTCGCAGTTGCAATACCGTCTTTTAACTGACCTGCTCCACTGTCGAGCTGTGTTGCTCCACTGCCAACCGTACTGACACCATCTACATACTGCTTTAATCCAACTTCAAGTGTATCACTACCATCTTTAAAAGTAAGTGAACTGTCTGCTAAAACATTCAGATTTTCGGAAATGGTATTATTTCCATCGACTAACTGTGTAACTCCGTCTTTTAACTCTTCAGAGCCATCTGCCGCTTCCTGCATTCCATCTCCAACAGTTACAATCTGATCAAATACAGTTTCTACATAAGTCTTTGTTACCTCTTCGGCCACACTGTTTTTAATCTTTTCCATTGCAGTTTCACTCATTTTAGAAGCAATGTAGTTTGTTCCCGGATTGGTATCATAATCGAGTTCCATTTTCTGAGGTTCTTCATCCATAACTGTGGATGCATTTTCTGAGAAATTTTCCGGAATCGTAATTACCATGTAATAAGTTCCGTTTTTTAAACCTCTGGCTGCTGTCTCCTGGTCTACAAAGTTAAAACAAAGAGAATCCTCATCTTTCAGCTTATCGACTAATTTCTCTCCGACTTTAAGTTCCTTGTCATTGTAGGTCACCGGTTTATCTTTATTGACTACCGCTACCGGAAGTTTATCAAGATTTCCATAAGGATCCCACATTGACCCCAGAAAAAGTGTGGTGTAAATCGTCGGTATTGCAATAACAGCAATTACAACCACTAAAAGCAACTTATTCTTGAACAAGCTTTTCCACTCTTTCCCTAGCATATACATTCCCCTTTCCTTATTCAGTTTTCTCTTTCGGATATTTGTTATCTTTGAAATGCTTATCATTTCTAAAAGATAATTGATAACTCTGTTTCTTTCTACGTCAAATCGCTTATCCGATTTCGATTTGTTTAACGTACTTTGAATAGTTTAATAGATATTGTGTTGATTTTTTCTTCATGATGAATTATACTAAAGGTGCAACAGTGATACAACCATCAATAACTAGTTTTTATGTACATTAATAGACATTTTTTATCATTTATGTTGCTTTTTCTTCAAAAACCTGAGAGGAGTCTTATATATGGAAAAGAAAACTGACCGAAGAGTCCGAAAAACCAAAGCTCAACTTCGTGCCGGACTTGCGAAATTGATGCAGACGAAAAGTATCAAAGAAATTACGGTAAAAGAATTAGTTGATGAAGTTGATATTAACCGTTCTACTTTTTATCTTCACTACACAGATATTTACCAGATGTTAGAATCAATCGAGGATGAGCTTGAGGGGGAAATCAATCAGATTGTAAATAATCATCCTGTGGATTCTTATTACAAAGAAAGTTTCCCTATGATTAAGGAAATTTTAGAAGTATTATGGGATAACCGCGATATCTGCAATGCCCTGCTTGGTTCAAACGGAGACATGGCATTTGTGCTTCGTATGGAATCTATTATTTCACAACACAGCCTGCATGTTCTGACTACAACATTTGCTACAGACGTAACCAATATTAAATATGCTTATGCCTTTTGTCTGACCGGTTGTGTGGGTATGGTCAAATCCTGGCTGGAATCTGGAGATACTACAGATACCCCGCTTCAAATGGCAGAATTGACTTATCATCTGATTATGAATGCACTCAAAGATATCAAACGACTGCCAAGTACAACTTTATAGCTTAAATCAAACATATACGCAAAAAGGTTCAGAAGAAATTCAACTTCTTCCGAACCTTTTCTTGTTTCTTTTTCATTTTTTAAAAATCAAATGTCGCCGTTTTCGTATTTCCCATATTCCATTTATTACGAAGAGTCACATACAATTCTGCATTTGTTGCTTCCACATAAGGTTTTACATAGAATACTACTCCCAGACCACAGGTCACTGCACCAAGCAGTCCCCAAAGAATAAACGATAAATCCAGCACAAATGTATTCATCTTTTCTCCATCCATCATCTCACGGCTGATGCGGATTGCATCCCGATAATTAATATCCGGCTGTTCTGCCAGAATATATGGAACCATGCGGTAAGAATAGGATTTTACAATTCCTGGAATTACAAACAAAAGTGTCCATAAGAAAATATATAAATTCTGCATGAACATTACCATTGCCACATTTGCAAAATTTCCATTCTGAAATCCAAATCCTATCTTTGAAACAGGTGCATTATAGTCTCGATTTTCAATAAAAAAGCGAACTGCTCCAACCATCAATACATTTAACACAAAAATCTTTAAAATCAGAACAAATAATGTAACTCCACCCACAATCGGCAGTGAAATATCTGCGGAATAGCTACTGTCATTTACGACACCATTCACTGTGCCTCTGACATCATAACTGCCACCTATCGAAGCTGTTGCAATTGTAATCATCAAACCTGCTAAGACAGATGCTGCGTAGTTTCTATGGAAGCAAAGTTTTCCTCTTTCTTTTAAGTCTGCTCTCGTCCACATAATCATTCTCCCTTTTTATCTCAATATTCGACTTGAACTTTATTTTATCTCCGCTGTTGCTTCTTTGAGCCATTCTTTTTCTTCTTTGTTTTCCAACAATGGCTCTACTACTTCATACACATGTTTATGATATTCATTTAACCATTTTAATTCCGTTTCTCCCAAAAGTTCCGGAATGATTGCTTCTCGTTCAAATGGCACAAGCGTTACGACTTCAAAGTTCATAAACTGTGCATAGTCATTTTTTTCTGCTTTTTTGCACATCAGCAGGTTTTCACAGCGGATTCCGTATTTTCCTTCCAGATACAGTCCTGGTTCATCGGAAATCAATACGCCTTCTTCAAGCGGAATCATTCCACCCGGACGGATTCCACTGTTCCAGTTGATGTTCTGTGGTCCTTCATGTACATTTAAGAGATATCCGACTCCATGACCGGTTCCGTGATTGAAATCCAGTCCCGCATCCCACAGTGCACCTCTTGCCAGTATATCCAGATGTGCACCGCCTACGCCATACGGGAATTTTGCCATTGCCAGACGAATATTTCCTTTTAATACAAGCGTAAAATGTTTTTTCTCTTCTTCGCTTAACGGTCCTACCGCAATCGTTCTTGTGATATCCGTTGTTCCCTGCCAGTACTGTCCGCCGGAATCAATCAGGAAAAATCCTTTTGATTCCACTTTTGCACAGTCCTCTTTTGACGGTGCATAATGACACATTGCAGCGTTTGATCCATAAGCACAGATTGTTTCAAAACTTAAATCCAGACAGTCTTTATCTTCTTCACGAAACTCTCTGCTTTTTTCTGCAGCATTGTATTCATCACTGTTCCCTCTGGCACCGTTTTCTTTAACCAGTAAATAAATCTGCACATTGCTCTTGCATCTTTGATGTGCGCAATGCGTTCATTTTCCATCTCAACCGCATTTTTCATTGCTTTTGCCGGTTTGGTCGGATTCATCGCATTGACTGTGGTAACTTCTTCTGGCAGATTTTCAAATAATGTATAGTTTACTACACCTTCATCTAATAAAATCTTACTGTCTTTTGCAAGTGTTTTTACTTCTTCATAAATCGCAAAGTATGGGCGGAGTACCACTCCGGCTTTTTCTAATTCGTTCTTGATTTCATCAGAAACCACGCCATCCTGCACATAGAAAGTGACTTCGTCTGCTTTCACAATGACATAAGAAAGCACAACCGGATTGTAAATAATATCGTTTCCACGGATGTTTAACAGCCATGCGATATCGTCCAGACTGGATAAGATGTGCACGTCAGCTTCATATTTTTTCATTGCTCTGCGCACCATCTCGATTTTTTCTTCTCTGGATGTTCCAACATATTTTATATCCACAAGATAAGCCGGTTCTTTGGACAGTTCCGGACGGTCATTCCAGATGCCGTCTAATAAGTCTTCCTGACAATAGAACCGTCCTTCTTTGTCTTCCATCATTTTTTTGTATGCTTTTCCCTGTGACACGCTGATGACTCTTCCGTCGCAGGCAAGGCAGGAACCTTTTACCAGGTTCATTTCCAGAAATTCATCGACTGTCGGAACGCCTGGTTCACGCATCTTCATTAAAGTAACTCCGGTATCTTCAAGTTCTTTCGCTGCCTGAATAAAATATCTTCCGTCTGTCCATAAATATGCCTGGTCATCGGTTACAAGCAGTGTACCTGCTGAACCACTGAAACCAGAAAGCCATTTTCTGGCTTTAAAGTAATCCCCTACATATTCAGACTGATGAAAATCTGCTGTAGGAACCAAATACATATCAATGTTTAATTCCTGCATTTTTTCCTGTAATTTCAGGATTCTTTCTCTGTTCTCACTCATGTTAAAAACTTCCTCTCTTGCTTCTATCTCTTACTTCTATTTACTGAATTCCTTTCATAGTAAGGGAAATTCGCTTTTTCTTTTCATCCACATTTAACACTTTGACTTCCACGATGTCTCCAACGCTGACTGCTTCAAGTGGATGTTTGATATATCGGTCTGTCATCTGTGAAATGTGTACCAGTCCGTCCTGATGCACTCCGATATCCACAAATGCACCAAAGTCGATGACATTTCGCACTGTACCTTTTAAAATCATGCCTTCTTTTAAATCTTTCATATCAAGCACGTCGGTACGAAGCACCGGTTTTGGCATTTCTTCTCTCGGGTCACGTCCTGGTTTTCCAAGTTCTTTTACGATATCACGAAGGGTCATTTCTCCCGTTCCAAGAGACTCTGCCATCTTTCTATAATCTTTTACATAAAATGCACCATGACCTTTGAAAATATCCTCTGCAGTTGTTCCCATATTTTCCAGAAATTTTTCTGCTACTTCATAACTTTCCGGATGCACACTGGTTGCATCAAGCGGATTGCTTCCCCCTGTAATACGAAGGAAACCTGCACACTGTTCAAACGCTTTCGGTCCTAATTTTGGTACTTTTAAAAGTTCTTTTCGACTCTCAAAACGTCCATTTTCCTCACGGTATGCTACGATATTTTTTGCAATCGCTTTGCTGATACCGGAAATATATTCAAGCAGAGAAACCGAAGCGGTATTTAAATCAATTCCGACTTTATTCACGCAGTCCTCTACAACTCCAGACAGGGCTTCCCCTAATTTTTTCTGGTTCATATCATGCTGATACTGTCCGACACCTATAGATTTCGGGTCAATTTTTACCAACTCTGCAAGCGGATCCTGAAGTCGTCTTGCAATGGAAGCGGCACTTCTTTGTCCTACATCAAAGTTTGGAAATTCTTCGGTAGCCAGTTTACTTGCAGAGTATACAGAAGCTCCTGCCTCGTTTGTAATTACATACTGAACCTTCTCCGGAATTTCTTTTAAAAGTTCCACAATAATCTGTTCGGATTCTCTTGAAGCGGTTCCATTTCCGAGAGAAATCAGGCTGACATTGTATTTTTTAATTAATTTTTTCAGAATTTCTTTTGCCGATGCAATCTTAGCAGGAGTGGTCGGTGCAGTCGGATAAATCACAACCGTATCCAAGACTTTTCCGGTCTCATCTACCACTGCAAGTTTACAACCGGTACGAAACGCCGGGTCCCATCCAAGCACTACTTTTCCAACAATTGGCGGCTGCATCAACAACTGCTGAAGATTTTTCTTAAAGACTTTAATGGATTCATCTTCTGCTTTTTCCGTCATGCTGTTTCGGATTTCTCTCTCAATTGCAGGTGCAATCAGACGATTATAACTATCCTCGATTGCTTCTTTTAATACATCCTGTGTATTTGGATTTTTTCTTGTAATAATCTCTCTTTGGAGATAACCTAAAATTTCTTCTGTCGGAGCTTCAATTTTTACACCTAAAAACTTCTCTTTCTCTCCACGATTAATAGCAAGCACCCGGTGTCCCGGCATTTTTTCCACACTTTCTTCATATTCATAATATTTCTCATAAACAGACATCTCTTCCGGTTTTTTTGCAGTTGAAACAAGCATGCCTTTCCTGAAAGTACGCTCACGAATTTCACTACGGTAATCCGCTTTATCGGAAATACTTTCTGCTACGATATCTTTTGCACCGGAAATAGCCGCTTCCACTGTTGCCACTTCTTTTTCTTCGGAGACAAATGCCTTCGCTTCTTCTTCAAGGGATTTGTCTGTCATCTGTAATAAAATAATGTTTGCAAGAGGTTCCAACCCTTTTTCTTTTGCAATCGTTGCTCTGGTGCGACGTTTCGGACGGTATGGACGATATAAATCCTCTACCACAACCAGCGTCTGCGCTTCTAAAATCTGTTTCTTTAATTCTTCAGTCAGCTTTCCCTGTTCTTCAATGCTAGAAAGCACCTGAGTTTTCTTCTCTTCCAGATTTCTAAGATAAGTCAGTCTGTCGTTTAAATTACGAAGCACTTCATCATTTAAAGCACCGGTTACTTCTTTTCGGTAACGGGAAATAAATGGAATCGTATTTCCTTCATCTATCAATTTTACGGCAGCCTCTATCTGCCACTTTTCCACATTTAGTTCTTTGGTCAAAGCTAAAATAATGTCCATAATTTTCTCCTTTTAAATCAAGCAATTCTTGCCATTTGCTTTCTTTCTAACCTTACCAACCTATGACAGTTTTGTCAAGAAAACAAAAACGCAATGAACTTTTTTATTAAAAATTCACTGCGTTTTACTCTTCTTGATTTTGTTTTTGAATTTGATTTCGATTGCAGATTTCCAGACCTGCCTTTAAAAATATTTCCAATTCCTTTTGTAAATCAGAATCAAATTCCTGCCATACTTTATTTAAACTGCTAATGTTTTGTACATCCTCATAAAAAACAACAGATGGCGGATAACCCAGATTCTGATACAACACTGCCAGAAGTTCTGCATTAACACCTAATCTGCCTTTTTCAATTTCACGATACCTTTTTGTCGTAATATCTAAATGCTGTGCCATCTTATCCTGCGTAATATCACTTGCTTTTCTCATCCAATACCAGATTGTTCTTGAATCCGTCTCTTTTTCAAAAGCAGAATAACGGAGCAGTCTGATTTCTTTGGTATAATCCACTCCATTTTTCTGTTCTTTTCCCGAAATATTGATACCCTGCTCTATTGTCCAGACCATAAGCTGTAAGAAATCGCTTTTTATTTCTTTCTTACAGACACCCAGATAGTGATTTAATATCGTTTCTTCACATTCCTCTCCTGTCAGCAGATAATCCATATTGCAGCCATGACTGTCAAAATTTTTGAGTTCTTCTGCTGAAATAATGGTCTTTCCCTGTTCCAACTTACTATAGTGGCTCTGGGTAACACCCATCATCTGACTCATGCTCTTCTGATTCAGTTTTCTCTTTTGTCTGTACATCTGCAGTCTTTGCAATACTCCTTCGTATGCACTGCCCATAGTGTTACCTCATTTCCAACGGTCAAATTTTTCTTATCTTTTTATTGTAATATTTTTCAAACTGCCCTTTTATACCCTATTTTTGACTATTCTGATAATTTTTAGTCAATTTTGAGGAATTGACAGCTTTTATCCCAAACATTTGCCTGACACATAAGGTTTCTGCGCACTTTAAGCGGCGGAATGCTTATCTGCGTTCAAACGCTTGCCCTAATCGGTACAACGTGTTAAAATGAGCAATAATTAATTTTTTATTTGTAGAAATGAGGTTTTTACAAAATGGATAATTTTTATAATTCAAATGATAATTTTCCGCCACAGACACCGCCTTATTATGAACAGCCTCAGCGTTATCAAGCAGTTCGAGCTGTGCCTCCGCCTCTTTGATTCTTGGAATTCTTTCCCTGTTATCAATCTGCTGTATGCCACCGCTTGCCCTTGTTTTTGCAGGACTTGCCTTGATTCTTGGTGCACTTTCCAAAGGCGACCGAATCCGTCCGCAAAATGCGCGTGTCGGCATGATTTTATCAGGTATCAGTTTAATAGCTGTTTTAATTTTGCTTGCTGTATTTCTGGTTCGATTCACTTCAAATTCGACCAACACCGAATTTTTCAAGCAATATCTGGACATTATCGAGCATCCGGACGATTATTCCGAAAATGACATCTACAATTTTCTGTATGATTATCTTTATCCAAACGCCGGTTCAGATTCCGATCATAACTATGAAAATTCACAGCCTTATCACTACGACCATACGCCTTATGATGGAGATGATTCCGATGGCTACGACTATTACTATGAATATCCGACTCCACATCAGGAAGATTCCGGACATCATAATGTAATTTAACCAAATCAAGTAAGTCCCCTGCTTCAATTGCGAAAAGCAATAAGCGGGGGTGGGGACTTGCTTGTATCAGGAGGGGGCAAGCCCCTTCTGATAAGCGCGTAGCAGCTATTTGTTATGAGCAAGTAGCGTAGCGGATTGCGAATATCCACTTGACTAAAACAAAAAAATCCTGCTTTGAGGAAT
>ENA-OQCN01001571-OQCN01001571.1-human-gut-metagenome-genome-assembly--contig:-NODE-1571-length-11047-cov-2.722527_pt1 | contig 11047 bp, 7 predicted proteins | sample MGYA00242497_ERZ504576 | MGnify/ENA primary metagenome ERZ504576 (study PRJEB26092, sample SAMD00036296) | human gut metagenome | host: Homo sapiens | study: EMG produced TPA metagenomics assembly of...
TTCTTGTTATGATTCTTCTGGTTGGTATTCTACAAATTGTGCTTTCCTGTGTTTTAAGCAGTAATCTGAAAAAGGAAACGCTGGTAGAAAGAATAAGGTATCAGGGATAGCAAGTATTGCTGGGATAACAAAATTCCTGCTTATAAGGAAGCTATTCGAAACAAAGGGAGAAACTTTTTCGACAAACCAATCGTGGTGGGTTTCTTTATTGAGAATCAGTATTCTCCGATTGTGTATAATTATGAAATGTCAAAAGAGCATGAAGAATTGTACTATTTTGAAACAGTTCAATTTGCAAGTAAAGTTTCTGCATCTCCTGATTTGGATTTTATCCTTTTTGGTAGTTACTGTAACGGGAGGCCACAAATATTTTATATCGATCGTGAAAGCTATAAGCATATCGGTGAATCTACTGATTTAGAAAATGCCGATTTACATTTGTCGCCGCTAAATAAAAGCGAAATCACCGTATACGGAAAATTTTAACTGTCCAAATTCAACGCAATCACCTAAATCACCAATCATTTTTGTGGTTGGATAATAAAGCGCGCCATGCGAAAAGCTGTTTTAATTGGAAATGGAGTTATATCCCAGCTAATACCCGCGCATCGTAATTCAGAGATGATAACTCGTTTTAAGTCTTATAACATTGGGATTATACGAGCAGGTGGATTATGACTTTAGCGGCCCACTTCAGCCACAAGACCTTTTTGGCAGAGAATATGTGACTATGGGTGGGGTTATTGACCACCATTTGACCACTACTGTGCAATCACATATCAAAATACCGAAAAAGCCTGTTGTGATAACCGACAACAGGCTTTTTCTTGTTTTGGCAGCAAATGTGCAGAACCAACAGAATTCACGTTCCTACGTCCGGTTGCGCCGTCCTGTCGTAGTTCACCGACGCCAGGTGCCGGGGGTTCGAATCCTTCGGGCGCACCATAAGCCTGTGACAAAAAAGATGTCACAGGTTTTTTTCACTGTATCGTCGAAAATTGGCAGTTTCACCACACAATTTTGGGACGCGGTTTTACAGTGTTGTCCAACCATTTTAGGGCGGTTTCCCCAACTTGATGCCCACTTTCCCTGCCGCTTTCTGGAATTTGGCAGGAGAAGGGGCAATTTTTTTGAGAAAAACAGAATAAATCCTGCTGTTTTCAGAATCTTTTCAATTCCCCCGCACAATTCCCCATTGGCTGCGGTTTTTTTTCGTTTTTGCAGTTGCCGGCAAAATGGGAACTGCACGCACTTTCATTCCGTTCCCCATTATGCGAATGTGTGGCGGGCTCTCAAATCGGACATCTTCTATGCAAAGACTGCAAATTTCTGATACATGTGCGGCGGTGTCATACAATACGCATAACCCGTAAGGCCTCGCCGCCCTGTGTACCGGCGGGCAAAACGGTGCAGTGGACCATTTTTGTGAAAGGTACATACCGCGTTGTAACAAAATGTGATTATTCTCTCTCGCTTCGGTGCAAAGAAACAAAATGATACAATAAATTGAAAAAGGGCGACCTTTTGTCATTGTGGAATACAAAGGAATACTCTATCATTGAATTGTTGAAATTGCACGAATTCGTGCTTTGTTGGTTGAGAACAACTGATGAAATGATAAGGAGGATAATGATGCACAAGTCTGTCTGTGTGAAAAATCCGGACGCAATTACGCTGCGGGACTGTTTCGGCGCAACGGTGCTGTCTACTGTAAATGGTCTGTGTACCGTGTTTATGTCCAGTATGTTTATGCAGTATATGACCGACTACGCCGGGCTGGGCGCTATGGGGGCTACCTTGGCCACATCGCTTCTTCTGTTTGCGCGAATCTTTGATGCCGTGGATGATCCCATTCAGGGATTTTTAATGGATCGCGGGAAACGGACCAAAATCGGAAAGTACAAGCCTTTTTTTCTCCTCAGCATACTGCTGACCGGCATTGGCTGTGTATGCCTCTACTCGTTCCCGTCCGAGTTGGCGTCCAAGCCCGTACTGGTTGTTGTGTGGGTTATCGTTTTCTACTTTTTGTTTGATGTGGGAACATCCTTTTATAAGGATAATCTTTTGTTCCGAACGATGACCAATGATCCCAACGAACGTTCCAAGCTGGTTATCGGGCCGCGGGTTTGGACCATGATCCTGGGCGTCGTTACGTCCGCCTTTACAGCTGTGCTGGTTGCGGTCAACGAACGTGTGGGCAACTATCACGACTCATTTGCCATTCTGATCACCGGTATTGTTGGTGCAGCGATGGTGCTCTCCCTTATTGGCTGGTTCCTTGTCAAGGAAAAGCACTGTGTGCAGGAAGAAAAGGCAGAGCCGGTAAAGTTCAAGGACTTCTTTCTTCTGTTCAAAGAGAACAAGCCGATGGTGGTCTACTATTTGAAATGCATCTTTTCCGGTTTTATCTGGTCCCTTATTTTTGCCACGCCTGCGTATTACATAAAATGGGGATTCTGCACGGATTTGACCACCGGCGTCACAAACATGGAGCAGTACGGTGTCCTCAACGGCATTTCTTCCATGATGATGCTCATACCGCTCCTGGTTGGTGCAGTTATTGGTCGTCCGCTCTTGAAGCTCTTTAAGAACAACCCAATCAAAATGACTTGTTTCCTTCTGGTTGTGCAGTCTGTCGGCGGGGCGGTCCTGTTTATTACCCAGATGGCGGGTCTGCTTACGAATGTTCCTGCGCTGTTCTTCGTTACCCTGTTCATCATGGCAGTGGGGGTGGGAACTGACTTTGTCCCGCAATCCATGGTGGAAATGGAGATTATGGACTACAACATTTACAAAACCGGCAAAGATCGTTCCGCCTTGACAATGGTTGCCGGCGGTTTCATTGTCAAAGCCCAGGCAGCGCTTTCGGCTGCAATTATTGGCGCTGTGCTCATGTCAATCGGCTACAACGTGGATCCCGTCACCTCCGAATACATGGGGGAACTGTCGCAGATTCCGACCATGCTCAATTGGTTTATCGTTATCATGGGTCTTGTTCCTGCCATCCTCGGCGCATTGTCGGCTTTGATCCTGCGGACATACCCGATCAAGGACGATGAGCGCCGAAAAATCCGGGAATGCCTGGATCACCGCAATGCCGGGTAAGGATCATTCCTCCGCAATATGGCGGCGGTATTCCAATGGGGTGAGGCCGTACTCGCGCCGAAACACTTTGTAGAATTGCGTTCTGTTCTCATAGCCCATGGATGCCGCGATCTGGCAGACCGGCAGCTCTGTGTTCTCAGAAGCCGCGCCGCCTCGGCCATCTGTACCTTTTGACAGTACGCTTTCAGAGTGTATCCGGTGTTTGTCTTGATGATGCGGGATATATGCTCGCAGGAGTAGTTAAGTGCCTCCGCCAGATTGGTCCGCTGGATAGCCCCGTGGTGAGTTTCAATCAGTTTCTTGACCTGTTCCGCCGTCAGCAGTTCTTGACTGTTCCTCAGCGAAATGTGTGTTGCTTTGTATATGTCAGGATTCTCTAAGGCGGCAAACAGCCGGAGCAGAGAGGAATAAACGTCAAACTGGTATCCGATCCGCTTGACCGTAAAGGCGCGAATCAACTCCTGGGTGAGCTGCGGGATCGTATCTGCTCCTAAAAGGGTAAAGTCCAGGTAGTCCTTTTTATAGTCGGCACGTTCCGACAGATTGTCGCTGAAAAACTGATTGAGAATGCTTTTGTACTGAAACGGCGGCGGAAATGATTTGGGCCACTGTGTCAGCAGAGAGGCATCGATGCCGATGTAAACGATATCCGCATTCGACATATCTGTTTCGCGATGCATGGTGTTTCGATTGAGGAGACAAAGGTTTCCCTGCGTATAGGTAGTCTCGGCCCCCTCGATCATCACCCGGACTTGGCCCCGCTGCACATACATCAGCTCAAAAAAATTATGTTTGTGCATGTAGGTCTCATGAAAGAATTCGTGCTTGTTCGGGGTGTGAACGCAAAAGGACCATGCATCCATATAGTTGGAAAACAGATACTCCTGAGGTTTCTGGATGCTGGTTACAATGGACAACGGAGAAAAATAGTCCCGTTCGGCCGTATGGTTGCGAAGATAGTTCGGACCATGGCTGCCGGTCTGGTTCCGCATTTCATCAATGCTGTCAAAAAACAGGTGTTCCATGCGGGCATCCCCCTTTTATGGCAGTATAGCATGGAATTGAGTATAGTATAACATAGAATTGAGTATTTTTAAAGGAGGAAGTATCTGTGAAACGGCAATGCTATAACCCCTATCTTCCCAGTTGGGAATACATCCCGGATGCTGAACCGAGGGTATTTGGTCAGCGGCTGTACATTTATGGGAGCCACGATCTCTTTGGTGCCAAGGAATACTGTGAGGGCGATTACGTATGCTGGTCGACCCCGGTAGAGGATCTTTCCGACTGGCGGTATGAAGCGTAATCTTCAAAAGCAAGATACGCCGTGGAATAAAGAGAACCTGTCCTACTATGCACCGGATGTGGTGCGCGGCACAGACGGACGGTACTACCTTTACTATTCGGTGGCCAATACGTCGATCACATCGGTCGCTGTGTGTGACAAACCTGCGGGAAAATACCAATATTTGGGCGATGTTCACTTCCCGGACGGGCGAGTCTACGGCTCAAAGCCGGAGGATTGGTTTATGTTTGACCCAGCCGTTCTGGTGGATGATGACGGGCGGGTGTTTCTCTACGTGGGCAGCGGGCAGAAATCCAATGGAGAATTCGGCCACGAGATCAAGGGTCTGTTTGTGATGGAACTCAGCTCTGATATGCTGACCATCATCAGCGAACCAACCATCATCATGCCGGCGGATTTTAATCCCAAGAAGCCGAACTATTGGGAAGGACCCTCTATCCGTCACATCGGTGAGTGGTATTATCTGGTCTATCCGGCCACGGACATCACCGGTCTCAATTACGCGATGAGCCTGTTCCCCGACAAGGGATTTATCCACAAGGGACCGATCCATTCCTCAAGTGATATCGGTCTGGAGGGAAGAAAGCTCATGAATGCGGCATATCCGATGGGAAACAGCCACGGCGGTATGGTATGCGTCCACGGGCAATGGTATATATTTGACCACCGAACGACCAATGGCGCCAAACGAAACCGGCAGGCGGTAGCTGAGCCCATTGAGATCCGTGAGGACGGGACCATCCGCATGGTGGAGTCCACGAGCTGCGGATTGAATGGCGGCCCCTTGAAGGAACCGGGACCTATCCGGCCTACATTGCCTGTGTCCTGCACCATGCCGGAATGTTTGGTCTGCGCAACCCGATGGACGGACCCGAGATCACCCAGGATGGTCCGGACTACGAGCCGCCGGAGCCCGCGGAACGGGAAGTGACCATAGAGACAGAGAGCGCGGCACCAAAGGCGTATATTTCCAAAATGAAGAATGGCAGTATTGCCGGTTTCCGATATTTTGATCTGACTGAAAGCACCCACATTGCTGTAACGGTTCGCGGCGCAGGCGGCGTGCTGGAACTCGTTAACCCGGGGAAAAAGATCCTGTCATAGCATCCATTCCCCTTGCCGGGACGGCCGACTGGACAACCGCCGGAGTAAAATTCGACGCCGGACGTCTGGCGTTGGAGAGTGGGCGCCCCCTGGATTCCTGCCCGCTGTATTTCCGGTATAAGGGAAAGGGAACGCTTGACATCTTGAGTATTACATTGGCATAAGGAGAGATAACAATGGACTGGACACCAATCTGCACCAAGCCGCGGCCCCTGCCTTCGCGATGGGCTTTTTGGCGGGCAAGAAAAAAACAGTGGTGTATTCTGTGATATCCCAGGTTTCGGGCGAGAAACTTCGGGTCCGCTTCTCCAACACTATGGAAAGAAACCCTACACCATTGGGGGACTGACCGTGTGGGCACAGGGAGAGATGCATACCGTCACGCGGGACGGCAGCTGTGTTTTCACGGTTCCCGCGGGGGAAAGCTGCTATTCGGATGCGTTGACGCTCCCAGTGACGATGGGGGAAGAGCTGGAAATCAGACTCTACTATGCATCCAAGGTCATGGACAGCAATATGATCGAGGAAAATGCGGTAAGCTACCAGGGAAATCATACGGCGGACAGCGAGCTGCCCCCACCCCGGCGGGAAAAGTATATGGAACAGTACGGCCTTTATGAGGCGATTCCCGGGATGGATCAGATCGAGGTGTTTACCGGGCAGCCTTCCAAAATCATCGTGGCGTTCGGGGACAGTATAACGGCTTTGAACCGCTGGGTAAAACCGTTGCAAAGGCGTCTGTTCGATGCGTATGGCGGTGACTACGCACTGATGAACGCCGGAATCAGCGGGAATTGTCTGCTTTATGATGTCCCGGGCCTGATGGGAGCTTCCTACGGGGAAAAAGGGGTGTCCCGCTTTGAGCGCGATGTACTCCGTTTTTCAGGACTCTGCGGCGTGATTTTGGCGTTGGGGGTCAATGATGTAGCCTACTATTCCCAAAAGACAGGGGCGGTCATCTCGCTGGAACAATATGGTTCGGCCGTAACCGATATTGTGGATCGGCTTCATAAGGCCGGTGTCCGGGTGATTGCCCAGACGCTTCCGCCCCGCAGCGGTTTTGTGAAAAAGGGTATACCCCGGAGATGGAGGCGCTGAGAGTCAGCATCAATGAATGGATCCGAGATAGCGCGCTGTTCGATTATATGGTTGATGCGGATGCACTGCTGCGCGATCCGAAGAATCCTTCGTTCACCGACGAGCGTTATCACCAGGGGGATCACCTGCACCCGAATCAGGCCGGAGGAATGCTGCTGGCGCAGGCGTATGATTTGCAAAAGCTGACTGGGGAGGCATAAGCATGGGAAAAAAGTATTTCACGCTCAGCTTTGATGATGGACTGGAACAGGACAAACGGGTGATCCGGCTCATGAGGCAATACGGGCTCAAAGGGACCTTCAACCTCAATGCCGGCCTGCTTGGCACACGCGGTGAGGTGAAGGGGCTTGGAACCTTCTCTTTTCAGGATTGCCCCGAAGGCGTAAAGCACAAGTTTCCATTTTCCTATGTGCAGCACAACCGAATTCCACAGGACGAGGTGCGCCAGGTCTATGAGGGAATGGAGATTGCCACCCATGGTTTCCGGCATGAACCGCTGGGGGCTGTCAGCGAGGATGAAATGCGCGCATCGGTGGATGCGGACAAGGCCGCGCTGGAAAAAATCTTCGGCACTACGGTCGTGGGACACGCCTATGCGCAGGGTTCAACCTCGCCGGCTGCCCAGGCGTATCTGAAGGCGCAGGGGTATCAATATGCCAGAGTGGTCTTTCCCTCCGGCGGCTTTGCGTTCCCGGAGGATCCGATGAACTTTCGGCCTTCCTCCTCGCTGATTCTGAAAAATGCCGTGAAACTGGTGGAGCGTTTCAAATGTGAGGAACCAGGAGAAAAGGATCTGCTGTTGTTCCTGTGGGCACACAGTTATGAAATGGACTACGACAAGGGAAACGCCAGTTGGTATGCTTTGGAGCGGCTTTTTGAATCGATCGCAGGCCGAAACGATATCGTATATTGCACAAACAGCGAAGCGTTCGCGCATATTTAAGGAGAGCAGGAAAGTGAAAAAGAAAGATTTTAACCGAGGTTGGCTATTTGGCGCCGTGGGAAAGGAACCGTCTATGCAGCCGGTCACGCTTCCCCACGATGCCATGCTGTACGAGAAACGCTCGAGGGATGCGGCAACAGCGGGAGCGTGCGGATACTTTCCCGGCGGGGCCTATGTCTACGTCAAACGGTTTCTTGTGCCTGAAACGTGGCGGACACAGTCCGCTGTGCTGGAATTTGAGGCAGTTTATCAAAACGCGCAGGTGTTCGTGAACGATGCGCTTGTGGCTGAACAGCGGTACGGGTATACCAACTTCTTTGTGGTGCTGGACCCACAACTGAAGTATGGCGAAGAAAATGAAATCAAAGTGATTGCGGACAACTCGTCGGTACCCAATTCCCGTTGGTATTCCGGCAGCGGAATTTATCGCAACGTAAACCTCTTCCTGGGGGATAAGAGTCATATCCGCCCGGATGGACTGCTCGTCTCCACCTCCGGAAACGATGCGGCCCATGTGAAGGTTTCGGTCACCGGTGGTGATACGGTCAGAGTCTCTGTTCTGGATGGTGAAAAGGTGGTGGCGCAGGCCGAAACTGCGGTCAAAGAAGGCACTGCGTCGGCGGACATTCCCGTTTCCCAGCCGCGGCTTTGGGACGCGGAACATCCCGAACTGTACCGATGCAGAGCGGAACTGCTGAAAAATGGTGAGATGGTGGATGAGGCGGACGCCTGGTTTGGATTCCGTACCCTTAGCTGGAGCACCAGAGGATTTTTTGTAAACGGCAAGAAAACGCTGTTCCGTGGCGCCTGCGTCCACCACGACAATGGTATTCTGGGCGCATGCTCTTTTGAGGATGCCGAGTTCCGCCGTGTCCGTCTGCTCAAGGAGGCCGGTTTCAACGCGATACGTTCCGCCCACAACCCTGCCTCCAAGGCGCTGTTGGATGCCTGTGACCGGCTGGGTCTGTATGTCATGGATGAATTCTGCGACAACTGGCTGGTACATAAAAACCCCTACGACTATGCGGACCAGGACTTCCGCGCATGGTGGCAGCAGGATCTCACAGCTATGGTCATCAAAAACTACAATCATCCCAGTGTGGTCATGAACTCTATCGGAAATGAAATCTCCGAACTGGCTATGCCCGAAGGACAGGAGTACTGTAAAAAATTGGCAGTCCTGGCACGAAAGCTGGACCCGGACAAAGCAGTGACGATGGGGGTCAACCTGATGCTGTGCAGTATGTCGGCCAAGGGCGGCGGCATATACGGCAACAAAAAGAATGGGAAAGAGAATCAAAACGGCAGTCAGACGATGGACAATGTTCCCACCAGTGCCTTCTTCAACATGCTGATGAACCTGGCCGGGGGTATGATTGAAAAAATGGCCGCCAAACCTGCCGCGGACGATGCCACAAAGGTGAGTTTCTCTTATCTGGATATTGGCGGTTACAACTACGCCGCGTCCCGATACGAGAAGGACGGTACGCTCCATCCCGATCGCGTCATTGTCGGGTCCGAGACCCTGCCCAAGAACCTGTATCATAACTGGCAACTGGTGAAAAAATTCCCCTATGTCATCGGCGACTTTATGTGGACGGGCTGGGATTATCTGGGAGAAGCGGGCATCGGTACCGTCCGTTACAAAAGCTTCAAAAATCCCGGTCAGGACGCGCCCATCATCTCCGCCGGCTGCGGCGTGATTGACATTTGCGGAAAGCTTCGCCCCGAGGTACAGTGGAATCGGCTGGTCTGGGGGCTGGACCATACCCCCGGCATCGGCGTAGAACCGTACACCCACGCAGGGGAAACCGGCTCCGAATCCATGTGGCGTGACACAGACGCAGTGGCAAGCTGGTCCTGGGCCGGCTGTGAAGGCAAAAAAACCAAGGTCACGGTCTACTCTGACGGCGAAACGGCGGAACTCATTGTCAACGGGCATTCCTATGGCAGAAAAAAGACGAAGGAATGCAAGGCCGTCTTTAAACGCGTTGTCTATGAGCCCGGTACCATCACCGCAATCAGCTACGATGGCGAGGGAAAAGAACAGAGCCGTACTTCCATGAAGACAGCTGCAGGACCAGCCGAACTGCGTGTGGTGGCCGACCGGAGCACCTTGCAGGCAAAAACGCAGGATTTGGCCTACATCAGCATTGACCTGACGGGGGCGGATGGCATCACAAAATCTTCTGAGGATACTGCGGTCACGGTGGAGGTTGCCGGTGCCGGGACGCTGCTGGCCCTTGGTTCTGCACGTCCTAACATGGGGGAAAACTTTTTCTCCGATACCCACACGACCTACTACGGCAAGGCATTGGCCGTGGTCCGCGGCGGCGATGCCCCCGGAAAGATTACGGTCACGGTGAGAGCAAAAGGCCTGCCGGCCAAAACGCTTGAATTGGAGGTAATCTGAGGAAAAGGCATAGGCCAAACGGCAAATCCCGATGTCTAACCAAAAAGACTGCAACAATTGTTGCAGTCTTTTTCTGCGTAATCTACCTCATGAATTTTGCGTAAATGGTGATTCGCATAAGGCTAATTTCTTCTATGGAGAACGTTGCTCCTTTATCGGCTGGGAGAGAATCGATTTTCAGTATCAGACTTCCCACTTCTTTACAGTCTGTACCGATGGCACGTCTGCTTTTGCATCATACATCCCCGTGCATCCTACACAGCAGAAGAAACGTTATTATTCCCGGGAACCTATTGAAGCAACAACTGCCATGCAGGCCTAAAATTCCCGCATAGCAGTTATTTTTTATTCTATATGTTTTCTAAGGTGTGTTATAAATATCATAAACTTCTTGGATTTGCTGTAAGGAGTCCATGCGGTAAGCCCTTAATAAAGAAAAAAGCAGGAGCCTTTCCAAATCACATGCCGAGGCCATTGGGATGCAGTGTGTTTTTCAGCAGGCGAAGCCGTTCAGGTTTCCCCATGCGAGTTGGGTTTTCATCAAACACCATAAACTTTTTGGATTTGTTATAAGGCGTCCATTCCGCAAGGCCTTCTCCATTTGGATTCCCTGTCTTGATAAAGTTGATCAGATACGCCAATATATTCTCCTGCAGCATGTAATCCTCTTTCCCAAACGGCCTCCAGGAATGGGACAGCCATCCATATAGGTAAATCAGATCGCTGCCATGCCAGGCTCCCTTTGTATCGCCGGGCAGCTGCCTGCGGAAATAGTAGGTATAGGTATCCACGCCGAGCTTGCGCTGGGATTTTGCTAAAAAGCCACACATCCAATAAAGCAAAAACGGCATGACATCCTCGGATGTGACTGAACACATGATCTTGACCGGGCAGGGCTGATTTTTAATCCCGCTGGTAAAATTCTCGTCATATACAGCATTGCAGAAACCGATAGACGACTTGGCCGAAACCTCCGCAAAAGCATCGTACAGTGTTTTGGCGGGCAGCTGCTTGAATTCCTCAATGGATTTACATCCGGTCCTCTCATACACTTGACGCCACTTGGCATACTCCTTGG
>ENA-OQCN01001572-OQCN01001572.1-human-gut-metagenome-genome-assembly--contig:-NODE-1572-length-11046-cov-2.547394_pt1 | contig 11046 bp, 7 predicted proteins | sample MGYA00242497_ERZ504576 | MGnify/ENA primary metagenome ERZ504576 (study PRJEB26092, sample SAMD00036296) | human gut metagenome | host: Homo sapiens | study: EMG produced TPA metagenomics assembly of...
CATGTACGGACGGACCAGTGTCTCTTTATTCATTCCGTTTATGATCTGTGTTTTGTATACAAGATCATCATTCCGTTTTCTGAAGCACATTTCCATTATCGTCCATGAAAAGCTTTGTTTTTCAGATAAGGATGGGCTTCCACTGTACTGTCAATGGCTGTTGCAAGTTTATCCAGATCTACCTTTTTATCAAGTTTCAGCAGATAAGGGATATTGTAGATGGTTGAACCCATATTTGCAGTACATTCAATGAAAATTCCCTCCTGTGTGTTGGTGAGAGGATAACTTTCCTGTACTTCCCTTTTGCTTTCTTTTCCCGCAGTTTTTACAAATTCCTCCATCATTCGGATAGTAGGATGATTCTTAATATCTGAAGTTTTGATCACAATGTCAAAGGCTTTGGAGATCAGGATATTCAGCTTAATGGCAGTGATGGATGTCAGACCTGCCTCATAAATATCTGTGGTAATCCCAAAATCCGTATACCCCAGAACCTCTGCGATACAGTCAAATAATATCTGCTGAACCTCATTCTCAGGCTTAATGATCTCCGCTGCTTTTTTCTCAGGCAGAGGAAGAGCCTTTTTATTTACCTTCTGGTTCTGGTTCAGAGGAATTTTGTCAATCTGCATGGTAACTGCAGGTACCATATAGGCAGGCTTTGTCTCTTTAATAAAATCATTCAGGGCATTGATATCAACAGTGCTGTCCGATACCACATAGGCAGCAATATATTTTCCACCATTTGGATCATCAAAGGCAACTACAGTGGCATCCCTGATGCCCTCATATCTGCGGATCACTTCCTCAACCTCAGAAAGCTCAATCCTGAAACCTCTGATCTTAACCTGGGAATCCTTTCTGCCAATGATCTGGATATTTCCATCCGGAAGAAATCTTGCCACATCACCTGAATGATACATCACTTCGTATCCCGGTGTATCATCATAAAGATTCTTTGTATAGACCTCGGCAGTTTTTCCGGCTTGTTAAGATATCCTCTGGAAACCTGCCAGCCGGTGATCATCAGCTCTCCGCATGCACCGGGAGGAAGCATATGCCCCAGCTTGTCTGTAATATAAAGCTTCACATTGTCAAGTGCTTTTCCGATCGGGACATTTGGATAATATTTGTCCACTTCAAATACAGTCGTAAAAATAGTCGCCTCTGTAGGTCCATAAGCATTGATAAACTTATAATCTTTTGGCGGCTCACATGGAACCAGCTTCTCTCCTCCTACAGAAAGATATCTCAGGCTCTTACAATCCATCTCCAGCGCAAACTGCCTTCCCACCTGAGTAGTCATAAAGGAATGCGTGATGCCATTTTCCTCAAAATAGCGCTGCAGTCCAATGAAATCCAGACGGATCTCCTCCGGAATAATGTGAAGCTGTGCACCGTTTGTGATGGCACCGTAAATATCCATCATGCAGGCATCAAAACCAAAGGAAGCATATGCAGCTATCCTGGACTCCGAATCTATGCCATAATATCTCTTGAACCAGTGACAGAAAGCAGTAATATTTCCATATTCCAGCATACAGCCCTTTGGCACACCTGTGGAACCGGAAGTATACAAAAGGATAAACAGATCATGCAGCTGCGGCTTCTTAAGCACAACATCCCTATCCTCCAGCTGCCAGATCTGATCTGTAAACAGCACCGGTCCTTTATATCCGTCTACCAGAGAAAGAAGCTCTCTGTCAGCAATGAGAAGCTTTGCAGAGGAATCCTCCATCATGTACATCAGGCGGTCCCTGGGATAGGTTGGATCCAGAGGCTGGTAAGCTGCACCTGCCTTTATCACGCCCATCGGCGCGATCGCCATATATTCACAGCGGGGGATCAGAATGGAAACAACATCTTCACTGCCGATTCCCTGGGATGCGATATATTTTCCAAGTCTGTCACTGATCTCATCCAGTTCTCTGTAAGTATATTTTTTATCCTTAAATACCACAGCCGTATGGTCAGGAATGGTCTGTACCAGCTCCTCAAACATATCAGCGATGGTCTTACTTCTGTCATATTCGCAGGCAGTATTATTAAATTCCGAAATTTTGTCCGCTCCATTTCTGGAAAGAACAGAAACTTCCGAAATATATTTTGCTTTCAGCAGGGAATCCATAGCTGCCTCATAGGATTCCAGCATTCCACGTACAAAGGCTTCACTGTACATGTCACTGCGGTATTCTGCAGTAAGCACATATTTATGATCGTATTCTCTTACCTGGATCAACAGAGGCATCTTTGACATATCCGTAGAAAGGTCATGGCCCCTGGCAACAGTATCACCGATCGGGAAATCATCCCCAAGCTCTGCCTGATATGCAAATACCAGGTCAGAATTAATCCCGTACTTTGCACAGATATCAGAGAACGGAAAAATATCATTTGCCATGGAAGACAGAATCTGCTCAGAGAGCTCTGTCATATAGGCTGTATGGTGACTTTCGGATCACAGGAACAGTAAACCGGCAGAGTCTTTACAAGCATGCAGACTGTATTCTCCAGTCTGGAATCATTTCTTCCATTATAAATAGTTGCAAAAAGACTCTCCTCGGAATTGGAATATCTGCTCATGAGAATGCCGAATACACCTGTAAACAGAATGTTTGGAGTAACCCCCAGCTTCTCGCAGGCAGAAAGTACCAGAGACTCTCCGGTGTCCACAGGCATCGACAGATATCCTCTCTCAGGAGTCTTTCCTGAGCAGTCAGGAAGAGGCAGGGATTCTGTCTCAATTCCCTCGAAAATACTGTCATAATATTTCTCGGCCTTCTTATATTTTCCCTCTTTCATCTGCTGTTCTTCATCAAGGGCAGCATCAAAGCCTGTGTAGGATTCTTTCTCCAATTTCTCACCCAGATAGGCCCGATCGATATCCTCAAAAATAATATCATAGGAATTACCATCTGCCAGGATGTGGTGGAAATCTGTAAAAAGATATTTCCTGTCTTCTGTCACATAAATCCCCACCCGGAACAGCCGTCCCTTTTCCAGCTTAAAGGGACGCACCAGCTCATCTTTTATCTTTTCAAACTGCTCATTTGTGGTCCGGACCACCTCTGGTACAAAGGCTTCCTCACAAGGCTTCTGCACCATCTCTCCGCTGTCACTTAAATAAACCTTTGTCAGCAGATACGGATGTGCAGCGATCATCTGAGAAATGGCATCTGACAGCTTCTGAACGTCAACAGAGCTTTCCAGTTCAAACAGGAACGGAATATTGTATACCGTACTCTCAGGATTCTTCATGCACTCTGCAAAAATACCCTTCTGGGAGCCGGTAAGAGGGTAAACTTCTCTCTTTTCATAGGTTCTGATCTTCGGTGCAAGCATCACATATTTTTCCAGTTTCTCCACCGTATTGTTTTCGTGGATATCACTGGTTTTCACAGTCACTCCGAATTCCTCTGAAATCAGAATACAAAGCTTCATGGCACTGATAGAAGACAGCCCCGCCCTGTAAAAACTTGTGTCAGTTCCAAAAAAATCATTCTCCACAACGTCTGCAACGATTTCAAAAATCTTCTTCTGCATAGGAGTCTGGGGTTCTTTCAGATTCTTTGGCTGTGCAGCCGGCTTTGGCAGTGCTTTCTTATCAATTTTGCCATTCTGTGTCACAGGCATCTTTTCCAGTTGGACAAAAACCTCAGGAACCATATAATGAGCCAGGGACTCTGATGCATAGGCAGAAAGCTCCTCTGTATTGATCTGGCGGTCAGCCATAAAATAGCAGCAGAGGAATTTGTTATCTACAGGCAGAGTAATGCTGGTAATGATTCCCTCATAGGAATTGATCACTTCCTCGATCTCACCAAGTTCAATCCTCAGGCCGCGAAGCTTGATCTGATTGTCTATTCTTCCGAAAAATTCAATCTCACCCTCAGGCTGATTCTTGCAAGGTCACCGGTCTTATAAGCTCTCTCTCCGTTAAGATCAATGAATACAGCCTCTGTTTTATCCGGCAGATTCATATAACCTCTGCCAACGCCCAGTCCTGCGATCACAAGCTCTCCGGTCTCTCCGTCCGGAAGGATCTTATTCTCTTTATCTACAATATATACCTTCACATTACCGTTAGGCGTACCAATGGTAATGTTTCTGCTGTCCGTAATTACCTTCATGGTACAGCTGATGGTAGTTTCCGTAGGTCCATAACCATTCATGATGTAAGCATCCGGGTTTACTCTGCGAATCTTGTCATACAGAGCCGGAGGAAAAGCCTCTGCACCTACATCAAACACCTTAATCTGAGAAACTTGCTTTTTCAAGCTGGGCAGATCGATCATATTGGACAGGTAAGTAGGAGTTGTGGTCATAATATCCACTTTATTTCTGACGATCAGCTCACCCAGCATAAGAGGATTCAGAATCTCCTCATCAGAGGCGATCACCGCAGTCATCCCGTTGGTAAGTGGCAGAAATTCCTCCAGAACAGACACATCAAAGGTCATGGCTGCCATGGAAAGAGATACACTTCCTCTGCTTACATAACCATAAGTTTCCGCATTTTTCGGATCCGGATTTACAAAATTGGCAAGGTTGATATGTTCGATCAGCACACCCTTGGGCTTGCCTGTGGAACCGGAAGTATAGATACAATAGCAGAGATCATGCTCCCCGATCTTTACCTGAGGATTCTCTGTATTCTCATTCTCCAGAAGTTCCTCGATCAGAAGTACTGTACAGGGAAGCTTGGCAAACAGTTCCCTTCGTTCCTCTGCGATCTCCTTTGTTGTGATAATAAAGGAGCTCCTGAATCCTCAAAAATATACCGGATCCTGTCATCAGGATAATCCGGTGTGGCAACTGCAAATGCGCCTCCTGCCTTCAGGATACCCTGTCGCACTGCATAGAAATCACAGCATCTCTCAAGAACCACACCTACGATGGTCTCCCGTCTGACACCTTTTTCCACAAGTGCATTGGCAATCCTGTTGGCCCGTTCATTGAGCTGTGCATAGGTGAAGCTCTCTTTGCCGGAGACAACTGCACATTTCTCTGGATGAAGCTTCACCTGCTCCTCGAACAATTCTGTTACCGGCCGAAACTCAAAAACAAAATTGTTCCTTTCATTAATATTTTTCATTTTCATGTACCTCCTAAAAAGATATTATGGTATTATTCATATCAATCGCACGAATATAATCCATGGATTTTGATACCTTCTTGACAAGTTCAATCCCATGTATATCAAAGTCTTCACTGTCATACTGATATTCCAGAGGGTTGAAATTTACACCGTTATCTCTGATCCTCAGTCTGCAGAGATCATCCTCCAGACAGAGGTTAATGTCGATCCAGTTGGAGGTTTTTCCCCCGAATCGTATAATATTTACAGTCATTTCCTCCGCACACACTGCGGCAAGATTTGCCTTGCTTTTAGAAACTCCCTGTTCCTGGCAGAACTCTATGATCCTCTTATGAACCGTTTGTGCTTCCTCCATGGTACTCTTAATGGAAAAATCCAGATTAATCCCCGGATTTTTGTCAGGAACAATATAAAAGCTTGTATTCTTATGCCTGATTTTTCTGAAAATGCAGGCTGCAACTGCAGTTATGATCTCAGTGGCAACAAATCCTGCTGCAATTCCGTCGATACCGATCCCGTCAATCTGTTTCCATACAAGGATTCCCACCAGGGTTGCAGGCAGAACTACCACCGCATTCTCCAGAAATGTGGCAAAGCTTGCAATGGCTGTCTCCTCAATGGACTCGTAATAGCTGATAATAAACTTATTCCACAGATAAGGTGCCACACACAAAGCAAAGATGCGCAGCGCCTGGACCATATGACTGCCCAGCTCGCCACCGCCGCTTCCGAACATGACAGTGATTTCCTCGGTAAACAGCATAATAAGGACAAAGATCACAGCCAGCAGGATGTAACTGTATTTCAACATCTTTTTACAGAGAACCCGGATTCCCACGTAGTCCTTCTCTCCAAAAAGGATTCCTGCCACATTGGGGATCACACCGATGATTCCGCCTGTAAGCATCTCGACGATCAGCAGCACATTGTCACAGACAGTAAATACTGCCATACCTTCCTCGCCCAGCTGGTTCATGATAATGGTATTCAGTCCAAGCGCCTTTACAAAATTAGCTGCCATAAAGATCAGCATTGGCACGCCTGTGATGATTGCTTCCTTTGTGATTCCAAGTTCACCCGGCTTTAGCAGGATCAGGCGGAGGTTTCGCTTATCAGAGCGGATATAAAGCACAAAAATTCCCATTGCAAACAGGAAACCAAGAACAGTTGATAAGGATGCACCTGTAATTCCCAGAGGAGTATATCTGAGGAATATATAGTCCAGCACAAGATTGATCACATTGGCTGCGATAAGGTAGGCTGATGCCAGCTCCGGATGATTCTCCACACCAAGATAATTGACCATCATCAGTCCAATTCCGATCACCGGTGCCCCCAGCATACTTACACGTATGTAATCTCTGGTATAACCGGTCAGGACACCGTCACCTGATACCAGAAGTCTGGCAACAGGTTCTGCTGCAGGAAGGGCGCAGATTGAAAAAATGATTCCCACCACAAGTGTTACTATAAATGTGGCAGAAAACAATTTCGATGCCCCTTCTTTGTCTCGTTTGCCAAGCATGTTTCCCACTGCTATGGAACCGCCAATACCAAGACAGTATCCTGTCAGCTGGACGATCGTCTCCACAGGCAGGCTCAGGGTAACTGCAGACATTGCCTCCACCCCGATCAGGTTACTTACAAATATCGTATCTACGATATTTCCCAGCTGAAGCGCCAGAGACATCATAATCCCCGGAACAATATACTTGTTCAGCTTCGCATTCAGCAGTCTGTTATTTCTCTCTTCCATCGCTTCCTCTCCTTTGTTTTCAGTTTTTTCAAAATATTGTGTCGTAAAACTGTAAGATATTTAAATTTTACCATTTAGTGCGATACATGGCAAGTTAATAAAGAATAGGAGAAAGCAAATAAATATTGCTATTTACTGTAACCTGATTCCCCATATTTTACAGTCTCTGGTGCCTACAACCGCATAGTTATCGTAGACAGCCGGGGAAGCCTCTATCACGCCCTCGCTGACAGATAATACATCTTCCTGCTTACCTGTTTTACCATCAAGAAGGCGGATATCACCTGTACTGTTGCAATAAAGAACCTTTCCTGATCCGTCTTTGTTATAAACGCACACCGGAGAAGACCAGGCATATGAGGAAGAATCCTCCATGCTTTAGATCCGTCAGATTTTCTCAGACAGGCAAGAACTCCGGATGCATTGTCAGAGGTCTTTGCCACTGTCACATATATATAATCGGCAAGGCTGTTCTTTCCACAGGCAATCGTAGACTGAACTCCACCGGAAACACCGTCATCAGTAGTACATTCATAATCTGTATGCCACACGATCTCACCGGTTTCTGCATCAATCTTCCAGACAGGGACAGTGGCTGTGTCATAACTTCTCCATCCAAGTCGGAAGGAAGTACTTACATACAGATACAGATGTCCTTTTTCGATTTCCAGAACAGGCGTTGAATTAGAATCATCCAATGTATCCTGAACCCATACCAGCTGAAGAGTATTCAGATCCAGACACATAAGATTTCCCCCATTATCGGTCATAAATATATAGCTTTATAGATTACCGCACTGTCTTCCATTCCAAGCCAGAAAGACTCTGTACTGCTTCTTGTTCCATAGTAGCGCCATTTTACAGTTCTGCCCGGATCAATGGATAAAGTCCCACTGTTCAGATCATATTTTGTATTCAGCCTGATCAGATACAGGATTCCGTTCTCTCCCGGATAGATCAGGGTATCTGTCTCTGCATCCACAAGTGCTGATCCGTCAAAAAAGCTCAGACTTCCTCTGAGTGAAAACTCATCATTGTCTCCAAAAGTATACATAACACTACAATCCAGCAAGTTTACTACAAATACCTTTGCAGTTCCTTCGTTGCTGTTATATCCGGCACCCACATACATAATTGGATATCCTCTTGGATCAAGAGCTCCCGCACCCTTAAATGTATATCCCAGATATAATGGGTCACGTGTCTTTTCTCCCGTTCTCAGATCCAGAAAATACACATAACCATCCATACAGGCATAAATCACCTCAACCAGTTCATCATCTGCCTTTGCTTTCTCTGTCATATTCATATGTGCTTTGACCTCTTTTGGCCATTTCATCATAAGCGGCTGTCCTGTCCAGCCACTTCCTGTCCAGACTGCACTGCCCGAAGAAAGAGAACCTGTATCTGCAGACCACAGTTTGTTCAGCCTGAAATCAGTCATATCTGCATAACCATGGGAAGGGGTATCGCGAAAACTGTTTCCGCGAAATGTGACGATCCCATCCACATCTGTATAATCCTGTCCTATATTAAAAGAAATATCACCATCAGCCTTATAATCTCCAATATTTTCAAGTACGTTTCCATCCACCTCAATATTAGTATAGCTGATCAGATTTTCCGGTTTTGTAGAATCCACACAATGAGGCTGAAAATTAATCTCTTTAGTCTCTTTCCTCCTAAAAAATATATCCTGTGAACTTCATCTTCTGCCTGGCTGTATCCGGCACATCGATCAGCCCAAAGCGGTAGAACATTCCATAGATATAACTCACTCCGCGGATGTCGCCCAGAGCTTTGGGTCTGTCAACCACAGCTCCCACCTTCTTTATGTTTCTCAATGCCAGCAGCACTGAACTTAACGCCAGACTCTTACTGTTCTCCCTACGGTCGATCCACAATTCCCTTGTGTAGTCTCCATTCCGACCCTTTCTTACTTCATAAGTGAACGGAAGCCCTGTATAGGTTTTGAAACTCTCACCTGCATAAAGTAAAATAACCTCCCACAGATACTTCTCGTCCAGTGTTTCTCTCAGCTTCTCTACTGCCTGATATCCTTGTCTTTGCTGCATCTCTGATCTTTGCTGCATTTCTTCCTTTTGATCTCACTCCTACTCTTTCGACTTGCACTTACAACTTGTCAGCACGCCCCAATTTATCTTCCTGATTCGAACAGATATATTTATACTCATTTCTGTTTATACTCATTTCTGAGCAACGCAATCTCATGAGTCCATCCCTCATCGTCATTTGGTGTCTCCAGAATAAACGGAATTCCCTCTGTGGCAGGATGATTGATAACGCGGACAAGTGCCTCCAGTCCTATTTCACCTTCTCCGATTCTGGCATGGCGGTCCTTATGGCTGCCAAGGGGATTCATGCTGTCATTTAAATGGATGGCTTTTAGTCTGTCCAGACCTATTATCCGGTCAAATTCTTCAAATACGCTGTCAAGATCGTTTACAATATCATATCCACCATCCCAGACATGACAGGTATCCAGACAAACACCTAATTTATCTTTTAACTCCACCCTGTCAATGATCTGACGAAGTTCTTCGAAATTTCTTCCTACTTCTGTGCCCTTTCCTGACATAGTTTCCAGGAGTACAATCGTACTCTGATCTTTTGTCAGCACTTCATTGAGAATGTCTGCAATTTTACTGATTCCCACCTCTGCACCCTGTCCTACGTGACTGCCCGGATGAAAATTGTAATAATTTCCAGGTGTCATTTCCAGACGTCTCAGATCATCTGCCATGATTTCTCTGGCAAAATCCCTGAGGTTTTCTTTGGCAGCGCAGCAGTTCATAGTGTAAGGCGCATGAGCCACCAGCTTTCCAAAATGATTCTCCTCTGCCAGCTGCCCAAATGCCTGCACATCCTGCGGATCAATGTCTTTGGCTTTCCCTCCTCTTGGATTTCTGGTAAAAAATGCAAATGTGTTACCACCATTTGCCAGCATCTGCTTCCCCATTGCAAGATATCCCCGGGATGAGCTTGTGTGATTTCCTATATATAACATCTTTTTACTCCTCTTCTGTTGTATTTTCACAGTACCAGTTTATAGCAATCCTTTTATCATACATTATGGATTTTCTCAGAATTTTCTTTTTCATATCTGCATTATAGCATTTTAACAGTTTTTGTTAAACATTTTTATATTTACTTGTATTTAATGCCAGTGACAAAATCACCAGAATCTGAGAACCTAAAAATATAAAATAATCCATAACAGAAAAGATGTAGTGTATGAGAAAAAATTATGTCAGTGAGGACAATAAATAGGCGTAAAAATGAAAGCCGCCCCTGCTGGGACGGTTTTCATTTTTTAATACTACTTTACATTCCTTCTTATAATATGCAAGCCCATATTTTACCTCAAATATGCTCCAGAGTAAACCATTCTTTCATCACATCAAAAATTCTTATAAGCTCCTCATCCCTGATCACATATGGAACCATAGAGTACATATAGTTCAAAAATGGCCTGCTGAACACACCCCGTTCATAAGCAAACTGCTGGAAACCTTCCAGATCCCTGGAATCATGAACCTCCACGCACACACAGCCACCCATGATCCGGACTTCTTTGATCCGCGGGTCTGTGAATGCTTCCATCTCACGACGCGAACCTGTTCAATATGACGGATTTTACTCATATAATCTTCACGCTCAAAAATCTCAATTCCCTTTAAAGCCACAGCACATGCCAACGGATTTCCCATAAAAGTAGGGCCATGCATCAAGGCAAGTCTGTCATCATCACTGTAAAAGGCATCAAATACCTTATGATTTGCCACAGTGACAGCATGACCAATATATCCTCCAGTAAGCGCCTTTCCAAGAACCAGGATATCCGGCAGAACAAGATCTGCCACAAAGCGGTTCCCTGTGCGGCCAAACCCGGTTGCAACCTCGTCAAAAATTAAAAGAACATCATACTGGTCACACAATTCTCTTGCTCTCTTCAGGAATGAAATGTCATACATCCGCATTCCTCCTGCTCCCTGTAAAAGAGGCTCCACAATAAAGCAGTTCAGACGGTTATGATACTGTTCAAATGCCTCCTCCAGAGCCGGGATCTCAGTCGGAATATGGACAACACCCTCTTTTTTGTCAAAAGCGAAATGATAATCCTCGTCATCTCCAACTTCCATTGCCTTAAAGGTATCACCATGGTATGCAT
>ENA-OQCN01001575-OQCN01001575.1-human-gut-metagenome-genome-assembly--contig:-NODE-1575-length-11025-cov-2.962745_pt1 | contig 11025 bp, 12 predicted proteins | sample MGYA00242497_ERZ504576 | MGnify/ENA primary metagenome ERZ504576 (study PRJEB26092, sample SAMD00036296) | human gut metagenome | host: Homo sapiens | study: EMG produced TPA metagenomics assembly of...
CCTGTTTCCGCCGCTGGCGGCGGTCGTCGCCGTTGCCCTGGTAGGAGAGCCTCTGACGAAGAGGCGAAGCTTCACGAAATGCCAAGGCCTCCCCTCGGTAGGGGAGGTGGCATCGCGCAGCGATGACGGAGAGGTTTAATCCACTGCTACATACCCCGCTTTCTCGATGCACCTGCGTCCCTCGTCGGTGTCCAGCCAGTCGTAGACCTTCCTCTGGGGGCTGTCGGGGGCGGCGTCCGCGTGGACGACTGCGTAGAACTCGTTGCAGAGCGGGTAGCTCTCATCGGCGATGGTGTCATTGCCGGGGGTCACGCCATCCACGGCCAGCAGGCGGAGGCCGGGCTTCGAGTACATCTGGTCGATGTAGTAGTAGACCGAAAAGCCGATGGCGTTGGCGGAGTTGTTGTACTCGGCGATGCTGTCCACGAGGCCGCCCATGTCGGCGGGGGCAAGCTCGGTGGGCGCGGCCATCAGCTGGCCGTCGCCCTTGTCGATGAGCAGCTTTTTGAAGAGGGTCTGACTGCCCGAGTCCACGCCCCGCTGGAACGCCACGATGGGGGAGTCCGCGCCGCCCACGTCCTTCCAGCTAGTGATGCGGCCCGCATAAATATCCCGCAGCTGCTGCTGGGTCAGGCTCTGGACGGGATTCTCTTCGTTGACGATGAACACCAGCGCGTCCCGGCCAATGGCTTTCTGCTCGAGCTTTGCGTCGGCCTCGGCCAGCTCTTCCTTGACGTACTCGGGGGCCTCGTAGACGATGAGCAGCTGTGCGCCGTAGTCCTCGCTGTCGCTGCGGGACCAGAGGCCGAAGTTCTCCCACGCATAGGCCGTGGTGCTGACGGTGATGCTGGTCTGGGCCTCGAGAAGGTCCATGCCGGTGGCATCAGCCTTCATCTGGGCCATCAGGGGGATGCAGGCCGTGGAGCCGTCGAGGCGGGGGAACTCGTCCTCGGTCAGGAAGGGGACGGGCGTGTCCGCATCGGGGACAGACGCTGCCGGAGAGTCGGCGGGGGAGTCCGTAGTGCCGGTCTTGCAGGCGGTGAGCATCGCCGCCCCGAAGCGAGGCCCATCACGTGCAGGAAGCTGCGGCGGGAGATCATCTCTTTCATATCAAAATCCTCCGTGTCAGTACAGGTAGCCCCCGCCAGCGTCGTCGCTGGGGGAGGAGAAGATGCTTTCGCGGTAGAGCCACTGGCCGGTGGAGTCCATCAGCCGTAGTCGAAGCCCTGCCGCGCGATAAAGCAGTCGTCGGGCAGGTCGTCCGGGCTGTAGCAGCTGCCGAGGCGGCGGAGAAGCAGATTGCCCTCCATGTCCAGCACATCGTAGAGGCTGCTGCCGTCACGGCTGTCCCGGCGGGCTGTGAGCACCGGGCCGCTGGCGGTGCTGGTGAGGTAGGAAGCGTAGGTGTACTGCTGGGCCTCACCGGCGGACGACCAGAGCAGACCCTCTCCGCCGTAGGTCTGGATGGCGATGGTGTTGTAGTTTTCGTCGTCGTACTGCAGCAGGGCGTAGCGTCGGGCAGGGCCGTCACGCTGATGTACTGTGCTTCTTCCACGGGCGCTGCCTCCACGTCGGTCAGCAGCGCGCCGGTGGTGCCGTCGTAGACCTTGATGATGTTGTCCGTCGTCAGCACAGCGACGTTGCCGGAGCGGTAGTCCGTGTCTCTTCGCTGGACGCCGATGCTCTCACCGCTGGCGAGGTCGATGAGGGTGTAGGGGCTGTCCGGGTCATCGCTGCCGGAGAGGACGACGCAGCCGGGGGTGTAAGTGTTCACGCCCCGGTCGAAGCGGCCCAGCTCCACGGCCTCGCCGCCGTTCAAATCGTAGAGGACGGAGCGGCTGTCCTGACGCTCTGGAGACAGGCGACGCCCACGCCGCAGGCCGAGACGGCGCTGTCCTCTTCGCCGGTGAGCAGTTCGCCGGTGGTGACGTTGTAGAGGGCTTCGCGGGTGATGCCCCAGTCTGAGCTGCGGAACCAGCTCAAATCGAGCCAGTCGGCAAAGCCGCCGCGGTACGATGCGAGGGAGCTGGCTGTGCAGCCGTCCTCCCGCATCAGCACATTGCCCTCCCGGTCGGTGATGAGGACATACTGGTGGAGCGGCTGGTCGGGGTCGTCGTAGGCGTAAGTAAGGCCCTCGGGCAGGTCGTAGCAGTTGAAGATGAGGTGCTGGCCGTCCTCGTCCACCACGAGACAGTCGAGCGCTGTTTCGGTACGGGAAGCTGGGCGCCTGTGGCGAGGTCGTACACCCGAGTGCGCCGGTGGTGCCGTTCTCGAAAGCCCAGACGTCGGCTGTATCGTTCAGGATGAGCAGCCGCCCGAGAGGGTGGCGTTCACCGCATAGGGAAAGGTCATGACGGCATTGCCGTCGGCGTCGTAAAGGGTGGAAGTGCGCTCCTCCGTGCCAAGGATGGAGTGGGCCACGAGGTAGTGGCCTGTCTCGCCGGTGAGGGTGTCCCTCAGCAGCTGGATGCTGTCGGAGCTGCTGGCTTTGTAGAGCACCCTGCCGCCCCGGAGGATGGTGCCGCCGCCGTTCCCGGCGTAAGAGTAGAGGTAGTGGAGCGAGTCGTCGCTGAGCCATGCGTCGCTGTAATACTGCGGAGCCTGCGAGGACGCCGTCCCCTCGTGCCGGGGCGACGCCGCAGGCAGCAGCGAACAGCTCGTCAGCAGCCCGCCCGCCAGCACGAGGCAGGCGGCGCGGCGGCTGAGTCGAAGCAGAGTGGTCTTCATAGAAACACCTCACAGTCTCCCAGAATTTGACTTTCCCATCTATAGTATATACGAAAGACCCGGACATTTCATTGCAGAAATGTGGCCGGGCCTGGTTACAAAATTATGACAAGCTTATTCTTCGTCTCCCTGTTCCTTCAATTCCTTCAGGAAGGGCAGCAGGAAAGGCACCGAGATGCAGAAGGTGAGGCCATCGGCGATGGGCTGGCACAACTCAATGCCACTCAGGCCCCAGATGCGGGGCAGGGTGAGGATGAGAGGGATGAAGCAGACGCCCTGACGGCAGCAGGCGAGGAAGGTAGCCCGGCCCGACTTGCCGATGGACTGGAACATCATATTCGTCACGATGATGACGGGCTGTAAGAACATGGCGACGCACTGATACCGCAGGGCGGGCAGAGCCACGGCGGTGACCTCGGGGTCATCGCGGAAGAGGCGGATGAGGGGCTCGGCGTTGAACCAGCAGAGGGAGTTGAGCACCGCCATAAAGACGAAAGCCGTCGAGATGGTGAAGATGGCCGCTTTCCGCACCCGGGCAAAGCGGCGAGCGCCGTAGTTGAAGGCCGCTACAGGCTGCAGGCCCTGTCCGACGCCGATAGCCACCGACAGCACGAACTGGAAGATGCGGGACACGATGCTCATGCCGGCCACGGCAGCGTCGCCGTAGTTGCGGGCGGCGACGTTCAGCAGCATGCTGCCGATGCTGTTCAGGCCCTGACGGCCGAAGCTGGGCGCACCGTTGAAGAAGATCAGCCCGAAGTCCCGGGCGCTGCGGGTGACCTGGGTGATGCGGAATCGGCTGACGGTCTTGCCCCGCAGGAACATGGAAAGCAGGATGCAGAAGCTGATGCTCTGGCTCAGGGCGGTGGCCGTGCCTGCGCCGCCGGTCCCCATGCCGAGGCCGAAGATGAAGACGGGGTCCAGCACGATGTTGAGCACACCGCCGGTGACGAGGCCGATCATGGCGAAGCTGGCCTTGCCTCGTAGCGGAGGATGTTGTTCATCACGAGGCTCGACATCATGAGCGGGGCCGCGATGAGGATGGGACGCGCGTAGGCGCAGGCGTGGGGCAGGATGGTCTCGGTGCTGCCCAGCAGCATCATAAAGTTGGGCAGGGTAGCGAGACCGAGAACGGCCAGCACTGCGCCGAAGGTCAGCGCCGTGAAGAAGCTGGTGGAGGCGAACTTTGTGGCCGCATGGGTGTCCTGACTGCCGAGGCTGCGGCTGATGATGCCGCCCGCGCCGTGGCCCAACATGAAGCCGAGGGCCTGAATGATGGCCATCAGGCTCGACACGACGCCCACCGCGCCCGACGCGCTGGTGGACAGCTGGCCCACAAAGAAGGTGTCGGCCAGATTGTAGATGCTGGTGATGAGCATACTCAGGATGGTGGGGGCCGCGAGGCCGAGAATGAGCTTCGGCACGGGGGTCTGGGTCATTTTCTCGAACTGGAGCCTGCTGCGCTCCAGCTCGGCGGCGTCGGATGCGGTGCGGAGGGAAGACGGCATGAAGTGATACCTCACTTTCGGAAATCAAAGAAAATACCGCTCTTTGTGCAAAGAACGGGTAAAATGCAGATATATAATAAGTATAGCGCAGATCGGGGGAAATGTCGAGATGATGGCACTGCATCAGCGGCGGTCGTCGCCGTTGCCTCAAAAAGTTAGGGTATTGAGTGCAAAAGCAGGAGAAAATGGAATGCCTTTTGGCAAATTTGCCAAAGAAAGGTCGAATTACTTGTAGAAAATCACGTCAAGTGGTATAATTTATGGAAAGAAACAAAAGCGCGAAGACAAAAAACAGCGCAGAGAAGAGTTCCGGGGAGATCCTGCCCCGGGATACGGAGGGAAATCTTATGAAATCTGTGGCACAGACTATCATTGAAGCAGACCGCTTCTACACCATCGCCGCCAAGACCGGCAGCGTCATTCAGGTGTGGAGAGCGTCAAGGACGGCGGCAACATCCGTCTGGCAAGTACGAGCGCAAGCCCGAGCAGGAGTGGGCTTTCGTCCGCGAGGCGACGGCGTTTACCGTATCCGCAACCGCGCTTCCGGCAAGCTCATCGACCTGATGATGACCGGCACCGCAAACGGCACCTGGCTCCACCTGTGGGAGGACGTGGGCGGCACTTCCCAGATGTGGAAGATGGAGCCCACCCCGGCCGGCACCGTTCGCCTGCGCTCCATGTGGGCTGCCGGCAAGTGCATCGACACCGTGGGCATGGGTACTGCGGACGGCGCTGTGCTCCAGATCTGGCAGGAGACTGCGGCGAGGACCAGCTGTGGACCATCTCCGAGGTGAAGGACCGCGCAAAGCACGCCCCCAAGGCGGAGGAAAAGCCCGCTGAGGTCAAGGCCGAGGCCGCTGCTCCCGCCGAGGAAAAGCCGGTTGAGGAAAAGGCTGCACCTGCCGCGAAGAAGACCACCAGAAAGCCTGCGGCAAAGAAGACCGCCGCCAAGACTGTTGCGAAGTCCGCTGCGGCAAAGGCTGAAGCCGCACCCGCCAAGGCGGAGGAAAAGCCCGCCGAGGCCGCTCCTGCTGCAAAGCCTGCCCGCAAGACCGCCACTCGTAAGAAGAGCACGAAGGCCAGCAAGTAAGCACGGCTACATAGCATCATAGCAAAAAAGCACCCGCTCTCCACGGTGATGTGGAAAGCGGGTGCTTTTGGGTTTAGGGTCAGGTTTGCCTTCGTACAACCTCTCAGTGCCCCATCTTGCCCTTCTTGAACTTCAGCGCCGCTGCGATGAAGCCCTTGAACAGGGGATGTGCGCGGTTGGGACGGCTCTTGAACTCGGGGTGGAACTGTGCGCCGAGGTGGAAGTCACGGCCCGGCAGCTCCACGGTCTCCACAAGGCGGCCGTCGGGGCTGGTGCCGGAGATGACCAGACCGGCGTCCTGCATCTCCTGACGGTAGTCGTTGTTGAACTCGTAGCGGTGGCGGTGACGCTCCCAGATCTCGCTCTGGCCGTAGCACTCGGCCATCTTGGTGCCGGGCAGGACGGTGCAGGGGTACTTGCCCAGACGCATGGTGCCGCCCTTGGGGATGTTGCCCTGCTGGTCGGCCATCAGTCGATGACGTTGTGATGACCTCGGGGGTGAAACTCGCTGGAGTTGGCGTCGGCGTAGCCCAGAACGTGGCGGGCGAACTCCATGACCATGATCTGCATACCGAGCAGATGCCGAAGTAGGGAACATCGTTCTCGCGGGCGTACTGTGCGGCCTGTATCATGCCTTCGATGCCACGGTCGCCGAAGCCGCCGGGGACGATGATGCCGTCCACGTCCGCAAAGGCTTCCTTGCAGGCTGCCTGGTCGGGCAGGTCCTCGCTCTCGACCCACTTGATCTCCACCTGACTGTCGTTCTCGAAGCCGGCGTGGTAGAGGCTTTCCATGACGGACAGATAGGCGTCATGCAGCTTGACGTACTTGCCCACGAGGGCGATGGTGCAGGTCTTGCTGCGGGTGGCGATCCGGGCCAGCATCTCTTTCCACTCGGTGAGGTCGGCGGGGGGAACGTCCAGATGCAGCTGCTTGACCACCACGTCGTCGAGGCCGCCGGTGTGGAGCATCAGCGGACACTGGTAGAGGCTGGGCATGGTCAGGTTCTCGATGACGCACTCCGGCTTGACGTTGCAGAAGGTGCTGATCTTCCGGCGGATGTCGCTGCCCACGCTGCCGTCGGCGCGCAGATGATGATGTCGGGGCTGACGCCCATGCCCTGCAGCTCCTTGACGGAGTGCTGTGCGGGCTTGGACTTGTACTCATCGGAGCCGGAGATGTAAGGCACCAGCACCACATGGATGAAGCAGCAGTTCTCCTTGCCCTGCTCGAGGCCCACCTGACGGATGGCCTCGAGGAAGGGCTGGCTCTCGATGTCGCCGGTGGTGCCGCCGATCTCGGTAATGACCACATCGGCCTCGGTGGAAGAGGCCAGATTGTAGATATAGCTCTTGATCTCGTTGGTGATGTGGGGGATGATCTGGACGGTCTGGCCGAGGTAAGCGCCTGACGCTCCTTGTTCAGCACGTTCCAGTAGACCTTGCCGGTGGTGAGGTTCGAATACTTATTCAGATTCTCGTCGATGAAGCGCTCGTAATGGCCGAGGTCCAGGTCGGTCTCGGTGCCGTCGTCGGTGACGAAGACCTCGCCGTGCTGCAGGGGGCTCATGGTACCCGGGTCCACGTTCACGTAGGGGTCCAGCTTCTGGCTGGCCACCTTGAGGCCGCGGCACTTCAGCAGTCGGCCCAGAGAGGCGGCGGTGATGCCTTTGCCCAGACCGGAGACGACGCCGCCGGTCACGAAAATAAACTTTGCCATAATGGTTCTCCTCTAATTTACAGATATTCTTTTCCGTGAATATCACGATAAGCAAATACTTTCCCTCAGTGGGGGCGCAATACGGATTATTGCGCGGGGTCGTAGGAGTCCAGTATCTCCTGCGCGACCTCGGCGCGGTCGCGCCGGGTGTCCATTGCTTTTTTCTCGATGTAGCGGTGCGCCTCGGCCTCGGTCATATGGCCCAGCTCGATGAGGCAGCACTTGGCGCGGCTCACCAGCCGCACCTGCGCCAGCTTTTCCTGCATCCGCTGATTCTCCTGCCGCAAAAGCAGGAGGCGGTGGTTGCTGGCGGCGGCCATGTGGATGGCCTGCAAAAAGAAGGTGTTGGAGAAGGGCTTTGTGACCAGCAGAACACCTTCTTCGCTCAGCGGGGTCAGAAGCTGCTCGGCGGCTGCGGCCTTGGCCAGAAATATCACACCGGCATCCGTTTTCTCCACGGCGTCGGCGCACAGCTCGTGGCCGAACTCATCCGGAAGCGGCGAGTTGACCACGATGAGCTCAAAGTCGGATTCCAGCATCCTCCGCCGCGCCTCCGCCGCACTTGGTACGATGATAGGCCGCGCATAGCCCAGCTCCGTCAGGCGTGCGGAGATATATTCGTTGGAGCTTGCGCCCGCGCTTACGATCAGGGCACGTCCCATTCGGCTCACTCCTTTCCTATGTCATTCTGCATCAGATGGCATTGAAGTAGTGGACGCGCTCATATTCGGCGGGGTCGGAGGCGTTCTTGAGCGCCTCACAGCGGCGCAGAGCCTCGGCATAGTAGCGGCGGCTCAGCTCGTCGGGCGAGGAATTTGTGAAGGAACTCGCTGTTCTTGGCCACCTCGACGGCCTCTTCCAGCGAGGCGGGTAGGGTCTCGAGGCCGAGACCGGCGCTTCGCCCGGGATGAAGAGGTTGCGGTTGACAGGGGCAGACAGCTCCATCCGGTGCTCGATGCCGTCGAGGCCTGCTGCCAGCACGAGCCGATGGCGAGGTAGGGGTTGCAGGCGGGGTCGGGGCTGCGCAGCTCCATGCGGCAGTTGTCGCCCTTCACCTGCGGGATGCGGACCAGCTGGCTGCGGTTCTGGCGGCTCCAGCTCACGTAGCGGGGAGCCTCGTCGCAGCCGAAGCGGAGATAGCTGTTGGGCAGGGGATTCGTGAAGGCCGTCAGCTCCCGGCTGTGGCGGAGGATGCCCGCCATGAAGCTGCCGGGGATGCTGTCGGGGGCAATGTCGCCCTCAAAGAGGTTCTTGCCGTCCATGGTCAGCGAGAGGTTGATGTGGAGGCCGCTGCCGGCCTGGTCGGGCAGCGGCTTCGGCAGGAAGCTGGAGTGGAAGCCGTTGCTGGCCGCCACGGCCCGGACGATCTGCTTGAACAGGAAGATGTTGTCGGCGGTCTTGAGGGGGCCGGCGTAGTGGAAGTCAATTTCATTCTGGCCGTGGCCGTTCTCGTGGTGGCTGTGCTGGGGGGCGAGGCCCATCTGCTCCATGGTCAGGCAGATGTCCCGGCGGATGTTCTCGCCGGCGTCCAGCGGCGCTACGTCGAAATAGCCGCCTGCGTCGATGGGGATGCGGGTGGGACGGCCCCGGTCGTCGTTCTCGAAGAGATAGAACTCGCACTCGGTGCCGACGTTGCAGCGCAGGCCCAGCTGCTTGAACCGGCGGTTGATGTCCCGCAGGAAGCCGCGGCAGTTGCCGCCAAAGGGGGTGTTGTCCGGCTTTTCCACGTCGCAGAAGAACTGCATCACCCGGCCCTCAGCCGTGCGCCAGGGCAGGATGGTCATGGTGGACAGGTCGGGCCGGAGCACCAGGTCGCTCTCCTCCACGTGCATGAAGCCCGCGATGGCGCTGCCGTCGAAGCAGACGCCATCTTCCAGCGCTTTGGGAAGGTCGCTTGCCAGCACGGCGATGTTTTTCTGAAAGCCGAAGATGTCACAGAACGCGAAGCGGACAAATTTTACGTTGTTGTCCTCGACGAAATCGAGGATGTCCTGCTGTGTCGTATAACTCATAGGTGTGTGTCCTCTGAAAAGTATGTCTTCTTAAAAAACGCCCAAAAGGCCTGCCTCTGTACAGAGGCAGGTCTTCAGGCTGGTGTAAGAAATAGGAAAAGGAGAATGGCTCAGATAAGCGCCTCAGCCTGTGGTGCTTTATTCTACGCTGGTATGTGAAGATCAGACGTAGTAGAGCATCTTGCTGTAGCTGGGCAGAGGCCAGTAGTCCTCGCCGCAGATGGTCTCGGCGTCGTCGGCGGCGGCGCGGAGGGCGTCCATCTTGGGCAGAACGTCGTCGTGGAAGGCGACGGCCTTTGCGCTCTCGTCGGAGAGGGCCTTTGCGGCATCGACGCAGCCTGCAGCTCGTCCACAGCGTCGCTCATGGCGTCGGCATCAGCGGACAGGCGGGTCAGTGCCTTCGTCTCACTGCGGACGCTCAGGTTTTCGCTGACGGCCAGCTTGGAGCGGCGGTGTTGGCGACCTCACTCATGTAGGCGTTGACGGCGGGCAGCAGCTGCTTGCGGGCCATCTCCAGCATGGTCAGGGCCTCGATGTTGATGATCTTGGAGTAGTGCTCCATCTCAACTTCGTAGCGGCTCTCCATCTCGACCTTGGTCAGGACGCCGAAGTCCTCCATCAGGGCGATGTTCTTCGGCTCGATGAGGGCGGGCAGAGCGGCGGGGGTGTTCTTCTTGTTGGGCAGACCGCGCTTTGCTGCTTCCTCTTCCCACTCGGCAGTGTAGCCGTTGCCGTTGAAGATGACGCGGCGATGGTCGCGGATGGTGCGCTTGACGAGGGCGATGGCGGCGCTGGTGAAGTCGTCGGCCTTCTCCAGCTCGTCAGCGTAGCCCTTCAGCTCCTTGGCGACGGCGGTGTTCAGGATGGTGTTGCAGTCGCTCAGGTTCTCGGCGGAGCCGGGCATACGGAACTCAAACTTGTTGCCGGTGAAGGCAAAGGGAGAAGTACGGTTGCGGTCGGTGGTGTCCTTGCTGAACTTGGGCAGGACATCGACGCCGAGGTCCATCTTCATCTTGACGGGGCCGGCGTAGGGAGAATCGGAAGCGATGGCGTCGATGACGGCTTCCAGCTCTTCGCCCACGAAGATGGAGATGATGGCCGGAGGTGCCTCGTTGGCGCCCAGACGGTGGTCGTTGCCGGGGGTGGCGACGGAGGTACGGAGCAGGTCGGCGTACTCATCGACAGCCTTGATGACGGCGGCGAGGAAGACCAGGAACTGCAGGTTCTCCATGGGGGTGTCGCCCGGGTCCAGCAGATTCTCGTGGGTGGTGGACATGGACCAGTTGTTGTGCTTGCCGCTGCCGTTGACGCCCTCGAAAGGCTTCTCGTGCTGCAGGCAGACGAGACCGTACTTGGGGGCCAGCTTCTTCATCATCTCCATCGTCAGCAGGTTGTGGTCGATGGCGACGTTGGTGGTGTCGAAGATGGGGGCCAGCTCATGCTGGCAGGGAGCTACTTCGTTGTGCTTGGTCTTGGCGGGGATGCCCAGCTTCCACAGCTCTTCGTCCAGCTCCTTCATGAAAGCGGAGACCTCGGGGCGGATGACGCCGAAGTAGTGCTCTTCCAGCTCCTGACCCTTGGCGGACGGTGCGCCGAAGAGGGTGCGGCCGGTGAGGATGAGGTCCTGACGGGCCTCGTAGTCTTCCTTCTTAATAAGGAAGTACTCCTGCTCGGGGCCGACGGTGGTGGAGACATAGTCCACATCCTTGCCGAAGAGCTTCAGGACGCGGATGGCCTGATTGGACAGCGCGTTCATGGAGCGCAGCAGGGGAGTCTTCTTGTCCAGCGCCTCGCCGGTGTAGCTGACGAATGCAGTGGGGATGCAGAGGACGTCGTCCTTCACAAAAGCGAAGCTGGTGGGGTCCCATGCGGTGTAGCCGCGGGCCTCACAGGTGGCGCGCAGGCCGCCGGAGGGGAAGGAAGAGGCGTCGGGCTCGCCGCGCACCAGCTCCTTGCCGTTGAACTCCAT
>ENA-OQCN01001576-OQCN01001576.1-human-gut-metagenome-genome-assembly--contig:-NODE-1576-length-11024-cov-2.509314_pt1 | contig 11024 bp, 12 predicted proteins | sample MGYA00242497_ERZ504576 | MGnify/ENA primary metagenome ERZ504576 (study PRJEB26092, sample SAMD00036296) | human gut metagenome | host: Homo sapiens | study: EMG produced TPA metagenomics assembly of...
GACAAAACAGGCACTATGTTTAAATTTAAACAGAGTGCTTTTTTTTTGTCTATTCCATTTATTTTCGACAATAGATACAATAAAGTCAATTCAAGGGTAATAGCATTTATACAAAAGATGCAGCCAAGAATGGTTACAATTCACAAAATACGAATAGACGAATTGCAATCAAAAGATGGGAGGAATCGATATGTTTGGACAGGAATTAAAGAAAATGGGTATTGCCACTGCATACCGTTATATTGAGAAGAATCCAAAGGATAATTTAAGGAAGCTCATGACTTGGGTGGATCGTATTGCAGGAGAAGGTCCAGATAGCTTTGAGGAGCAAAGAAAGGTAATATGGGATGTTTTAGATCATCCAGAATCAAATATGTATCAGCTGATCATGCGTGTCATTGAAGAGGTTGATCCAGAAATTGTGAAGACGGTATTTTCAAACTTCTTCTTAAATGCAGCTATTCTTGGATGGCCAAAACAGGAGAAGTTAAGACTGAATATAATTGCAATATTCCGTGGGCTATTCTTCTTGATCCAACATCTGCTTGTAATTTGCATTGTACAGGATGTTGGGCTGCTGAGTACGGCAATAAGTTAAATCTTACATTTGATGAGATTGACAGCATTATTGAACAGGGAAAAGAGCTTGGCATTTACTTCTATATTTATACCGGCGGTGAGCCGCTTGTCAGAAAGAATGATTTGATCGCTCTGTGTAAGAAGCACTCCGACTGTATCTTCCTTTCCTTCACAAATGCAACGCTGATTGATGAAGCTTTTGCTGATGATATGCTTCGCGTAAAGAATTTTGTTCCGGCAATCAGTGTAGAGGGCGATATGGCAGCACATGATGGCAGAAGAGGAAAGGGTTCCTACGAGAAGGTAGAGAAGGCAATGAAGCTATTAAAAGAAAAGAAGCTTCCGTTTGGTGTTTCCTGTTGCTACACAAGTGCAAACTGCGACAGTATCAGCAGTGATGAGTTTTATGATTGGCTTGTTGATAAAGGTGTATTATTTGCATGGTATTTCCACTATATGCCAGTTGGAAATGATGCAGTACCACAGCTTATGCCGACACCATCTCAGAGAGAGATGATGTATGACCGTGTTCGTTATTGCAGACGTACAAAGCCGCTCTTTGCAATCGACTTCCAGAACGATGGCGAGTATGTTGGCGGATGTGTAGCTGGAGGACGCCGTTATCTGCATATCAATGCAAATGGTGATGTAGATCCATGTGTATTCATTCACTATTCAGACAGCAACATTCGTGAGAAGACACTTCTTGAGTGTCTGCAGTCTCCGTTATTTATGGCATATCATGAGAATCAGCCATTTAACGAGAATCATCTTCGCCCATGTCCAATGCTTGAGAATCCGCAGAAGTTACGCGAGATGGTAGCAAAGACACAGGCAAAATCAACTGACATGCAAAGCCCAGAGAGTGCAGAGCACCTTTGCAGCAAGTGCGATGAGTATGCAAAGAACTGGATCCCATCAGCAGAGAAGTTGTGGAATGAGTCACATAAAGAATAAGTAATAGGCAGCCTGAAATTTAACAAAGGGCTTTTCATGAACTTAGAATCCTTCCTGATGAAGATACTATGTATTTGTATTTGGTATCTTATGTCAGGGAGGATTTTGCATTGTAAATTTTGCAAGAAAAATGAATTGACAGCCGCTTATTGTAAGGGTAAGCTAATACTGATAGGCGAATCATTGAAATGAGGTTCGTACAGAAGGAAGCAGTGTTTATGATTTATGCGGATCATGCGGCAACAACAAAGATGAGCGAGACGGCAAAGCTGGCGATGCTGTCTGCAATAGAAGAAAATTGGTACAATCCGTCAAGTTTATATACACCGGGACAGCAGGCATCTGGTGTGCTGATGGATGCGCGCGTAAGAATTTCACGTTGTTTAGGATGCCTTCCAAAGGAAATTTATTTTACTTCAGGCGGAAGCGAGGCAGATAATCAGGCAATTTTATCGGCAGCAGCGATTGGAAAGAGACAGGGCAAGATGCATATCATATCAACTGCATTTGAGCATCATGCTGTTTTGCATACATTAAAAAAGTTAGAAAAAGAAGGTTTTGAGATTACGCTTCTTGATGTTGGAGAAAAGGGAATTGTAAGTCCTGTACAGATCGCAGAAGCAATTCGTCCAGATACAATACTTGTTACGGTTATGTATGCCAATAATGAGATTGGAACTATTCAGCAATTCGTGAAATTGGTGCGATATGTAGGAAAAACGGTGTATTATTTCACACCGATGCGGTACAGGCAGCAGGTCATCTTCCTATTAATGTAAAAGAAGATCAGATTGACATGCTGTCTTTATCAGCACATAAATTCAATGGTCCAAAGGGAATTGGTGTGCTGTATGCAAAGACTGGTGTATTTTTGACAAATCTTATAGAGGGCGGCGGACAGGAGCGAGGAAAACGTGCCGGAACGGAAAATCTTCCTGCTATAGTAGGAATGGCAGCGGCATTAGAGGAAGCTTGCTCACTTCAAAAAGAGCGCTCTATCTATGTGACAAAGCTTCGCGACCAGCTGATAGCAGGACTAAAGAAAATTTCAGGTGCGCTATTAAACGGAGACGAAACAAGACGCCTTCCAGGAAATGTAAACTTCTGCTTTCCGGATACCGAGGCAGAGGGTTATTACTATTACTTGACAATAAAGGAATTTGTGCTTCTTCAGGTTCAGCGTGTACATCGGGCTTTTTAGATCCAAGCCATGTGCTTCTTGCAATTGGACGAGATCCACAGACAGCAAGAGGATCCCTTCGCTTGACACTAGACTATGAAAACACACCAGAAGAGGTAGAGACAATCATCGAGCAGTCACTGACACAGTTCGCATTTTGAGAGGGTGCTAAGTATATCAAAAAAGGGCGGTCCAATCTGGGCCGCCTTTTTCTCATAAGTATAACATCTCTGAATACGCCATAATAAAAGGACCACTTCCTTTGCCCTCATCTGGCAGATAATATTCTGGAATCTCATAATTATTGGTATTGTTTGCACTTGCCTTTAAGTAAATATCTTCCAGTACATTGTCGTGAAGCTTAGTATTTACAATTGCGTTAAATGCTTTGATAGCAGGTTCGAGGTAGGACTCGTTAAGCCAACCCTTTCTTACACCCTTTAACAGCATGTAAATCATCATTGCAGTACCGCTGACCTCAAGACGATTTGTCTTGGTGACAGGCTGATCTGCTAGATTTGCCCATAATCCAGATTCATCCTGATACTTTAACATGCCATCAGCAAAGAGCTTTAATGCAGCTTTTCTTTCTTCCAGATAGCATTCTGGTAGCACTTCCATCACGTCAACCATTGCCATTGCATACCAGCCCATTGCGCGGGTCCAGTGGTATGCGCAGACATCCTCACGGCTGTTGCATGCATGATAATACATTCCATTAGGAGCAAGCATAACATCAGCAACCCAGTTCAAGCGCTCATTGATAATAGTAAGCTGCTTTGTATCCCCAATTTTTGCAGCATAGTGGGCAAGAAACGGTTGTAGCATATAGATTCCGTCCAACCACACCTTGTATTTTGGTGGCTGACCACCAGCCCAGCAGTGCCAATAATTTTCGCCAAGCGATTCTTCTGTGTATTTCTTTACTACAATATCACCCTTTGAATTGACATGAGTCGGATCTGTCAAATCACGATACAGTTCAGCAGCAACCTCAGCGTAAGCTGGATTTTCATCAAAAGCCTTCATGACTAGCGCAGCGGTCTTATAGCAGTCAGCACCGTGGTGATCTACATATCCTGCAAGGCTGCGGTTTAAATGATGTACTCCATTTTCGTCAGTCACAAGCATTGCATTCAAATATTCTAATACATAATTCTTATATTCAGCACCCTCATCTGGTCGTGCCTCGTATGTATCATATAGACCTTCCATCACAACGCCGTTGTAATAGCTCCAGTCAAACAGATACGGCTTCACAGATGGTGTGCGCTTCTCATTGTCCCATGAGAAAAATTTGTGCTCATCAGAAACGATTTCTTTCGGAACATTGTGGGTTGAGCGAATCGTAAGCGCATCCACATAATTTTTTGCCTTTAAAATAGAGGCTTGAATATCAGCAGTTAAATTGCTCATAGTAATTCTCCAATCTTAGTAAGTTTCATGTAAACTCAGTATACCATGGAAAGCATTGATTGGAAAGAAGAATTTGGTCCGGCGACGAAACCATTGCACCTTAGGGCTTTTGTAAAATGTAACAGTTCCATGAGCAAAGATATTTCTTAAAAGAAATAAGGTCTGGTAATAAAAAAGAAAATATGGTATAATGACACAGATAACGTTGAAGGGTCAAGCCAACAACACGAACAAGACCAAAAAACGAAAAAGAGCGAAAAGGAGGATTGCATTATGTTAATTATAAAGGAACGAACGGTGGCGTTTGAAGTGGAAACAAGGGATTGGTGTGACGCATAGCAGTGGCTGTTGCAAATTGACAATGAAAGAATTGTATTTGCTATAGCCGTTGCTTTCCGGTAAATAGTACCGCACGGAAAGCCGCTGCAGCCGCAGCGCAGATTGAGAGGAAGGCATGAGCTATAGAAAGGCAGAGGAGATACTGCCAAGAGAATTAATAGAAGTGATTCAGCAGTACGTGGACGGAGAAAATATCTATATTCCGAGAAAGCTGGAGCATCGAAAGGGCTGGGGCGAGCGTACACAGGCAAGACAGGAACTGGATGCGCGCAACAGTGCCATATGCAGGGAGCATCGGGAGGGTGCGAGTGTCCCGAGACTTTCCCAGAAGTATTATCTTACAGAAAAGAGTATACAGCGGATTATCCGCCAGTATCGTTAATTAAACAGAGGGCTGCCATATGGCAGCCCCCAACTTTTGGCAAAATATAAAAAAACAGGAGGAAACTTTTGTGAAAAAGAAAAGCTTATACCAGTATATCGCACCAAATATATTGGCAATGGTAGGAATATCATGCTACATTTTAGCAGATACTTTTTTATTGCAACAGCACAGGGTACAAATGGTATTACTGCACTAAATCTGGCACTGCAATTTATGGTATTATTTTTGCGATTGGTTCCATGATTGGAACAGGTTCTGCTATTCGTTACGCATTGGCAAAGGCGACTGATCAGCAGGAGGCAAAAAGATATTTTTCAAATGCATTGATATGGGATGTGATTGTTAGTGTAATCTTTATCGCTGCAGGACTGTTTTTTCCAGGACAAGTTATGCGAGTGATGGGGGCTGACACAGTAATTGAATCAATTGGTATTCCATATACCCGTATAGTATTATGTTTTACACCATTTTTTATGATGAATTATGCATTTACTGCATTTGTGAGAAATGATAATGCCCCGCATATTGCTATGGCAGCGACGCTTCTTAGCAGTTTGTTTAATATTGTGTTTGACTATGTATTTATGTTTCCGCTTGGAATGGGTATGACAGGTGCAGCTCTTGCAACAGCAGTTTCACCAATTGTAAGTATTTTGATTTGTATGGTGCACTATCTGTCACCAAAAAGCAGCGTATCATTTCACTTATGGTGCCATCTGTAAAAATGCTGATTTCCTCTTGCAGTCTTGGCGTAGTTGCCTTTGTCGGAGAGATTGCAAGTGCAGTTACAACGATGGTCTTTAATTTTGTACTTCTTGCACTTGATGGAAATACAGCAGTTGCTGCTTACGGTGTAATTGCCAATACAGCGCTTGTAGGTACAGCTATTTTCAACGGTGTTTCCCAGGGACTTCAGCCTCTTGCAAGTGAGGCGCATGCAAAGGGAGAAGCAGATGAAAAGAGAAAGATTTTAATAAAGAGTGTTTTAACTGGCATTGTGTTAGCAGTTGTTTTGATTGGCGGTGTATGGATTTTTGCACCACAGATCACAGATGTATTTAACAGTGAACACTCAGAACAGTTGGCTGCGTATGCAGTACCGGGAATTAGAATCTATTTTGCTGGCTTCTTTGCAGCAGCAATCAATATTATTTTTGCCGGATTTTTGAGTGCAACCGACCATGCAAAAGAATCCTCAATTGTGGCAATCACCAGAGGAATTGTCGCAATCATTGCGTTTGCATTGATTCTTCCAAAGTTTCTTGGAATCACGGGTGTGTGGCTGGCATTTCCGGCGGCAGAGGTGCTTACTCTTTTTGTAGCACTTGTGATATTGAAAAAAAACTAAGAATTTGTTTTTTTTAACGTAATAAAAATAGAAGTTAACAAAATCGCTTGACGTAAGTCTCAATCACGGGTATCATAGAAATCCAGGGAATGTGAATTTTTTCACAGCTTCTCTGGATTTTTTGATACCACAGCTCATTCTAGCACAGTCGTTCAGAATAAAACATGCTTGCATGTTTTTTCTGAATGTTGTGCTAGAAAGGAGCGCCGCCTCATAAGCAAAACAGCTGCAAAGCAGCGATTAAGCCGATAGGGCGGTTTTGCGCATGATAGGCGCGGGTGAGCTGTTTCTTACTAAAATCAGCGAATCCGGTGTTTAGGAATTGCTAAGCTCTCAGCAGCGCAGCAATTCGTAGGTATCAATATATCTTATGTACAAGTAAGGAAAGAAGATATCCATTTTGGATATCAGCGATGGAAGGCGCGAAAGAAAATGACACAGTTTGAATCAAGAAATATAACAATGATGATGGATCTGTATGAAATGACAATGGCATATGGATACTTCAAGGAAAATGACACAGAGAAGAAGGTAGCATTTGATGTATTTTACCGTAAGAACCCAGATGGCGGAGGATTTTCTATTTTTGCCGGACTTGAGCAGGTGATCGAGTATCTGGAAAATATGCATTTTGAGGATGAGGATGTTGAATACTTCCGTTCATTAAATCTGTTTGATGAGGATTTTCTTGCTTATTTAAAGAATTTCCGTTTCAATGGAGATGTTTATGCATTTGAAGAGGGAACGATCATGTATCCAAATGAGCCAGTTGTAACAGTTGTTGCACCGTTAATTGAGGCACAGCTTGTTGAGACCGCAATTTTGGCCAGATCAATCATCAGAGTCTTATTGCTACAAAGGCAAGAAGAATCGTAAAGGCAGCGGCAGGACGCGGTGTATCTGATTTTGGTGCAAGACGTGCACACAACATGGATGCAGCGATCTACGGTGCTCGTGCTTCCTACATTGGTGGTGTAAATGGTACTGCAACAGTTAGTGCAGGTCAGATGTTTGGTATTCCGGTTGGCGGAACTCATGCACACAGCTGGGTAATGGAACACAGCGATGAGCTGACAGCTTTTAGAAGCTATGCAAAGGTATTCCCAAATAATTGTACACTTCTTGTTGACACATATGATGTTTTAAAGTCTGGCGTTCCGAATGCAATCAAGGTATTTCAGGAGATGAAGGATGCAGGAATCCCGCTGACACGTTATGGCATTCGTCTTGACAGCGGCGACCTTGCATATCTGTCCAGAAAGGCAAGAAAGATGCTTGATAAGGCTGGTTTTACAGATGCAAAGATCGTTGTATCAAACAGCTTAGATGAATATACAATCACTTCTATTCTTTCTCAGGGTGGATGCATCGACAGCTTTGGTGTTGGTGAGCGCATGATTACAGCAAAGACTGATCCTGTTTTTGGCGCTGTTTATAAGATCTGCGCAGTTGAGGAAAATGGTAAATTTGCACCGAGAATTAAGGTTTCTGAGACAGTTGAAAAGATCACTAATCCGGGACTAAAGAGTGTATATCGTGTATATGATGAGGAAGGTCATGCAGTGGCAGATCTGATTACTGGTTTTGACGAGAAGTTGACTTTAGCACACCGTATCGCTACGTAGATCCTGAGAAGCATGGAAGAACAGAAGCTATGAGAATTGCACTGCAAAGCCGCTTCTTCATAAGGTAATTGAGGGTGGAAAGCGCTTGACAAAGACAAAGACGCTTCAGGAACTTCAGGCTTATGTAAAGAAACAGCTTGACAATGAGATCTGGGAAGAGGAGCAGCGTTTCGAGAATCCGCATAAGCATTACATTGATATGAGCCCGGATTACTACGAGATGAAGATGAGCATGCTTCACAATATCAGAACTGTATAACATTTGCAGAAAGGAAGAAAGCACTGTGAAAAAGTTTGCCATAATTGGAGGATCCTTCAACCCGGTGACGAAGGCACATGTAGAGATCGGACAAATCGCAGCCAGAGAATTGCCAGGTTGGCAGATTTTATATATCCCGGCACCAGATCGTTTTTTGACATCATGGAAGGCAATGGAAAAAAACGATATTCTGTCAGGTGAGCAGCGCCTTAACCTTTTAAGAAAGGCAGTTGAGCCGCACGGCTTTTTATGCGAAGACTGTGAAGTACACTTAAAGACAAGCGCTAAAACGTATGATACAATGCAGTATTTAAGAGCACAATATGGGCAGGATACGCAGCTTGTCTATGTGTGCGGAACAGATAAGCTTTCAGAGCTTTCTATCTGGTATAAGGCAGGGGGCATTTTTGAACTATCGCGATTTCTTGTAATTCCAAGAGATGGAGATGAGCCGGAGAAAATGATTGAAAAGATTTCATTTTTAAAAGAGCGCAGAGACCGGATTCTGATCAGCCATGAACCGCGCATTTATCCGGATTTTAGTGCAACAAAGGTTCGGGAAAGCATCAAAGCTGGAGATGGAAAATGGAAAGAAATGGTTCCAAAGGAGATTGCAGCAGATTTGGAGGCTTTGCAAAAACTATAAAAGTTATATGGTGAGATTTGAAAATCTGAAAATAAGAATCTAGAAATATGAAATCTGGAAACAAGAGAGGATGGTAGTAGAATGTCATTGAGCAAAAGCGGATATATAAAAGCAGTGGCAGTTCATATGAAAACGTCGCTGGGAAGACCAATGGAGAATGCAGAGGAGATTGTAAGGCAGGTAAAGCAGTATGAGGCGAAAAATCCAGACCTTATTGTGTTTGGCGAGCTTTCAATAAGCGGTTACAGCTGTGGTGATCTGTTTTTGCAGTCCTTTATGGATGAACAGTGCAGAATGGCAATCACGTATCTATGTGATAATCTGCCGCAGTCAGATACACTTATTGCAGTTGGAGCCCCGCTTAGAAAGGACGGCATGCTGTTTAATACCGCGCTGATTTTTAAAGGCAATGAGCTGCTTGGTATTGTGCCGAAGACATTTGTACCTAATTATAAGGAGTTCTACGAAAAGAGATGGTTTGCAGGAGCAGATCAGCGTTTTTCAGATACGATTCGCTATGATGAGATTTTCTATGATGAAGGTGCTTCACTGAATGGTGAACAAACATTCCCATTCACACCGAATCTGATTATTGAGGGACGAAATGGTATTCGCCTTGCATGCGAGATATGTGAAGATCTGTGGGTTAATATTCCACCGAGTTCATTTCATGCATCAGCAGGAGCAAATGTGATTGCAAATCTGTCAGCATCAAATGATGTTGTAACGAAACCAGAGTATCGCAGAGATTTAGTTCGCATGCAGTCCGGTACTAATATGTGTGCTTATGTATATTGTTCTTCGGGAAGTGGTGAGAGTACAACTGATCTGATTTTCTCAGGTCACAATATTATTGCAGCAAATGGAACAATTTTGGCGGACAGCAACAAAGAAGCGACAGAGCACTTATTGATCTGGAGCGAATCAATAACGACCGAATAAAGAATAACAGTATTTCCTATGCAGCAGCAAGATATTCGCAGATGGCATCAAATGGAAAAGGTTATGTAAGACTTCATACGCAGACAAGTAGCGTAGCACATTGGCCAGAATCATTAAATCCATATCCATTTGTTCCATCAGAGGCAGAACGTGCCGGAAGATGCAAAGAGATCATGCGCCTTCAGGCTACAGGTCTTGCAGAGCGTTTGACAAAGATTGGCATCCGCAAGTGTGTAATAGGTGTATCAGGTGGTCTTGATTCAACACTGGCTCTCCTTGTCATTAAGGAAGCATATGATATGCTTGGCTGGCCGCTTACAGATATCATCGGAATCACCATGCCGGGTTTTGGAACAACTGATCTTACAAAGACTAATTCATGGAAATTAATGGAGCAGCTTGGCATTACGATTCGAATGATCAATATTACAGATGCATGTCTGCAGCACTTTAAGGATATCGGTCACAAACGCGATAGCTACGATGTCACATATGAGAACACACAGGCAAGAGAGCGCACGCAGATTTTGATGGATATCGCAAACAAAGAGGGTGGTATTGTCGTTGGAACTGGTGATATGTCTGAGTTGGCACTTGGATGGTGTACCTACAATGGCGATCATATGTCTATGTATGCAGTAAATGTCAGCGTACCGAAGACACTTGTTAAATATCTGGTGCGCGCTTATGCTGAGCTTCATCCAGCTGTCCATGATACGCTCGAATCTATCTGTGACACAATCATCAGTCCAGAACTTCTGCCGCCAGATGCCGAGGGAAACATTGCCCAGTCCACAGAGGCAACAATCGGAAAGTACGATCTGCATGATTTCTTTTTATATCATTTGTCCGTAATGGTTTCACGAAGGAAAAGATTCAAAAGCTTGCAGAGATAGCATTTGCACAGAAGAACGTGACAAAAGAGGAGATTGCATCGACACTCGATAACTTCTTTAGACGTTTCTATGCACAGCAGTTCAAGCGCTCCTGTCTGCCGGATGGTCCTAAGGTCGGTACTGTATCATTATCACCGCGCGGCGACTGGAGAATGCCGTCTGATGCGAAGAATCCATATGCTTTATAAAAGATAAAATTTCTCAATAACACAGACTGCACTTGACAAACACCCCCTTAGGACATACGATGAAGATACTAAGGGGGTATGATTTTGCTAAGAAAAGGCAGGTGCAGATATGATCAAGACAACATTAAAAATCGACGGAATGATGTGTGGCATGTGCGAGGCACATATGAATGAGTTGATTCGCAGCAATTTCAAGGTAAAAAAGTCTCCTCATCAGCAAAGGATGGAGAGACTGTTGTAATCAGCGAGGACGCACTGGATATT
>ENA-OQCN01001577-OQCN01001577.1-human-gut-metagenome-genome-assembly--contig:-NODE-1577-length-11022-cov-2.361175_pt1 | contig 11022 bp, 16 predicted proteins | sample MGYA00242497_ERZ504576 | MGnify/ENA primary metagenome ERZ504576 (study PRJEB26092, sample SAMD00036296) | human gut metagenome | host: Homo sapiens | study: EMG produced TPA metagenomics assembly of...
AAAACGAAAAAACAGTAAGTATGGTGATCACAACAGAAGAAAAGACGGATATCGTGAAAAACTGTTTTATATGATGGCAGAAGCAAGATGCCGATCCTAAATATGCAGTTTACGAAGTATCCCTCGAAGACATCTTCCTTGAACTGACACAGAACGAAACAGCCCCTGTTCCGGATGAACAAGACACCAAGCCGGAGTCTGCACCGGAAGATGAGACCGGTACAGATACGGAAAAAGAGAATGAAACAGAACAGGAGGCTCATGATGAAAGCAATTTATAAGAAAGAAGTAAAAAGTTATCTGACCTCTATGATCGGATATGTATTTATATTTTTCATTCTGCTTCTGGAAGGCATCTATTTTACTGCCTATAACCTGCAGAATGCCTACCCGTTATTTGGAACCACATTAAGTGCTGTTACCTTTATTTTTTCTGATTCTGGTGCCGGTTCTGACGATGAAAACGATTGCAGAAGAACGGAAACAGAAGACTGATCAGCTGCTTTTGACAGCTCCGGTATCAGTCAGTGAGATTGTTCTTGGAAAGTTTCTGGCAGTAGCTACGGTTTATGCGATCCCGGTACTGATCATCTGTCTGTACCGATGATCATGGGAAAATATGGTACCGTATCTTATGCGATGGCATATACGGCAGTGCTCGGGTTTGCCCTTCTTGGATTTGCCCAGATCGCAGTCGGAGTCTTCTGGTCCTCCGTTACAGAAAATCCGGTCATTGCAGCAGTCGTAACCTTTATCGTACTGTTTGTCTGCTATATGATCACGGGTATCGGATCTCTGATCCGGACAGTTCCATGGCGTCTCTGGCGTGCTATATGCTTCTGGTGCTGCTGGCTGCTGTGTGGATATACCATATGATCCGGAATCTGTGGATCGCAGCAGTTATCGGTATCGCAGGAGAAGCGGCACTTGCCATCACCTATGTGGTAAAATCCACACTATTTGAGGGAAGCATTCAGAAATTCCTGGCTGTTTTCGATATTACCAGTCACTTTGATAACTTTACCAACGGTATTCTGGACCTGCAGGGAGTGGTATATTTCCTGTCTGTGATTATTATTTTCCTGGTTCTTACGGTTCAGACCATTACCAAGAGAAGATGGAATTAGGAGGCTGGAAGAATGAAAATCAATATCAAAAAGAAATTAAAATCGGCGGGAAGCACCATCAAAGGAATGGGAAGCATCGATAAAAAATCCCTGAAAAACGGTTCTTACAGTATGGGAATCACTGCTATTGTGATCGCGGTGCTGGTCGTTATCAACCTGATCGTTGGACAGATTCCGGAAAAATATACCCAGGTGGATGTAAGTACCCAGAAGCTGTATACGATCTCTGATACGACAGTGAAGTATCTGAAAGATATGAACACGGATGTTACGATCTACCATATCGTACAGTCAGGAAAAGAAGACTCGGTACTGGAAAAAATGCTGACCAGATACGAAGAGGAGTCCAAACATATCAAAGTAGAGAAAAAAGACCCGGTGTTATATCCGAACTTACTTCACAGTATACCAGCGATGATGTGGCAGATAACAGTCTGATCGTGGTTGCAGGGGAGAAGAGTAAGGTGATCAGTTACAGCGATCTGTATGAAACAGAAATGGATTATACAACCTACCAGACCAACACTACAGGGTTTGACGGGGAAGGACAGATTGACAGTGCGATTTCTTATGTCACTTCCGAGAATCTGCCGGTAATATATACGCTGGAAGGTCATGAGGAACTGGAATTAAACAGCAGTCTGACAGACAGCCTGCAGAAAGCTAATTATGATGTACAGAGTCTGAATCTGCTGACACAGGATGCGGTTCCGGAGGACACCGGATGCCTGCTGATCGCGGCACCGCAGAAAGATCTTTCTGAAGAAGAAACACAAAAGATCATTACCTACATGGAAGCCGGCGGAAAAGTGATGATTTTTACAGAATATACTGGAACAGATATGCCGAATCTGAAGAGTGTACTGGAAAATTACGGTGTAACCACAGGGGACGGTGTGATCATGGAGGGAGATACCGGACATTACATTATGCAGAGACCGTACTATATTGTTCCGACTATTGACAGTTCTGATATTACTTCCGACATTAAGAGTAACAACGCTATGTGCTGGCACCGATCTCACAGCCGGTAAAAACACTGAGCGATTACCGTGATACGCTGCAGATTTCTTCTCTGTTATCAACATCTGACGAAGCGTATATAAAGACAGATGTACAGAATATGACCACATATGAGAAAGAAGACAGCGATGAAGAAGGCAGTTTCCAGGTTGGTGTTTCTGTAACCGAGCAGGTGGATGATGATAATACCACACAGCTGGTGTGTTTCGGCTGTGCCAGCCTTCTGGACGAAGCTACCGATCAGCAGGTATCCGGAGGCAATACGGATCTGGTGCTGGCAGCGCTGGGCTGGATGTGTGAAAACGATGCACCGGTCATCGATGTGACGAGCAAGAGCCTGACCATGAGTTATCTGACTGTTCCACAGTTTGATGCGGCATATTGGAGTATCATCGTGTGCGGTGTGATCCCGGTGGTATTTCTGCTGATCGGTACGGTGATCTGGTTTAAGAGGAGAAAACAGTAATGAAGAAAAAAAGGGGCTTATTTGTAATTCTTGCGGGGGTTGTTCTTCTGTGTGTCTTGATCGTGTGTTATTTTGCACTGTTAAAAGCGAACAGCAGTGAGGAAGAGACAACGGAAGAAGAGACCACGCAGGAAGAAGTGGCGGCAATCGCCAGTGATGATATCAGCACATTGACTTTTGAGGCGGGGGATCAAACAGTCACCTTCCAAAAAGCGGAAGACAGCTGGACACTGGAAGGTCAGGAGGATTTTCCGGTGGATGCTTCGAAAGTAGACAGCGTAGTATCCTGTCTGGCATCCGTCAAAGCGGATCGTACCCTGACAGATGTGGAGGATCCGGGAGAATACGGTCTGGACGTTCCGACCAATGTGATCGAGGTGGTAAAAACAGACGGAAGCAGCGAAAAGATTACAGTTGGTGACAAGAACAGTTCCACCGGTAATACGTATATCTGTCTGAATGATGATGCTTCAACCGTGTATACGACCAGTACGGATTTTGGAAGCACTTTTTCAGGCGGCCTGTACAATTATGCAGAAAGTGAGAGTTATCCAACCATCACATCTTCAACGATCAGCAAGATTGTTGTGAAAAAAGACAACAATTCGTATACGGTTACGAATAACGGAAAGTCTTCTACAGGCTGGTATGTCCAGGAAGAGGATAACAAGAAACAGGAAGCGGATTCCACGCAGGTGGGAACCCTGCAAAGTACCGTTGCCGGCCTTAGTTTTGCCGGATATTACAACTACAACTGTACGGACTGGGCAGCATATGGCCTTGAGAAGCCGAAAATGACCCTCACAGTCGATTATACCGAAGAAGTGAAAGCAGAATCCACAGACGACACAGAAAGCGATTCTGAGGCAAATACGAACGATACAGAAGATTCCAGTGAAACGACCACACAGGCAGTGGACAAAGAACTGGTTCTGTATGTGGGAAATGTCAATGAAACCGATGGAAATTATTACGTGAGACTGGGCGATTCCAGTGAACTTCACGGAATTTCCCAGGCATCTCTGGAGACATTACTGAACGGAAAAGCATTTGATTACTGGAAAACATCGATTGATTCGATGACGATCAGTGACCTGGATCATCTGGATGTGACCTATCAGGGAACCACTTATACACTGAAACGGGTTGTAACAGAAGAAAAAGTGGAGAAAGATAAGAGTGAAGACACAGACAATGATGCAGATGATGATACAGATGCGGACAGCGAGGACGCAGATGACGAAGAAGAGACGAAGACCGTGACCACTTACTATGTGAATGATCAGGAAGCAGACAGTGATAACTTCACCGCGTTCTACCGGGCAGCAGCAGCTATGGTATGCCAGAGCCGTCTGGAAGAAAATACGACAAAAGATGATGCGGAACTTACACTTTCTTATCACGGAACGGACGGAAGTAAGATTACAATCTCCTATACGCCAAGAGATTCCAGTTTTTATGTGATGGAAGATCAGGATGGAACTGCGGTCTGGTTAATAAAATGAATGTAAAAGATCTGATCGATACGTTCCTGACACTGACCGAAGGTGAAAAATAGTTGTAACAAAACATAAAATAAAAAGAAACCGGATGGTTTCTTTTTTTATTGCGTTGCATATCAATAGTTGGTCCGGTGGACCGATTTTGATTGAACTGATTTAACTGATAATACGACTCATGTTCTTTACTGCGCTTTCAATCAGTGCATTTGCGTTATTGACATAAATAACATCTTGAATATTGTTATCTTTTACAAGATCGACCAGGTTGCCACTGAAGTAACGGTAGTCGACAACGTGTACGGTCTGGTAACTGTTGACCAGGAATGGTACGAAAGCGTTACCGTAAGATTCCTTGATAACTACGCAGGATGATCCGTCGGTGATGTTCGGGTTATCGATGCGTTCGTACGGCTGATCACCGCAGATGAAGCACAGATATTTGTTGGCTTCGGAGTACTTCGTTACATCTGAGACTACATATCCCGATACCTGTTGTCCATCTGTATTGGTGTAAGTCAGATCGTTGCAGGTCGGTGTGTAGGCAACAACCGTATCCGGATTATTTTTCAGTGTTTCAGACTGATTACTGTACTGATAGAAGGAACCGACGAATCCCGGATATTCGCTCTTCGTGTAATCGGTCAGAGGAGAAGGCGTCATGCCTTTGGCTTTCATCAGCTCTTTGTAAGCATAGTAGGCACCGTCAGCGGTCCAGTGATGGTCCGTCTTAAAGTAAAGATATTCACTGTTATGGTTCTTTAAGGCATCCAGAACAGCTACCTGGTTGATGGAAGCATCCAGATGTCCGTTTACATAAGCGAATGTGTCTTCCTGGCTGTTGGAGCGACTTTCTGCTGATTTTCCTGATCGATATTGACTGCGATACTGGTAGGAACCAGAATATCATAAATGGTTGCGATATCTTTTAACTGGGTGGCAGCAGAGTTCATCATGTTGATGTAAGCGTCTGCCCCGGCCCGGCTGAAGCCGTAAGTTCGAAACCTCGGTTATCAGCGATATAGATTTTTCCCAGTCTTTCAGGCTCGGCATGGATGGTTCCATCTTCTTCCTGAATGTCATCTTCTTCCGGTGTTGGCGTCGGGGTGGTTTCCATCTTGGCATCCGCGTCAGGAATTTCATCACCCTGTGCAGCATCACCATAGATTTCCTGTGTCGTAATACCATAGAATTTTTTCATCTTGGCATTGGCGCTCATCAGTGTCTCACGGAACGGAAACGTATCCGCGTACCAGGTGCTGATATCGGAGAAAAATTCGCCGTTTAACACGGTAGAAACAGTTGGTTTCGGGAATTTGGAAGTTCGCGCTTCTCCAGTTCCGATTCTTTCGGTCTAAGAGGAAGCAGAAGTCCGATAAAAGCGATCACAAAAAGGAACACGAAGAAGGTTCGGATTCCGATCTGCCAGAATCGCTTGTGGACGGCATTGTTTTTATTAATAAATTTTTCTTTTTTATTTGTATTCATGTTCAGACAGATCCTTTAAAACTGGAAGTATAAAAATGGATTGTAACTGTTTCCGACCAGTGCAAGGAGTGAAAGAATCAGCAATACAGGAGGTATTACAATCTCATATGCGTAGGTCAGATAAGGAATCCGGTAATGCACAAGGTCAAGTCGTTTGATGTAAGTGCCTATATTTTTCAGCAACGGTGTGGAAGCGATGATACAGAAAATCAGCAGATACAGATTATTCTGGAAAAGAACAGAGGTCGAAAGATCGATAAAACCGTTGTGGTTCAGACCAAACATTCCTTTCAAGATAGCTCCAAGATTACCCAGAGATTCACAGCGGAACAGCACCCATCCGAAGTAAACCACGACCATGGCATACAGATGGCTCACAAAGCGCGGAAGGCGGGAAAACTTTTCCAGAAGGAAGGTGTTCTCCATGTAGATGAACAGGAAGAAATACAGTCCCCAGAAAATAAAGTTCCAGCTGGCTCCGTGCCAGAATCCGGTAAGTCCCCAGACAATTAACAGGTTGATGGTACGTCTGCGGGCACCTTTTCGATTACCACCGAGCGGAATATAGACATAATCACGGAAGAAGGTTCCGAGGGAAATATGCCATCTGTTCCAGAACTCTTTAATGGAACCGGAGATGTACGGGTAATTAAAGTTCTCGTCGTAGTGAAAACCGACCATAAGCCCCATACCGATTGCCATATCGGAATAGGCAGAAAAATCAAGATAAATCTGCAATGCATAGAACAACATACCAATCCACAGACCGGCTGCAGGAATCTCGGCGATGTCTTTGGCGAGTGTTGGAACCAGGGTATCTGCTACAGATGCACAGCCGTTTGCCAGAATAGCTTTTTTGGCAAGCCCAATGGTAAAACGTTTGATACCCTTGTATAATTCATCCGTTTTCACTTTACGGTTCTCAATCTCATCAGCAACCAGCTGGTAACGAACGATTGGTCCGGCGATACACTGATGGAACAGGGAAGCATACAGCAGCAGATTTACGAATTTGCGCTGTGGTGCCACTTCCTCGCGATATACGTCGATGACGTAAGAGAGCAGCTGGAAAGTGTAGAAAGAAATACCGATTGGCAGAGCAATCTGAGGAATTTCTTTTGGAAAATGGAAGATCGTGTTTGTGATGGATGAAAAGAAGGTCAGATATTTGAAAATACAAAGCAGACCTAACATAAATACGCAGTCACAGATCAAAAATATTTTACTCAGTCCTTCTTCCCGGTACTGATCAATCAATAAGGCGAACAGCCAGGAGGCAAAGACCATGCTGAGCAGAAGCAGAAGATATTTCGGTCCTCCCCAGGAGTAAAACACCAGAGAAAAACCGAGGAGAACCATATTTTTCCGCTTAATACCATCAGCAAAATGATAGGCGATCAGATTTAACGCCAGAAAGAAAAAAACAAAAAATAAGCTCGAAAAAAACCATAAAAACTCCTTTTGTAATTTGCAGATGTAAGCATAATGAAATTGTGTGCAGAAAAAAATTCTGCGCTGGGTTAGCGGGTAAGATTTTCAGATCGTTTAAGAAAGGCATATACATTCTTGATACCGTCTGTCGGGCACTGTTTTGCATGGAAAATCGTGTGTAAATGATATAAGTAATCAGTAAAATAGATATCAGTTGAATGTAAAAACATATGTATCTATGCCATGATGCGACGAAATTCCACATAAACCAACAAAAAAGTGCTGTACCTATTATAATATAATAACAGTGTAAGCATGTCAACAAAATAACGGGTGAAAAAGATGGGAAAACCGTTGATTTTAAAGGGATTTTGGAACGTTAGAAGATTGAAAAAATATCGACAGAAAAAATTAAAAATTGGCAGGGAATGTGGTAAAAACAAAAATATTATGTAAACTTTCAGGAAAATATAAAATGAAAGCAGTGAAAACGACAGAAAAGCAAGAATACCTTTTCGAATATTCTTGCTTTTTCTTTAAAAATAGTATATCGTTTTCGAAATAACTGTATCATTCGCGTAGGATACAGTTATTTACGAAACAATATACTGGATATTTTAGCATTGGACAATAGAATTTATGAGGCAAAAAAGATGTTAACAGCTTCCAGTACCTGTTCGGGTGCTTCTATCTGAGGCAGGTGTTTGGTGCTTTTTATCATCTCGGATTCGATTGCGGGATTAATAGAAGTATATAAAGCAACACTTTCTCTGGCACGGGGTTCAGAATCACCCTCCAGAATATAGATACTGTTGTCAATGGTCTTCAATGCGTGACTGATATTACAGTAAATATACTTCCCGGTAATGCTCGCGAGCAAGTACTTTCCGGCACCATTTTCCAGGTGCGAGGACTCATAATAGAGATCTTCCAGTTCTGTATCCACATGAAATGGGTTATGAAGATACTTTTCGGTAAATGCCAGATCAATATTTGGACGGGAATTCAGAATGTTATAAACCAAAGTACCGATCAGAGGAAGTTCAAGCAGAAATTTAGATGCTTTGGATTGTCTGTCAGGAATCTGATTCAACACTGCGAGATCTTCCGGGTTGATCATCATGATTCGGCGGATAATGGATGAATCATTTTTGCATGCCATGACAGCAAAGAACCGGATAATCCACTGGTCAGTACATCCGTTGGCTGTTTGATGACAGCTTTGATAAAATCGGTGATCAACTGAACATAAAGAAAGTTTGTATAAGTGATTTTCGGACGATCAGAACATCCACAGCCCAACAGATCCATGCAGTATACTGTGTGATCTTTTGCGAGCTGCTTTTTGAGAAATTTCCATTCGACAGAGCTGCTTGCAGGGGAAAGATCATGTAAAAGTAACAGTGGAGAACCGGAACCTTCAATCGTGTAATGAATACGTCCAAATTTCCAGTCGTAGAAATACTGAGATTTATTATGCAACGCATTGCGGATTACAGCGGAAGCGTTGATCAGTTTATTTATAGCAAAAATACCAGCACCGGTCATAGAAGTCAGAATGCTGATTGTTAGTAAGCGCTGAACATTTTTCTTCATGATAGATTACCTCCTTGTTTGAATGGCAATTGTTATATCTATTATAATTCATACGGAGAAAAGATACAAACATTTTTTAAATCTCTTAGTGGAAAAGCAGATGATTTATAACTGTTTACAGGTAATGTCGGGAGAGACCTTTTAATATAAATATGTCGTAACTGTTCAGTACCTTCACAGTTAGACATATTCATGTCAAAACACCTCGCGGGACAGTGACTACTGAATAGTTACAATATGTCAAAATTCAGAGATATACGATACAAAAGTCTGCTATTAAAGAGGATTGAGTTGACAACAAAATTTTATTCAGGTGGAAGCAAAAAGAGCGAATAGTAACTATGTTTCACGTGAAACATTCAAAAATAGCAGAATTTTATGAAGAGATAACAGCCTATATGTTTCACGTGAAACATTCAGGAAATAAGTCGTAGCTGTTCAATACTTTTACAGTTACGATAGCACTACTGGATATTAAATAATTAAAAAGATTCACGCATGTAATAAAATACTTCAAATAAAAAAATACAATAATATGATGTTATGGTCGAAAAGTATTTTACCCCCCTTTGATACTAAATTATTCCGCACTTCGCATTCTCACAATTAACAAAAACATTCACAATTCGTTCGTTCTTTTGAAAATAACTACTTACTCATACTTTTGGCGAACCCTATGTTCAAAAATTTTTCTACAAGTAAATCCACATCAAATCTAAGAACTTATGGCCCTGGCATCATAATATTACTAAAACAGAAACAGGAAACGAATGCTTTTTGTATAAAAAAGAAAAAATGTTTCACGTGAACGTTTTGTGTGGAATAATAGAAAATCAAGTGATATAATAGAACCAGCAATTGATGTATATAGAATAAATCTTAAAACAGTTGCACGTAAATTAAAATTGTACAGAAAAATACAGATGAAAACGAACTGGAAGGAGTACAGTTATGGGAAGAGCAATAGCAATTGCAAATCAGAAGGGCGGCGTGGGAAAATCCACGACAGCGATTAATTTATCCTCCTGCCTTGGTGCCATGGGCCAGAAGGTTTTGACAATAGATCTGGATCCACAGGGAAATACAACCAGTGGTCTGGGGGTAGAGAAAGATGCGGCAGAGAATACAGTATATGAATTGTTACTTGGTGAGTGTGAGGTAGAAGAATGTCTGCAGAAATTGGAATTCGAAGGAGTGTCTTTAATTCCTTCCAATGTCAATTTAGCGGGAGCGAGATTGAACTGATTGGTATCGAAGATAAAGAATATATATTACAGAAAAAAATCAGCAAGATTCGAGATCAGTTTGATTTTATTATCATTGACTGTCCGCCATCATTGAATATGTTGACCATCAACGCAATGACAACTGCAAATACCGTTCTGGTACCGATTCAGTGTGAATATTACGCACTGGAAGGACTTTCTCAATTGATGCACACAATCGAACTGGTGCAGGAAAGACTGAATCCGGATCTGGAAATGGAAGGTGTTGTATTTACTATGTATGATGCGAGAACTAATCTTTCTTTACAGGTAGTAGAAAATGTTAAGAATAATCTGAATCAGACAATCTATAAAACTATTATTCCGAGAAATGTACGTTTGGCAGAAGCACCAAGTCATGGACTCCCGATTAATTACTATGATGCAAGATCCACAGGAGCAGAAGTTATCAGCTGTTAGCAGAAGAAGTGATACACAGGGGGATGAAGAATGGCAGTGAAAAAAGGTGGCCTTGGAAAAGGATTGGATTCTTTGATTCCATCCGGAGCTCCGAAAAATAAGAAAAATATAGCAGAAGAAAAAAAACAACCGGTAAAAGTAGTAGAAAAAGTAGTAGAAAAGATCGTTGAGAAACCGGTTGAAATGAAGATGAAAATCACAGAAGTAGAGCCTAATAGAGAACAGCCAAGAAAAAATTTTGATGAAGATGCTCTTCTAGAACTGGCAGAATCTATCAAACAGTTTGGTGTTTTGCAACCACTGCTGGTTCAGAAAAGGATGATTACTATGAAATTATTGCCGGGGAACGCAGATGGCGAGCTGCAAAACTGGCAGGGTTGAAAGAAGTACCTGTTATTATCAAAGATTTTCAGATCAGGAAGTTGTAGAAATTGCACTGATTGAGAATATTCAGAGAGAAGATCTGAATGCAATTGAAGAAGCGGTTGCCTATAAACGGTTGATGGAAGAATTCCATCTGAAACAGGATGAAATTGCAGAGAGAGTATCCAAAAGCAGAACTGCGGTTACGAATGCGATGCGATTGTTGAAACTGGATGAGAGAGTGCAGGATATGCTGATTCAGGATATGATTTCTCCGGGACATGCAAGAACACTTCTGGGAATCGAAGACAAAGACCAGCAATATAATCTGGCCGATGCGAATC
>ENA-OQCN01001579-OQCN01001579.1-human-gut-metagenome-genome-assembly--contig:-NODE-1579-length-11005-cov-1.918735_pt1 | contig 11005 bp, 12 predicted proteins | sample MGYA00242497_ERZ504576 | MGnify/ENA primary metagenome ERZ504576 (study PRJEB26092, sample SAMD00036296) | human gut metagenome | host: Homo sapiens | study: EMG produced TPA metagenomics assembly of...
CAATATTTTCAAGAAAGGCGGGGATTGATGAATATTATCGAAACAGAAAACCTTTCATATAAATATGATGAAAGCCATTTTGCTCTTTCGGATTTGAGCATTGGCTTTGAAAAAGGGAAAATTACAACAATTCTCGGTGCAAACGGAGCAGGCAAATCAACATTGTTTCTGAATATGAACGGAATTTTAAAGCCACATTCGGGGACAGTAAAATTTATGGGTAACCGATAGGTTATTCAAAAAAGGAAATCAGAGAATTAAGAAAAAGTGTCGGAATAGTTTTTCAAGACCCCGACGACCAGCTTTTTTCCGCGTCTGTTTTTCAGGATGTGTCTTTCGGTGCAATGAATTTGAAATTGCCGCAGGACGAAGTTGTTCATCTTACCGAAAATGCACTTAAACGCACAGGTATTTTTGATTTAAAAGACAAACCTACCCATGCATTAAGTTTCGGTCAGAAAAAACGTGCCGCAATAGCCGGCATACTTGTTATGTCGCCGGAGGTAATCATTCTTGACGAGCCGACGGCAGGTCTTGACCCAATGGGCGTAAGTGAGCTTATGCACCTTCTTCGCGACATATGCGAAAATGAGGGTACGACAATTATAATGTCAACGCATGATATTGACGTTGTGCCGATTTATTCGGACTATGTTTACGTTATAAATCACGGTAAATTACTTACAGACGGTACTCCCGAAGAAGTATTCTCAAATCCGACGCTTTTGCGTGAACATAATTTAAGATTGCCGAGAATTGCACATCTACTTGAAATTTTGAATAAATGTGATAAACTTAATGTAGACTTCTCAAAAGCCACTATCGGCAAAGCAAGAGAAGAAATTTTAAATCTTATAAGGGGTAAATAACTATGGCAAAATTCTATTCCGTCGGAGTCGGTGCAGGTGACGGTTCATATATAACTCTCGGTGCGCTTCGTGCATTGGAACAGGCTGATATAATCGCAGTTCCCGTTAAAAAATACGGAGAAAAATCAACTGCACTTGAAATAATCCGCAAGGAATTTGATACGGATAAAAAAGAAATTTCAGAACTTGAATTTCGTATGAGCGGGGACACTAAAATCAGAGAGGAGTCCCGCAGAAATTCAGCCGAAAAAATTATATCGGCGTTAAAAGACGGAAAAGATGTTGCAATGATTACTCTCGGTGACGTTTCGGTTTACAGTACCTGACATACGTTCACAACGCAGTGAAAAATGCAGGCTTTGAACTTGAAATTATACCCGGTATAACTTCATTTTGTGCCGCTGCGGACAAGGCACAGATAAGTCTTTGCGAGGGAAACGAATCGGTTGCGATTATTCCCTCGCTTAAATCAAATTTACTTGAAAAATATATTGCCGATTTTGATACGGTTGTGATTATGAAATCGGGCAACGATACAGATGTAATATACGACATTTTAAAAAAGTACGGACTTGAAAACAACGCGATTGTTTCAAGCTGTATCGGTATGGAAAACGAAATTATCGAAAAAATACAAAAAGGCAAATCATACGGTTATTTTACAACCGTTATTGTAAGAAAATAATCAGAAAGGTTATGGGATAATGGAACTGCTTGCAGTGAGTATCAGCCACGAAAATACTCCAATATCAATTCGTGAGAAGTATCTTTTACAAAGAAAAAACAGGCTGAAATTTTAAAGTATATAAAACAGAATATCGCTGAAGAATGTGTGCTTTTGTCCACTTGCAACCGTTGTGAATTTTATCTTGCGGGGTATAATATGAAAGATAAATTCATTGACTGTTTAGTGTCCCTAACCGATGAATTTGTTAAAAAGTACATAAGCATATATGAGGGCGACGATTGTTCGCGTCATCTTGCACTTACCGCGTCGGGGCTTAAATCAATGATTCTCGGTGAGGATCAGATTTTAGGTCAGGTTAAAGACGCGCACGAATTTGCAAAAGAACATTTGTGTTGCGGAAAATATCTCAACACTCTTTTCCGTATTTCCGTAACGGGTGCAAAAAAAGTTAAAACGGAAACGCTTTTATCGAAAACTCCTGTTTCCGCGGCAACCATTGCAATAAAACAGTGTCAAAATATTTTGGGGACACTAAATAACAAAAACATATTAATTATCGGTGCAAGCGGAAAAACAGGCTCTATCGTTCTTAAAGATTTACTGTCCCTTGACAGTGTAAATATTTATGCCACTTCGCGTACGCATGACGGCATTATAAACCACATTGACGGTGCGATTACCGTTGATTACGACAAGCGTTATGATAATCTTGATATGTATGACGCCGTAATCAGTGCCACGTCCAGTCCGCATATCGTACTTGAAAAAAGCAAAGCAAAAAACGCAATAAAGACCAGTAAAAAGCGAGTTTTTATCGACCTTGCAGTACCTCGTGACATTGAGATATTCGAGGATGAATACACAGTTTACAAAAATATTGACGATTTAACCGAAATCGCGGACAACAACAACAGAATTAAACAACAGGAAATTATAAAAGCCGAAAAAATTCTTCAAAAATATATTGATGAATTTCGTATATGGAAACTTTTTTCCGAAAGCGAAACATTATTCAAATCGGCAGAGAATAAAATTGAAAACGAGAGCGAAAAGAACACTTTTCGCCATAAAATATATAATCTGAAATCAGACAACAATTATGCAAAATTCAGTGAATTTATTATTTTGCTTAGGGAGAAATTAACGTGAGTATAATAAAAATCGGCTCAAGAAAAAGCAACTTGCAATCAAGCAAACAGAGGCTGTAATCAAAAAATTGAAAGAGCATTTTCCAAACGACACTTTTGAAATTGTCGGCATTTCAACAAAGGGTGACCGTCAGCTTGATAAGTCGCTCCAAAGTTTCGGCGGAAAGGGTGTTTTCATAAAAGAAATCGAAACCGCACTTTTAAGCGGTGAAATAGATATGGCGGTGCATAGTGCAAAGGATATGCCAACAGAAATTTGTGATGGTCTTACGATAAGTGCCGCACTTCTTCGCGACGACAGAAGTGATGTGCTTGTTCATTTTGGGGACACTAAATTATCCGATATAAAAATAATCGGTACAGGCAGTGCAAGACGCCAGTCACAGGCTGAAAAACTGTTCCCGAACGCTGTTTTTAAACCAATCAGAGGTAATATCGGCACTCGTCTTGAAAAAGTCAAAAACGGTGAATACGATGCGGTTATTATGGCTCGTGCCGCAATAAACCGTCTTGCCGTTTCCGACGTTAAAATCGAAAATCTCGGCGATAATTTCATATGCGCTGCAGGTCAGGGAATTCTTGCCATTGAAACTGCCGTCGGCAAAGCCGATAAATACGCACAGGCGATAAATGATAAAGTCGCAATGACTGAATTAAAATGCGAACGTGCATTTTTGCAGTACACAGGCGGTGGTTGTCATGCACCGTGCGGTGCGTCGGCTGAATTTAACGGTAAAGAAATTAAAATGTGTACGTTTTTCAAAGAAAACGACAAAGAAATTTATCTTGAAATGTTCGGAAACGATCCGATATTACTCGGCAAAAAAATGGCTGAAATAACGCTTGATAAAATTAAGGAGTAAATCAAATGGTATATCTTGTAGGTGCAGGACCCGGTGACAGCGGATTAATCACGCAGAAAGGTCTTGAATGTATAAAAAAAGCGGACGTCATAATTTACGACCACCTTGCAAATCCGACTTTATTGAGCTATGCAAAAAACGACTGTAAATTGATTTATGCCGGAAAAATCGCAGGCAATCATCACATGGTACAGGAGGAAATCAACAAAACTCTTGTTAAACACAGCCGTTTCGGAAATGTTGTACGTCTGAAAGGCGGCGATCCGTTTATTTTCGGTCGCGGAGGTGAAGAAATTATCGCGCTGATCGAAAATAATATTGACTACGAAATTGTACCCGGTATTTCTTCTTGTTACAGTGCCGCCGAATATTGCGGTATTCCAGTCACTCACCGCGGAGTTGCAACTTCGTTTCACGTTATAACAGGTCACGAAAAAGTCGGAAATGAAACGGTTAATTACAGCGCACTTGCAAACTCAGCGGAACGCTTGTTTTTCTTATGGGGCTTTCGTCTGCCGAAAATATAAGCAATAAGCTTATTGAAAACGGTAAATCGGAAAATACACCTGTTGCCGTAATTTCAAGCGGCACAACGCCGCGTCAAAAATGTGTTACGGGGACACTAAATAATTTATCTGCATTGGCAAAACAAATGACTTCTCCGGCGATAATTCTTGTCGGTGATGTGGTGAATTTAAAGCATGATTGGTTTAAACAAAAAAACACAAAAATACTCACAACCGCAACACCGTTAATGAACAAAAGCATAAAAAAGCAGCAACCGATTTTGACATAACGGAGCTTCCTTTAATCAAAACAGTTCCGATTAATTTCGACTTGTTTTCAAAAGCGGATATAACACACTTTTCATATATAGTATTTACAAGCGCAAACGGTGTTGAAATATTTTTGAATATTTACAAAAATCAAAAACTGATATACGCACTTTAGGGGACACTAAATTTGCTGTTGTCGGCAAAAAAACAGCCGACGCACTTGCAAGTTACGGAATATATGCCGACATGGTTCCTCAAATTCATTCGGGACGTGAGCTTGCTCGCCTAATGTGCGAAAAGTGCAGTAAAAATGACAATATTCTTTTAATTCGAGCCGAAAACGGTGCAAGCACCATACCGAATATTTTAAGCGAAAACAATATTAATTTCACCGATATGCACCTTTACAGAACGGAAACCGACAACTCAAAACAGGAACTTTTGAATTTATGTCTAAACGATACTGACTATGTTATATTATCAAGCGGTTCTGCCGCAAAGGCATTTTCCGAAATAGCAGACACGTCAAATATAAAGCTGATTTCAATAGGAAACGAAACAACAAAATCCGCCGAAAAATGCGGGCTTAAAATTTATAAAACAGCCGACAATGCAACCGCAGAAAGCATTATCGACTGTATCAGGAGGGACACTAAATGATCAGACGACCAAGACGACTTCGTGTGACAAAACAAATTCGCGACCTTGTACACGAAACTTCGATTGACAAATCAGACTTAATATATCCGATGTTCATAATTGACGGCGAAACAGAAGATATTCCGTCAATGCCGAACATCAAGCGATACTCGCTTACCGACCTGCCGTCCGCACTTGATGAAGTGGTTTCGGCAGGTGTCGGTGCGGTGCTTTACTTCGGTATTCCGAAAACAAAAGATGAATTCGGCAGTGAGGCATACAATGAATTTGGCATTGTTCAACGTGCAATCCGCCTTACAAAAGAACTGTATCCCGATTTAATCGTAATTGCCGATATTTGTCTTTGCGAGTACACTTCGCACGGTCACTGCGGTGTTATCGAACACGACTGTATCGTCAACGACAAGACTTTACCGCTTTTAGCAAAAGCGTCGGTGGCTTGTGCAAAAGCAGGTGCGGATATTGTTGCACCGTCGGATATGATGGACGGACGAGTAGGCGCAATACGTCAGGCACTTGACGAAAACCGCTTTGAGGACGTACTTATAATGGCATACAGCGTCAAATATTCATCATCATTTTACGGACCGTTCCGCGACGCAGCTGACAGTGCTCCATCGTTTGGGGACAGAAAAAGTTATCAAATGGATTTCAGAAATAAAAAAGAGGCAATTATCGAAACACAGCTTGACATTGATGAAGGTGCGGACATAATCATGGTGAAACCCGGTATGCCGTATCTTGACATTGCAAAAACGGTCAGCGATACTTTTAGTGTCCCTCTTGCAATATATCATGTAAGCGGTGAATACTCAATGATTAAAGCCGCCGCACAAAACGGTTGGATTGACGAAAAGTCAATCGTCCTTGAAAGCCTTACCGCAATGAAACGTGCCGGTGCAAAAATGCTTATAACCTACTACGCGGTCGAGGCTGCAAAGTGGTTGGAGGAAAACTGATGTTTCCGATAATGCTGAATATACGCGGAAGAAAATGTACCGTTGCAGGCGGTGGAAATGTTGCGGAAAGAAAGGTTAAAACGCTTTTAAAATACGGTGCAGACGTAACTGCAGTAAGTCTGTTTTTAAAGACGGATTTCCAAACGTCAAACGACTTGAAAAAGAATATTCCTCAAGTGACATAGAAAATTCTTTTCTTGTCATAGCCGCAACAGACAACAAAGAAGTAAATCAAACGATTTACAATGACGCAAAAAAACGCAACATTTTAGTGTCCCTATCTGATGACACAGAGCATTCCGATTTTATATTACCGTCATCAAAAAACTACGATGACATAACGATTTCTGTTTCGACAAACGGCAAATCACCGGCACTTGCGAAAAAAATCAGACAAATTAAATCAAACGATTTAGAATTTTACGCAAGCATTTTACCTATAATAGAGAAATACAGAAGTATTTTAATAAGTGAAAGCAAGGACACTAAAAAAGAAATATTAAATTTTATGGTTTCCGATGAAATGCTCGAAGTTGCAAAAGAAAGTTTAGAATTATATGAACAGAAAATAAAGGAGAAAATATGAAAACTGCAATACTTGTCATAAGCTTTGGTACAAGCCACCGCGATACGCTTGAAAAAACAATCGGTGCTGTTGAAAAAAAGCTTAAATATGAATTTAAAACAGATGTTTTCCGTGCATTTACAAGCGGTATGATTATTAAAAAGCTCCGCGAACGTGACGGAATAGAAATTGATACTGTAGATGAAGCACTTGATAAATTATACAAAAGCGGTTACACAGATATTTTTTGTGTTCCTACTCACATTATGTGCGGTATTGAATACGACAAAGCTTGCAGAATGATTAAGAAATTTAACGACAAAATGAAAATCAGAATTTCTCGTCCGCTTGTTACCGAAACGAGTGACTATTACAACATTGTTAATATTTTCAAACACAGACTTACCGACAAAAACAGACTTTACGTTTTTATGGGACACGGCAGCGACCATTTTGCGAATGCCGCCTACCCTGCCCTTGATTATCACTTTAAAAATGCCGATATGAACAACGTATTTGTCGGTACTGTTGAGGGTTTTCCCGACCTTGAAACAGTCATCTCCCACGCAATGAAAACCGATATAAAGAATGTAACACTACTTCCGTTTATGCTTGTATGCGGTGACCACGCGAAAAATGATATGGCTGTCGAATGGAAAGAAGAATTTGAAAATAACGGTTTTAATGTAAACTGTGACCTTACCGGTCTTGGCGAAATTAAAGAAATACAAGATATGTACGCCGAGCATTTAAGAAATGTTTGGGGACAGTAAAAATGACTTAATTTTTAAAAATCATATAAAAAAAGTGCCTTTCGGCACTTTTTTTATTTTGTTATTTTCAAAGTTTCTGCTTTTCCGTATTTTCTAAACAGTGTTTTACCCTCTTGTTGAGTTGTTTCCCAGCCTTTTGACGTTGTACGCGCATTACCGGCAACTTCAACCGTCATCATACCGCCGTCACAGAATTTAATCGTTGCACCCTTATCATTCTTTGAAATTTTTGCAGGTACATTCACCGAAGTGATATTTATATCTTTATTTTCACCGTTCTTTGAAATCTTTACACCCTTATCAAGTGACGCATAAATGCAGTTATCTTTTTTATATGCAACACTTGCGTCTATGTTAAATTCATCAACCGTAACACCGTCGGCAAAAATCACTTTTACACCGGTAGAATTTTGATAATTCTTATCGTACAGCGGAATATCCTCACTTTTTGCCGCCGCCGACAAATACAAAGTATCATTATCCCACTTTGCACTGACCCTGCTGTTATATGCCGCCGCAGTCATCTTTGCAAGCTGATTTTCCTGTACGAAATTATAGCCGTAATCATCTACAAGCGTATCAACCTTTTTAATCTTCTCCTCCTCGCTGTCCTGCTCACGGTAAACGTAATCGCAGTGATTATAGAAAAGGATAGGCACTTCATACTTCGCAGAAATCGCCGAAAATTCGCTGTTTCCGTTCGGTGTGTTTGACGGTTGAAGCATAAGCTGACCGTTATCAAGATAGAACGGAACAATGATTGAATTTTCCGCACTCACTTCCGGTACGGCGATACTGTTCGGAGTCTGTGAACCGCTGTTCCAATAAAGACCCGCGTCAAACTGACTCTTGTACGTTCCGTCATAACCGCTCATATTATCAAAATGCGTGTCATAACCGATTTTACTTGTTCTCCATGTATGCTGATTTACACCACTGCCTATCCATGGAAGTCCGTACGACTCAAATGCATTTTTCTGATATTCAAGCTCCCTTTGGTCATGTGTACTGTCGGCATATTCATTTGAAAGTGCGTGTACACCGACATAGATTCCTCTGTCTTTAAAACCGTCAAGCTGTTTTTGCAATTTTTCACGATACGGAAAATAATCGCTGTCTATAGGCACAGCCATACCGTATTCAAGTGAGCCGACAACCAAATCTTTGTTGCCGTCACCGTCAATATCATAAAATCGCGGTACACTGTTCGCACCGAATTTCAGATTATTATTACCCTTATAATTGCTTTCATTGCCTTCAATATAACCGTTAAAAACATTATTTTCAAACTTCGCGATATATCCCTCAAACGTACCTGCGTAAAGCTCATTCACGCCGTCACCGTCTGCGTCGGCTATACAAGGCGAACACCAACTTTGACCTGTATCAACGGTTTCGTAAGCATTAAACAAAACACTGTACTCACCCATATCGCCGTAATATATTCTCATTTCGCCGTTTCGTGAGCCGACCGCCATATCAAGCACGCCGTCACCGTTCAAATCACCGATTGACGGCATTGCGTCGATAAGTCCTGTTTCAAGAATGATGCCTTGATCGTCAAGCACCATACCGTCAGATCTTTTAAAGCAATGGATACTTCCGTTTTCATCACCTGTAATTATTTCATCAACACCGTCATTATCAATATCGGCAGTTGTAGGTGATGAATATGCACCGACCGAAATTTGATTTCCGTCCATATCGGTAAACATAGTCGCAACGTCAAGTTCGTAATTCGATTTCATTCCCGTACCCTCGAAATAGTACAGTTTTCCATCTGCACTTCCGCAAATCAAGTCCATCTTGCCGTCACCGTTAAAGTCCGTTGGACACGGATAAGCACGTTTTATATAATCGTGGCTGTCCTCAAAATAGCTGATTGTGTTATCGTCATAATCAAGTGACAGCCATTCCTTTGCGGTTACAAAGTGCGTTCCCGATGAATACGCATTTTCATACGGATCCATTGCAAATTGACCGTTATTATTCAGTGCATACGTCACACTTTCGGCACGTCTGAACCAAATATACGGATTTCTTGCAAGCGTGAATGACGGTACTTGACCGTATCTTTCACACATTTCCTCAAAAATTTCCGCCGAGCCGTTATCTATACCCGTAATATCCTCATAGTGAAGCTCCCACGAGGCAACAGGCTTTGCAAAGCTGCCCAAAACGTGTTCAACGGCATATCCGTAATTTTTAAGCGAAACAAATTCCGCAAAATAATCTCTGAGCAATTTATTTGCACCGACGTTGTTGCTGAAAGGTATTCGCCGGTATCAACGGGAGAAAGATTGTTTACGGAAAATGAATTCGGTAAAAGCGGATTGGTGAAGAACACATAACCGTTTCCGTACTGATTTACCGTATAAATTCCCACATTATCCTTTGACGCAATACATTCCGCTGTTGACGGAATAACGCCGACTCCGTAATTTTGATTTACAAGCACATCATTATAATCGGCATAATTTCTGTACAACATCGAAAAATCAGACAAAAGCGACTGAATTTTCTTTATTCCTTTATCGCTGTTCTCGGGATAAATCATATCAACCGGACAAGAATCAATCGTTACAAAGTCCTCCGCACCGATAAAGTCCTTATCAAATACGTTATACACATCATTGTCAAGAAAAACACTTCCGCCGTTTGATACATATTCCTCAACTGTACTTGCGTTAAAACCGCCTGTTTCCACAACGCTTTTATCAATGTACAAAACATCGTAATCCGACAAATCACCGATGTTTGACGCGTCGATTTTATCGGCGGTCAATGTTGCAACGGTTGATTCATTTAAACTGTTTAAAGTGTTTTTTGCCGTAACACTGTCCGAGGACGAAATTACCGCTGTAGACAATGTATCGGGATTTTTTACCTGTTCATTTCCGCACGCCGTAAGACAAAGCACTGCAAGAAATATTGGTATAAGTTTTTTCATAAACTTTCTCCTTTTAAAATGCCTCATATATAAATGTACCGTGACCGGTAAAGAATATACATATTAAAATGAACATTGCAAGGTATATTAAAAATGTTCCTATTGTTTTTAATTTTTGTTTCATATAAAGATCCTTCCAAAAATTGTTCACAGCCAACTTGCGGTGCTGTACATATGTACTGCCCCCGGTTGCATGGGCGAGCAGCAGACTATCAGTCTGCGACCAGCCAAGCAAAAAGTAGTGCTGTGGGCGATTTTTCTACAACCATTCATCTATCATTTGAGTGAAGATAGCTGAACCTACGTCATAATTCAAATGTCCCGTATCGTAAAAACATTCGGGTGACAAAGCAGTTTCCATATCAAGCACTTCTACATTATATTTATCAAATACTTCGTTTGCCATAGCCTTGACTTCACCCAACAATTCAGGCTGTTCAAGTTTCGTATTCCACGGCATCCAAACCGCCCTAACCCTTATATTATTATCATTACAGTAATTTATAATCTTCTCAAGTGCGGCCACATTCTTTGAAAACTTCTCCGTCGGAAGATTGAAAAATTCGTCTTGATAATTTTCCATAGTCTTTTCAAGCATTTTATCCGACATTGCGCCATAATAAATATGCTTTTCCTGCGGAAGATATTTATACGGCAAAGGACTTTCGCCGTTTAACAGCTTATCAAAGCCGTCTGTTATCATAGGATAAAATCTGTCACGCTCAAAATACGCATACGGCTCATACAACTTTTT
>ENA-OQCN01001580-OQCN01001580.1-human-gut-metagenome-genome-assembly--contig:-NODE-1580-length-11000-cov-1.445599_pt1 | contig 11000 bp, 17 predicted proteins | sample MGYA00242497_ERZ504576 | MGnify/ENA primary metagenome ERZ504576 (study PRJEB26092, sample SAMD00036296) | human gut metagenome | host: Homo sapiens | study: EMG produced TPA metagenomics assembly of...
CCAAGCAGACGGTTGCTGGCGAGATCTTCGTGGCGTTCGTGACCCAGCAGACCGGCCGTCCGAGCTACTGCTGCTACACCCGTGAGGAGACCATCACTGCGGGCAACTCGCGCCACCAGATGCAGATGACCGTTAAGCTGGGCGCCATGAACGACGGCACCATCACGGCCATCGACCTGCACACGCTGTCCAACGCCGGCGCCTATGGCGAGCACGCCACCACGACGATCGGCCTTTCGGGCCACAAGAGCCTGCCCATCTACAACCACGTGAAGGCGAGCCGCTTTAGCTGGGACGCCGTCTACACCAATACCAACCGTGGCGGTGCGTATCGTGCTACGGTGCCACCCAGGGCCAGTTTGCCGTGGAGAGCGCCGTCAACGAGCTCGCCGACATGCTGCACATGGACCCCGCCGACCTGCGCCTTAAGAACATCGTGCGCGAGGGCGAGATCATGCCGCAGTACTACAACGAGAGCTCAACGCCTGCGCGCTCGACCGCTGCCTGCTGCGCGCGATGGATATGATCGGTTGGCGCGATAAGCCGCTGGCCGTCGATCTGGGCGACCGCGTGCGCGCCTGGGCTGCGCGCTCACCATGCAGGGCTCGGGCATTTCCAACGTGGACATCGCCGGCATCGACATGCGCCTGGAAGAGGACGGCTTCATTACCATCGGCACCGGCGCCACCGATAACGGCATGGGCGTCGACACGATCCTGCGCAGATTGCCGCCGAGGAGCTGGGCGTGGAGAGCTCGCTGATCGTGGTGCGCGGCGTGGACACCGACGTGTCGCCGTTCGACGCCGGCTCGTACGCGAGCTCTGGTACCTACGTGACGGGCCTTGCCGCCAAGAACGCCGCGACCGAGCTGCGCGAGAAGATTTGCGCCAAGCCGCTCAGATGTGGGACGTTGACGCCGCCGACGTGTCTTCGACGGCCAGTACGTGCGCCTGTCCGACGAGCGTGCCGCTCGTGAGCAGAACCGCTACCTCACGCTGCGCGAATTTGCCAACCTATGCGTCAAGAACATCGCGGGCGGCGACGCGCTGACCTCGCACGCCTCTGCCTGCCTGCCGTTTCGCCCCGCCGTTTATGGCCGGCATTGCCGAGGTCGAGGTCGACAAGCACCGGCAAGGTGACCGTGGTGGACTACGCGGCGGCCGTCGACTGCGGCACCGTGATCAACGAGGCGCTCGCGCGCGTCCAGGCCGAGGGCGGCATTGCCCAGGGTATCGGTCATGCGCTCTACGAGATCGTCGAGCACGACGACCGTGGCCGCCTGCGCACCGGCAACTTATGAGCTACAAGCTGCCCACGCGCCTGGATATCGGCAGCATTCGCGTGGCCTTTGAGCCGAGCTACGAGCCGACGGGTCCGTTTGGCGCCAAGTCGATCGGCGAGGTCGTCATCAACACGCCGCTCGCCGCCGTGGCCTCGGCCGTCGCACACGCCACCGGCCACCAGGTGCGCTCGCTGCCCATCACACCGGAGAAGGCTCTGCTGGGGGAGTAGCGGGTCATCTAACAAGTCGTAGTTGGCGGGACGGGACAACTCGCCCCGCCTTTTGCACTCGTGGTGAGGTCGTGAGCCTGTAAAAGGTGTGCGTGCGCTTGTCGTTCGTATCTGCTATCATTCCTAGTCTGTGCGCTCATGCGGGCGTGGCGGAATTGGCAGACGCGCCAGATTTAGGTTCTGGTGGGATTCCCGTGAAGGTTCGAGTCCTTTCGCCCGCACCAACGCATCTGCGTCGGCTCTGGCCGTCGCGACACTTTGTTGCATAAAGGTACCAGCACCTCAGATAAGCTGGGCAGTATGAGGAGGAACGTGTTGAACATCACCGCTTCTGACGTCAAGGACGCCAAGCTCACCGCTACGGTCACCATCCCGGCCGCCGACGTCGACGCCGCGATCAAGAAGGCCTACAAGGACACCGCCAAGAAGTACCGCTTCCCGGGCTTCCGTGCCGGTAAGGCTCCCCGTCCGGTCATCGACTCCGCTCTTGGCGCCGAGCTACCCTCGCTCAGGCCACCAACGACCTGATCGCCGCCAACGAGCCCGCCGTCCTCAACGAGCTGGACATCGTCCCCACCAAGAACGGTGACTACAAGGAGCTCGACCTCGCCAAGGATCACGAGGACTACACCTACACCGTCGAGTTCTCTCTGCGTCCTGCTGCTGAGCTCTCCTCCTTCGACGCTGTCGAGATCGAGATGCCCCCTGCGGAGGTCACCGAGTCCGAGATCAACAACCAGGTCGAGATGCTCCTCAACTACCGTGCCACCTTCGAGGACGTCGAGGGTCGCGCCGTCGAGGCTGACGACTATGTGACCGTCGACCTCAAGGCCGTCGAGAACGCCGACAACTTTGCCGCCGAGGGTCGCATGCTCATCGCCGGTAGCGACAGCAACCCCAAGGAGTTCAACGAGGCCCTGATCGGCGCTAACGTTGACGACGTCAAGACCGTCACCTGGACCGACGAGCTCGAGGAGGGCGAGGAGGCCGAGACCCACACCGTCGAGGTCACCGTCAAGGGCATCAAGGTCCGCAACACCCCCGAGCTCACCGACGAGCTTGTCAAGTCCGACTTCGGCTTCGACAGCATCGACGCCATGCGCGACGCCATCAAGATCGAGATCGAGCAGGACAAGGCTTCCCGCCTGCCGGCCGAGAAGGAGAACCGTTGCGTCTCCGCTCTCGCCGAGCGTCTGCAGCTCGACGAGATGGACGCCGACTACGAGCAGTCCGTCTTTGAGGAGCTTGGCCAGAACTTCCTGTCCAACCTCGCTGCCCGCGGCATGACGCTGGACACCTGGCTGCCCGCTTCCGGCCTGACCATGGAGCAGTTCATCGGCGACCTGCATAAGCAGGCCAACGACGTTGCCGTGAGTCCCTGCTCTGGACGCCCTCGCCCGTGAGCTCAAGATTGAGGTCACCGAGGACGACATCAACGCCGAGTTCGAGAAGGCCGGCGTCAAGGACGTCGAGGCTTCCAAGGCCGAGTTCATCGCCGATGGCCGCATGCCTGCCGTCCGTGAGTCCATCCGTCGCTCCAAGGCCGTCGATCACCTGGTCGAGAACGCAAGTGACCGAGGTCGACGAGACCGCCAAGGACGCCGAGTAATTCTCGCCACCTTGTCCACGAGCGCATGCATGCGCGTGATGGGGTAAAGTTATAAGCCGGTTATCCGGTTGCTTCGTACGGTGCCAGCCAATGCATAGCATGCGGGCACCGTACGTTTATCTAGAACCAATTTGGTCCGCAAGAGAGAAATGGAGATGCGTATGATCGCTAAGTTCGATTCCGCCTCGTGCCATACGTTATCGAGCAGACGCCGCGCGGCGAGCGCAGCTACGATATCTATTCGCGCCTGCTCAACGATCGCATCATCTTCTTGGGCGAGGAGATCAACTCCGTCAGCGCCAACCTGGTCGTTGCCCAGCTACTGCATCTTGAGAGCCAGGATGCCGAGAAGGATATCTCGCTCTACATCAATTCGCCCGGCGGCGAGGTTTACTCCGGCCTGGCGATTCTTGACACCATGAACTTTATCAACCGCAGGTCTCCACCATCTGCGTCGGTATGGCTGCGTCCATGGCCGCCGTGCTGCTTTCGGCTGGCGCCAAGGGCAAGCGCTTCTGCCTGCCGCACTCCAAGGTCATGATTCACCAGCCCAGCGGCGGTGCCCAGGGCCAGCAGACCGAGATCGAGATCGTTGCCGAGGAGATCAAGAAGACCCGTCGCGAGCTCAACCAGATCCTGTCCGATGCCTCGGGCCAGCCCATCGAGAAGGTCCAGGCCGATACCGAGCGCGACAACTACCTGACCGCTGCCGAGGCCCTCGACTACGGCCTGATTGACCGTATCGTCACCTCTCGCGATCTCGCCGCGAAGGACGCCTAGGATGGCAGGAAACATGCAGGACAACTTTGACGAGAACGGCAACCCCATCCGCTGCTCCTTCTGCGGAAAAGAGCAGGGCCAGGTCCGACGCCTCGTAAAGGGCCCGACCAACATCTTTATCTGTGACGAGTGCGTCGCCGCCTGCTCCGAGATTCTGGAGGAGTCGCTGGCTTCGGACTTTATGGACGCTGCCCGCAATGGCAAGCTGCCGGGCTTCCTCAATGACCACGGCCAGGCTGCCGGGCAGCCCGCTGTGGACCCCGAGACCGAGGCTTTGAGCTCGAGGACGACCGCCAGGTCATCACGCACGTGCCGACGCCGCACGAGATCTATGACGAGCTTTCGGCTTATGTCATGGGCCAAGAGGACGCCAAGCGCGCCATGTCGGTTGCCGTGTACAACCACTATCGTCGCGTGATCGAGGGCGGTGCTGCGCTTTCGGCCTTTGACGACGGTTTGGACTCGCAGCTTGACGATGACATGGACGAGGTGGAGCTCGCCAAGTCCAACATCCTGCTGCTCGGTCCCACCGGTACCGGCAAGACCCTGTTGGCCCAGACGCTCGCGCGCATCCTCGAGGTGCCGTTTGCCATCGCCGATGCCACCGCGCTCACCGAGCTGGTTACGTTGGCGAGGACGTGGAGAACATCCTGCTCAAGCTCATCAATGCTGCCGATGGCGACATTGAGCGCGCTCAGGTGGGCATTATCTACGTGGACGAGATTGACAAGATTGCCCGCAAGGCCGAGAACCTCTCCATTACCCGCGATGTCTCGGGCGAGGGTGTGCAGCAGGCGCTGCTTAAGATTCTTGAGGGCACGGTGGCCAGCGTTCCGCCTACCGGTGGCCGCAAGCATCCCCAGCAGGAGCTGCTGCAGATCGACACGACTAACATCCTGTTTATCTGCGGCGGTGCCTTTGTGGGTCTGGACAAGATCATCGCCGACCGCGTGGGCAACAAGGGCGTGGGCTTTAACTCCGAGATCGCCGGCCCCACCTCGGTCGACGAGAACGACCTGCTGCGTCAGGTGCTCCCGCAGGACCTCAACGCCTTTGGCATGATCCCCGAGTTCGTGGGCCGTACGCCCGTTGTCACCCAGACGCAGGCGCTCGACGAGGACGACCTGGTGTCGATTCTGACCGAGCCAAGAACGCCGTGGTGCGTCAGTACCGCAAGATGTTCCAGCTCGAGGACGTGAGCTTGAGTTTGAGGCCGCGGCCCTTCACGAGATCGCCCGTATGGCGCTCGCCCGCAAGACCGGCGCCCGCGGCCTGCGTTCCATCTGCGAGGACGTGCTTCAGCAGACGATGTTCGACCTCCCCAGCGAGGAGGGTGTCGCCAAGGTCATCGTGACCGAAGCGGCGGTTAAGGGCGAAGAACAGCCCCAACGCATCTACGGGTAAACCTGCCAAAAACGTGCTTGCAAATAGCCTCCGACCATCCGCGGTCGGAGGCTATTTTATATATACGCAAAACACCCAACTACCTGTGTTATTCTGTGTGTTTGTTTAAGCCTCAGCGAAGTCATATCAGACTGAAGTAATCGATACCTAAGGCGCGTCCGCCTGCTTGGTTTTCGTAGATTCCGCACGAGCCGAAGAGCACTTAATGTGCTCTTCGTGCGAGCCAGGACCTGACCGAGCGAAAACCAAGCAGGCGGACACGCCGGCGGGACAGGGAGAGATATATGGAAGAGATGCCCAAGAACTACGATCCGTCGACCAACGAGCCGGCGATCCTGCAGAAGTGGCTCGACGGCGGCTACTACAAGCGCCGCGAGGGCGTGGGCGACTGCACCGTCACCATTCCGCCTCCCAACGTGACCGGCAAGCTCCACATGGGTCACGCTACCGACGACTCCATCCAGGACGCCATCGTCCGTATGGCCCGCATGCGCGGCAAGTCCACGCGCTGGGTGCTGGGCACCGATCACGCCGGTATCGCCACGCAGACCAAGGTCGACAAGAAGCTCAAGAGCGAGGGCATCAGCCGCCTGGAGATCGGTCGCGATAAGTTTGTCGACGCCTGCTGGGACTGGACCACGAGTACGGCGGCATCATCGTCGAGCAGATCAAGCGCATGGGCTGCTCCGTCGACTTTGATAACGAGCGCTTTACCATGGACGAGGACTACGCGCAGGCCGTGCGCAAGGTCTTTTGCGACTGGTACCACGACGGTCTGATCTACCGCGGCAAGCGCATCGTCAACTGGTGCCCCAACTGCACCACCGCCATTTCGGACGATGAGGCCGAGTATAAGGACGAGAAGGGTCACCTGTGGCACCTGCGCTACCCGCTGACCGAGCCGGTTAACGGCCAGGACTACATCGTCGTCGCCACCACGCGCCCCGAGACCATGCTCGGCGACACGGGCGTCGCCGTCTCCCCGAAGGATCCCGAGAAGGCCGCTTCGTGGGTAAGACCGTCAAGCTCCCCATCGTCGACCGCGAGATTCCCATCTTTGAGGATTGGCACGTCGATGCCAACTTTGGCTCCGGCTTCGTCAAGGTCACCCCGGCCCACGACCCCAACGACTACGCCATGGGTCAGGCCCACGACCTGCCGCAGATCAATATCTTCGACGAGCACGCGGTGGTCGTCGAGGGTTACGGCGAGTTCACCGGCATGAACCGCGAGGAGTGCCGCGAGGCCGTCATCAAGTGGTTTGAGGAGCACGGCCTGCTCGATCACGTCGAGGACCTCGACCACTCCGTCATGCACTGCTACCGTTGCGACTCCGCGCTGGAGCCGTGGCTGTCCGAGCAGTGGTTTGTGGCCGTCGACAAGCTCAAGGGACCGGCGCTCGACGCCGTCAACTCCGGCAAGGTCACCTTCCACCCCGCGCGCTGGACGCAGACCTACACCACCTGGATGGAGAACCTCAAGGACTGGTGCATCTCGCGCCAGCTGTGGTGGGGCCATCGCATTCCCGTGTTCTACTGCGAGGACTGCGGCTGGGAGGACGCCCTCACCGAGGACACCGATGTGTGTCCCAAGTGCGGCGGCCATCACGTGCATCAGGACGAGAACGTGCTGGACACCTGGTTCAGCTCGCAGCTGTGGACCTTCGCCACGCAGGCTGGCCGCAAAAGCCGGAGCTGCTCGAGGGCCATCACCCCACGACGGCGCTCGTCACCGCACGCGACATCATCGCGCTGTGGGTCGCCCGCATGGTCATGAGTTCGCTGTATTTCTTGGACGAGGTGCCGTTTAAGGACGTCGTCATATACCCGACGATCTTGGCCAAGGACGCAGCCGCATGTCCAAGTCCAAGGGCAACGGCGTTGACCCCATGGACCTCATTGGCATGTACGGCGCCGACGCCATGCGCTTCAACTTGCTCACGCTGTGCACCAACAACCAGGACGTCAAGTTTGACGCGAACATCGACAAGAAGACCAAGAAGCTCATCGACAGCCCGCGTACCGACCAGGCCAAGAGCTTTGTGACCAAGATCTGGAACGCCAGCCGCTTCCTGCTCATGAACATGGAGGCTACACGCCCGGCGAGCCTGTCGTGGAGACGCCGGCCGACGCTTGGATGTTCAGCCGCCTGGCCAAGGCCGTGAAGATGGTCACCGAGGGTATTGAGAACTACACCTTTGGCGACATGGCCCGCGGCGTGCAGCAGTTCTTCTGGAACGAGGTCTGCGACTGGTACGTCGAGGTCACCAAGGCCCGTCTGAAGGGCGAGGGCCGTCTACAGGCGCAGCGCAACCTGATCTTTGTGCTCGACACCTCCATTCGCCTGATGCACCCGCTTATGCCGTTTGTCACCGAGGAGATCTGGACAACATGCCGGCGAGCGTGCTCGACCTGGGACGCCGAGGGCAACGTGAACCGCGCCGAGCGCTCATGATCGCCAAGTGGCCCGAGCCCGCCGACTACGCCAAGTACGTCGACGAGCCCGCCGAGCGCGCGTTTGAGCTGTGCCGTGCCGTCGTTTCCGCCGCCCGTGCCACCCGTTCGCGTTATCGCTTAAGCCCCAAGGCGGAGCTCGACGTGGTCGTGCGCGCCGGTGCCGAGGACATCGAGAAGCTCGAGAGCCTGCGCTCCACGATTGAGCCGCTGGCGAACACCGCTTCGCTGGTCATGGGCACCGATGTTGAGAAGCCGGCTGCGAGCATTGCCGTGGTCGATAGCGGTGTCGAGGTCTTTGTGGTGCTCGAGGGCAAGGTTGACCTTTCGGCCGAGAAGGCACGCCTGGAGAAGGAGATCGCCGCGGCCCAGAAGGAGCTTGCTGCTGCGAGAAGACCCTTGCCAACGAGGGCTTTGTGGCCAAGGCCGCACCCGCGGTGGTCCAGAAGAAGAGGGACCGTGCAGCTGAGCTCAAGGAGATCCTGGCGGCGCTGACTGCTCAGGTTGCTGACTTCTCGTAGACGGTACTGGGGGACGCGGTTTGGGGCTTTGCTCGCTACTGCGGACAGTCCTGCTCGCACGAAGGCCACATTAAGTGGCCTTCGGCTCGTGCGGAACTTGTATCGAGCAAGCCCAACGCTCCCATAGCGGTTACGGGGGCGTCCGCTGCCTGGTAGGGCCACTTGGTTGCGGCCTTGAGGTCGCTGCAAAGCGGTGTTTGGCTGATATTTTGAATGGGAGGGGCTCGCTGTTGATTCGGGCCTCTTTTTATGTTGAGGGGACTTTGGGTTATGGCTAAGCGTTCTGGGTCGTATGTCGTTCCTTTCTCGTTTGAGCTGCTTTCGTTTGATGAGGCTGTGGGGCTGGCTGCTGATACGGGGCGGATTTCTGGGGATGCTGGTCCTCTGCTTGAGACGGTTGTCGATATGCTCGATGAGTTGGGGCGTCCGGACGAGTACTTTGATTGCATTCAGGTCGCCGGTACCAATGGCAAGACTTCGACTACGCGTTTTTCGGCTGCCATTCTTCGTGGTGAGGGGTTAAAAACCGCACTGTATACGTCTCCGCAGCTGGTGCGCTATCCCGAGCGCATGGAGGTTGACGGGCGCGTTGTGAGCGACGAGGCCTTTGCCCGTGGCGTTTCGGCGGCTGTCGAGGCGGGGCGTCGCGTGAATGCCCGTCGTGTGGCGGCGGGGGAGCGTGACTATACCATCACGCCGTTTGACCTGCTGACGGCTGCTGCGCTTGTGGTATTTGCCGAGGCGCGGTAGATGTCGCCGTGCTCGAGGTTGGTATGGGCGGCGTGGGACGCCACGAGTGCGACCGATCCCGTCGCCGTTGCCATTACGGGCATCGGGCTCGATCACACACGTATTTGGGAGACACGCTCGAGGCCATTGCGGGGAGAAGGCCGCGGTTATCAAACCCGGGCGCTTGGTTGTTTTGGGCGTGGGCACACACGAGGCGAGCGTTCAGCGCGTGATGGATGCCCGTTGCCGCGAGTGCGGCATTGTGCCGCTCGTGGTGAGTCATGCCACGACTAAGGTGCCGGCGCATGTGGGCGACACGGTTGAGTTTAGCTGCACCACGCCACGTGCGATCTATACGTCGAGCATGGTTAAGCCTGCGTATCAGCCGCAGAATGCTGCGTGCGCGATTATGCTGTGCGAGAGCTATCTGGGTCACGAGCTCGATCATGACAAGCTCGATGCGTCACTTATGGGCTGTCCCACACCGGGTCGTTTTGACGTGCTGGGGACCGATCCCCTCAAGCTGATCGATGCCTGTCATAATCCCCAGAGCTGCGAGAACTTTGTGAGCGCGCTGGATGAGATCGACCCGTGCGTGGAGAATCGCCCCACGCTGCTGTGCGCTGCGCTGGCCGACAAGGACGTGGCAGGCATCGTCGACGTGTTGATCCCGGCTTTCCCGCGCGTGGTTGTGACCCAGACCGATTCCGATCGCGCCCTGCCGGCGGAGGAGCTCGCCGCCCTTGTGGACGCCGATAAACTCGCGGGCGTGTACGCGAGCGTGCCCGAGGCCCTCGCGGCCCTCGATGCCGCAGACGAGCCTTTCGTTGCCGCCGGCACCATCACCCTAGCCGGCGAAGTAGCCGGCCTGCTGCGTTAACCCATCCCCTCATCAGTTGCGGTGAAATACGGACTGTTTAACAAGCCAGAAGCCTCAAACAGTCCGTATATCACCGCAACTCAAAAGCAGTCAATTTGGGATGGGGCTTTTTGGCTGCCCTGTGCCCCGAGTTGACTCGCTTGCCACGAAATGAGCCTATCTACTACGTTTTACTGACTACCCTCGACCACACGGAACATCGCGAAATTATAACCGCAGGTACACGGCTTGCGGATTTTGCGAAAAGCCGGTTATGGTCGACCTGTACGGGTTAAACGTAGTAGATAGGCCGTTTTTGTGGCGCGGTGTTGGTGGGATGTGACAAAGGGACTGTCCCTTTGTCACATTGGCTAGTCTAGGCGGACCGGATCGTGGGGGTAGGCGTTGAGAATCTCGACGCCGTTCTCGGTCACCAGGGCAAGGTCCTCGATGCGGACACCGGTGCGGCCGGGGAGGTAGATGCCCGGTTCGATGGAGAACGTCATGCCCGGTTCAACGACCTGCTCGTTGACGAGCGAGACGTCGCCTGGCTCGTGGTCCTGCAGGCCGATCGAGTGGCCCAGGCGATGCGTGAAGTACTTGCCGTAGCCAGCGTCCTCAATCACGTCGCGCGCGGCGCGGTCCAGGTCACACATGCGCACACCCGGTGCGATGAGCGCCTCGGCGGCCTCGTTGGCGCGGCGCACGATGTCGTAGATGTGTGCCGTCTCCTCGTCCGGCTCGCCCCAAAAGAACGTGCGCGTCATGTCCGAGCAGTAGTTGCAGCGGCGTCCGCCAATGTCGAACAGCACCACGTCGCCGCGTTTGAGCACGGTGTCGTCGGGCTCGTGATGCGGGTCGCCGGCGTGGCGCCAAAGCTCACGATGGGCGGGAAGCTAAAGCCCTCGCAGCCGTGCTTGCGATACAGACCGAGCATCCGGTCGGCAATTTCGCGCTCCGTCACGCCCTCGTGAACGAGTTTGATGGCGTCGCCTCACGTCGTCGTTAGCGGCCGAGGACGCGCGCAATCAGCTCCTGCTCGGCTTCGTCCTTGTGGGTGCGTGCGGCGGTGACGGCAAAGTCGCCCAGGAAAAACTCGCTGGCGGCGTGGCGCTCCATGAGCGCATCAAAAG
>ENA-OQCN01001582-OQCN01001582.1-human-gut-metagenome-genome-assembly--contig:-NODE-1582-length-10992-cov-6.109618_pt1 | contig 10992 bp, 18 predicted proteins | sample MGYA00242497_ERZ504576 | MGnify/ENA primary metagenome ERZ504576 (study PRJEB26092, sample SAMD00036296) | human gut metagenome | host: Homo sapiens | study: EMG produced TPA metagenomics assembly of...
AGCAGGTACAGCAGCAGAGGTAACTATCAATTACGTTATCACAGATGTAGAAAGAAAAACGTAAATTTGTATGCGTTGACCCACATGACATGCCAATCATCGCAGTTATTGATCCTGAAATGATGTCCTCCATGAGCCAAAGGGACTGACAGCTTCCACAGGTATGGATGCCCTCACTCATGCAATCGAAGGATATACAACAAAAGCTGCATGGGAAATGACAGATATGTTCCATTTAAAAGCAATCGAGCTGATTTCCAAATCTCTCCGCGGTGCTGTTGAAAACACAAAAGAAGGTCGTGAAGGAATGGCTCTTGGACAGTATATCGCTGGTATGGGATTCTCTAACGTAGGTCTTGGAATCGCTCATTCCATGGCTCATACACTTGGTGCTGTTTATGATACACCACACGGTGTTGCCTGCGCAATGATGCTTCCAATTGTTATGGAATACAATCAGGAATGCACAGGTGAGAAATATCGTGAGATTGCCAGAGCAATGGGTGTCAAAGGCGTAGATGAAATGTCTCAGGATGAATACAGAAAAGCAGCAATCGAAGCTGTTAAGAAACTCTCTGTTGATGTAGGAATCCCGACTAAACTGGAAGCAATCAAAGAAGAAGATCTCCAGTTCCTGGCAGAATCCGCACATGCAGACGCATGCGCACCGGGAAACCCGAAAGATGCAAGCGTAGAAGATCTGAAAGACCTGTTCCGTAAGATTATGTAATTAATAATGGTTATAAGATGAAATAAAAAAAGCACCGGCTGTAATGGAGTATGAACTGCTTCCCGTCAAGTAGACAATTAAAAAATAAAATTTATTTCTGCCACTAGATGAAAAACTGGTGGCAGTTTTTATGCTGCCAATATATATTGTTCATGTTTTTCCATTGGGGTTAAAACTCCAAGATTCCTTTGTAATCGTCTATTGTTGTAATATTCCATGTAGCTTTCAATCATGCCCACAAGTGCTGTACGACTCGTAAATCTTTTCCCATAATAACGTTCTCTTTTTATAATCCCCCAGAATCCTTCCATCGGACCATTATCAATACATTTTGCAACCCTGGACATGCTTTGCGTCATTCCGGCAGCTTCCAGTTTATTATGGAAGCTTCGATTTGTATATTGAAATCCTCTGTCACTATGACACAGCGGGCGTGCATCTGGATTACTGGCAATGGCATTGTCGAAAGTATCAAAGACCAATGCATTATTATTGTTATCTCGAATTACATAGGACACAATCCGTCTATCATACAAATCTAGTATTGCACTAAGATACACCTTATGTTTTTCCAAACCGATGTAATATTTAAATTCCGTCACATCTGTAAGCCATTTCTGATTAGGTGCATCTGCAAAAAACTCTCGGTTTAATACATTTTCCGCTATGTATTGTGGATTTGCGGATTGACGTGTGCATCCATTGTTAGCATATTTAATTGTGGATTTAATATTTTTCTTTCTGCAAATACGAAGAACCCGTTTGTCATTTACCTTTATTCCATAATAGCGTTCCAGATCATCTCGTATTCTTCGATAGCCTTTGTCAGGAGAATCCGTGTGTATCTTTTCGATTGCATCTGAAATACGCAAGTTTTTAATTTCATTAGCTGGAATCTCTCTATGAAGCCATTTATAATAAGCAGATCTGCTTACATTTCCAAGTTTGCAAAGTGCACTGATTGGGTAACCGTATGTTTCGTTTTCCTCTTTAATTGCCTGATAAATCTGCCTTGCCTCAACAGGCTTAACCCCGCCTCCTCTCTATTTCGTCGAGTTTTTTTAGGAATGATGCCTCCATTTCAGCTTTTTTCCGCTTGGCTTTTTCCATCTTCAATTCTGCTTGAAGTTTTTCAATTTCTGAAAGAGAATTCTCCGATTTCCTTTTGCCACGATTGTCTTGTAGTGCATTAATTCCACCGTTTTCATATTTAACCGTATAGTTTCGTGCCTGCTGATAAGAAACTTTAAATTTTTCAGATGTTTCAGTGTAATTATGATCATGGCTAATGCAATATGCCGCAATTTCTACCCGTTCATTAAATGCCGTTTTTCTTCCTTTGGTCATGATGCCTGTATCTCCCATTCTGGAAGCTTTTAGCTCCTCATGACCATTATACTTCTTAATCCAGCTTCTGAGTTGACTGGTCGAAAGAATTTTGAACTTTTGACAAATTTCCATATGAGAACCTTCGCCGGCTAAATATGCTGCGACTGCTTGCTCTTTTTCTGCTTTGGAATAATGTTTGTTATGATTGGTTTTAAACGCATCTATTCCCATCGCTTCGTAGTTTTTTACCCATTGTTTGAATGATTGAAAGGCTATACCTAAACGTTGTGCAATCGTCTTCATACTGCCTTTTCCATCTAAATATTCTTGAACTGCACTTATCTTTTCTTCAGCACTGTATCTTGCTTTTCTTCCCAATAAAAATACCCCCTTTCAGGTAACAAGTTTTATATTATTTTACTTGTCTACCTAAAAGGGAGCATATCAGAGGGCGTGTGTTCTTATTTTTCAGGCTTTTCAGCTTTTTTCTTCTTCGGTGCAATTTTGTGGCCGGAGTAGATTGCCATACCCATGCAGACCAGAGAACCGCAAGCGAAATACTTGTGAGCCTGCATCAGCTTCTTGCAGCCTGTGTAGAAGCATCCTGCCATGCAGGCAAGTGCTCCGAGTGACCAATATTTATGTGCTTTCATTTTGTATGTCCTCCTTATCTTCTTTCCGTATTTTAAGCAATTCCTCTATTTCATTGTTACTCGCTAAGCGCACCGCTGACTTCTCTTTATAGGTTTGTGCTCCGCAGTCAGGGCATCGATCTGGCAGCTTCTCGGCAGAGAAGCAGTAGCGGCAGGCATCGCAAAAGTAGTAATTCAAGTCATATTCACCCCAATCTCTAATATATCTTCAAATGCAATAATGGTCGGCAGCTCTTTGCCGGTATCGTTTATAAATCCTGTGTAAATTCGCAGTTCTTTGCTTATCGCATCCACAGCATCCAGTACCCCGTCTATATCTTCATAGTAGCCATCCGTGAAATATTTAATTGTGACCTTTTGTTCCTTCCGAAGTTGGCCGATCTTTTGGCTCAGAGCTTCCTTACCTTCTTCAGACAGTTCGATTCTATTTCCTTTCAGGTGATCCCTGCCTTCAGATGCAATCTCATCCTCATAGCCTCGTAAGGCGGCAAAAGGAGAGAAGATTTTAGCGCGATTTGACATCGGCATCCGGGGATGATCGTGCGGTGGCTCCGGACGGGAAGCATGGAGTATTTTGCCATACTTACTTTGGACGGCTTTGCCTTCCGGCGTGTTCTTGTAGTCCATGTTCTCCCTCCTTACTTAGCCTTGTGGCCGCCTATCTGCTGATTTCTTTCCCTCATCGTTGCACCATCCAGATAGTTGGTTCCTTTCAGAACGGCGTTCTTGCCGAACTTCTTCTTGAGTCCTAGCATCGCATTCTGCAGCTTCTTCTCTTTTTCCAGCTTGGTCGTGTCTGTGAATAGGTCAACTTGGAAGAAGCCCTCGTCTTTGACCACACGGTTGGCGGCTATTGTGATCCGTCTTACGGTCAGTGTTTTATCGGCTATTCTCTCGAATAACTCAGTTGTGGCAGAGATCAGGATGCTTCCGAGGTTGGTTGGATTATCCAGTTTCGTACTGCCATGTGCACCCTTCGGAACGGTGCGGCCGTAGTGATCGATGTGTACCGGACCGTGATATTTTCCGCTGTCACAGTTTTCCCGGTCATAGCCCACATCCAACGTCAGGCTATCCGTAACCAGTCCTTTATCTGTTAATTGCAATACTAAGCTGTCAGCCATCTCCATGACAATGATTCTGGCTTTGTCATATGGGTAAGGGCAGGAGAGAACCTGTCCTTCGGAGATACTATTAGTGCTGGGTTTGTAGGCTTTGATTTCTTTCATGCCGCAGGTTCCAGACCCCAAGCATGATCAATCAGCAGTTCAGCATCAACGCCGAATTCCTTATATAAGATATCCTGATTGACGGTGCTGAAATAGGCCAGTTCGCCCATCGTATGGATGCCGTGTTTTTCTAGTCGCTTGACGGTGCCGGGGCCAGTCATCCAGAAGTCTGTGAGTGGTTTGTGATCCCAGAGGAGATAACGGAAACTCTCTTCATCCAGCTCAGCGATGCGAACACCGTCCTTGTCCGGTGCAGCATGTTTGGCGGTGATGTCCATTGCCAGCTTCGCCAGATACAGATTCGTACCAATCCCGGCGGTGGCTGTAATGCCAGTTGTATACAGCACTTCCCGGATCATTGTCATGGCAAGGTCGTGTGCTGTCATGTTGTAGTGGGATAAGTACGAGGTGGCATCGATGAACACCTCGTCGATGGAATATACCACGATGTCCTCCGGGGCAATGTATTTCAGATAGATGCCAAAAATCTGTCGCGACACCTTTTCATAGTATGCCATCCGGGGTGGTGCAACGAGGTAAGAGAGTTCGAGTGATGGGTCGGTGGCAAGGGATAAGGAATCATAGGAGGCCGAGGAAAAGGATGGTTTACCGTCCTTATACACAGCTTTTCTTAATCGTACCACTTCCCTTAACCGATTCGTATTGACCTCTTTGACCTTCTGCACGACCTCGAACAGTCTGGCGCGACCCGGAATGCCATAGGCTTTCAGGGAAGGAGACACAGAGAGACAGATAGTTTTCTCAGTGCGGGAGGAATCTGCCACGACCAGATTTGTGGTAAGCGGGTCGAGGTGGCGAGCGGCGCATTCCGCACTCGCGTAATAGCTTTTAAGATCTATCGCAAGATATGTGCGTTGCATCGTGCAATTTCCTCCTTTCTGACTGTGTTCTCATAATAATGCTTTTAATGTCCGGTTCTCTCGACAAACCATCGGCCTAATCGTCCGTTGAAGCGTGAGTCGAGGTGTTCAAAGAATAGGTGCTTCTCCTGCCCCTGGATGAGTACAGTAAAGCAGTCACCAGAGTAACCGTTATCGCAGTCCCAGCAGGGCGGAAGTCACGCACTGTTTCGATTGGGAAGGTACGTCCATCCGACCATGTGATTGATGTCGCTGCATATAGCCTGTAGAATCAAAGTCGGAGGATACCTTTACATAGACTCGTTCTTTTGTCATAAGCAGTCACCTCCATGTTTAATCGTAACATTTAGAGCAATTCTTCATGGAATCCTTCAGAAAATTGCTCTGAAGCTCTGGCACAGCAGGAAGCTGGTAGCCTTTTGCGGTAAGAATGTTCAGTTTAAAATCAACAAAGTTTTTTTCGATTCCAGCCATCTGTGCAATCTCCTCAATGGTGGCGAATCCTGTATGCGTGTATTGAAAGTCCTGCAGCAGCTCGTGGTATTTCAAGGCACGGTATGTGCTAGAGCAGTGGGTTGGCAGAGAAGCCTCCATTTGAAGCCTGTCGGCGTTGAATTCATAGAAGCCGATTGGTTTCAGTACATCATCATCTGACAATAGCAGTTCAGCAGCAAACGTATTTGCCCTGCGCTCTGCTTTTGCGTTGCTGAGACTATAAAAATATGTATCCTGGAAAGCTTGACCGGATGCCGCATGTTTCCGGTCGAAAATGGAATGCCCAAGTTCGTGAGCCAGTGCGGATCTGCGTTGTTGCTTTGAGCAGTTTGGATTGATGCCGATGTATTCGCAATTTAGAAGTACTGTATAAAATCCAAGGAGCTCTTCGCAGAACCGGATGTCTTTAATTTTAATGGCGCGCTGGGCAATGATAGCTTCCGGGTCATTGCTCTTATATCGGCGGCTTACAGCGTCGGCGGCAGTAATAGCAAAGTTGTCCAACAGCGACTCCTTTCCTCTGTAAGTCGATTACAGATATTTTTTAGGAGTAAACTTTTTTGCCTCTTCTTTTGCATCAAGGAAGAGAGCTTCCATTTCCTTAATGAAATTAGCCTGATCTTCTTCGGACAGCTCGCCGCCTGCAAAAAGGGCAGAGGTCTGTTCTTTTATTTTCTTTGCCTGAGCTACACCGCGGGAGCCATACTTCTTACGGACGTCAGCGTAGAATTGGTCATCGCTGAGTTCCTTCTGGAAGGTGGCATCATCCATAAAGTAGTCGGTCGTGACACCAAGAGCAGCGGCAATCTTCTGGATTGCGTCCACGCTTGGTTCGCGCTCGCCGGCTTCGATATAGCGGATGGCACGATCAGACATAGATGCTCGTCTGGAGAGCTCGGCCATGCTCATACCTTGTGCGGATCGCAGAGCTTTGATCTTCTCGCCATTGGTCGCATTCGGTGTAAGTGCAGTGGCTGCTTCAGCCCGGACATCCTGAGTGTCTAGTAAGTTCGTATCTTTTTTCATGTCATGCCTCCATGTGGGATATTTTGCTGCTTTTTGCCGGAAGGGAAAGTTGCCGGTGAGAAGCAGCAATTTTTGTAAAGCCTACTTGACAAGGAACAACTGTTCCTATATACTAAGAACAACAGTTCGTGAACTTCTGTTCCTATGATACAATAAGAAGTTGTAGAAGTCAAGAGGGAAATGAACTTCTGTTCCTTTTTATTATGGTATGGGATGTAACTGTGGATGTAACATGGACTTACTAAAACGTAACTACGAGTTTGGTAACGCAACAAAAGCAATAAGATAAAATCATTGCGTAATATTGACAAGTATGCAATACAGTGCTACTATATAAACAGAGGAGGTGTGACACCGATGGGAAGAAAGAAGATAACGAATCTTTTTCCTGATTACATTCGGACGGGAAAGGCCGACCTAGAAGTGCTGAGTCAGTTGGTTCTGAGTGCAAAGGGAGAACGGTCGATGAATGACTTTGCGAATGAGTGCGGGGTAAACACATCGACGATTTCCCGTATTATTAATATGAAGAACACAACGGCTTGTTCTGATGAGGTGCTGGTGGCGATATCAAAGGCTGCAGATCCGAACAGTGGGGTCACACTGGAGAAACTGTTGGCGGCAAACGGAATGGTGAAACTTGTTCCTGCTGGAACAGAAGGAGCCGTTGTATCTCCATCTCAGATTGTTTTTGGATTGGCGGATATCGCAGAAGAGCAGAATATTGAGCCAGATCCCAATTCATCAAATATGTTCTTACGGAATGCAGCGAAGACGCTTACCGGATATATGTTAGAGCAAACTTACAGGGAAACGCTGCAGAACGCGTTCCTTATGAACGGCTATTTTGTAGAATTGGTTTCCTACGAAAATATGATCTGCCAAGAACCAAACAGTACAGGGCTGATTTTGCAATTCGGACAAATGCTCTTTTAGAAGAAGGCATTGATACATGGCTGTTTGAGTGTAAATCTTATACAGCGGGAATCGGAAGGGGTACGATTGGCAAGATGAATCAGCTGTTTGCGATGGCATATATGGAGAGTCCTCGTGAGCATGGCATTAAGGTTTCAGTAGTAGTAAACCATGTAGCTATGATTGAACAGGCGAGAGAGTATTATGCTGGCTGCAAAATAAGGGATTATTTTTCCTTTATTTTAATCGACCCGGTGAACCGATGTGTGAAAGATGAATTTTGCATTCCGCGAATCGATGGAACAGAGAAGTCAGTGTTTAATGTACAAGATGGGAGATGAGGATATTGATTTCAAAATGTGGAATTTATACGTCGCAAGGAAAGCGGGTGCTCCTTGCAACCCGTGCGGTTGTAAATGGTCGTAAGGCTGTTGCTTATGTGAAGAACGGGCAATTGCAGGGGTATGAGTACCTGGATGATTTTAATGAGCAATGTTATTCTGGTCCATACATGACCTTTGAAGATAAAAAGGAACAGCTCAGGATGTGACTGCTCCCGGTAACCGCTTGACTCATCGCAGGACGTGTGAGCCAGCCTGATTGAATTTACACCTGCCTGCAGGTGCTGCCCGGATATGCTGGAAAGCATAGTGTGCGTGGTAAGCCGAGGTAGACTTTAGATGACCTTAGTTTAGGTTGTCTTGGGTCTGCCTCGGCTTTTTTGTTATCTGAGTTTACAAGAGCGATGCCGTGAGCATCTTTACATCACGCAGACGTCTAAAAAATATGAAATACTGGGTTATTACTTAGTAGTGGAAATCCAGCTTGGTGGGAGTGGCACTGATTGCTTACATGGTGGATTTCGTGTCAGGAATTTCAAAAAGAATGACCATTGGTGTTGGTTCTTCTGTTGTGAATGCACTGTTTGAAAAAGGCGTGGGGTATAAACGTAAAGGCGATAAAATTGTTAAGGAGTGATAAAAAAGAAGTCTGATTTTTAGTGCATTTGCACCAAAAAAAGTTATTAAAATTCGACATATCCACCTGTCGATTTTTGGACACTTTTGGTTGTCGATTATTGGTGTCGGGTGTATACTATAAGAGCGTTCAACGGAACTACAGCAATTGGTAGAAAATACCTGCTGTTTGACCTGAAAGCCACTTAGTATACATAACTGAACTGAGATTTCCCCCATAAGTGGCAGGAAACTATACCAATAACGAAAGCAAATACATAGATAGGAAAATACATAGTATGAAGATTTTGATTTTAATTAGAAGCGTAATCAGCGCAAACAATTTCATAGGAGGCCGAAGTACGGGGTTGCTCAGGAAGAAATCGTAGATTTTAATCTGACTTGTTGTCGACACCCTTTTTCAGAAGGATTGGGTCGGAGCATTCCAGAGACTGTGTACTTTGAGTAGCATCTGAGTACATAGTCACAGGGATGCCCCGGCCTTTTTTGCTGTTTATGCTTTGGAAAAGGGGGTGTCAGGCGTGGTCGATATTCACAGTGATGAGTATATTATTGGTCAGAATATCAGAAAATATCGTAAACAGAAAGGCTGGTCACAAAAAGACCTCAGCGATGCGGTGGACATTGACCGCGCCAATATTTCCGGAATTGAAAACGGTGAACGTGGTGTGATAAATTGCGTGATGCTGAAGCGGTTTGCCAGAGCCCTCGGTGTGTCGATGGATACACTGATGGACGAAGAAGATGAGCCTCCTTGTGCAGACACATCCATTCAGGAAAAATACGATATGCTGAACCCCATGCATCAGGAGATGGTGAGAGAAAGCATCGACTGCTATCTGCTTAAAGAGCGGAAAGTGGCAATTTGAAGATCGTACAGTACAAATCAAGCTGTGCGGTCTTTTTTTATGCCCATAATGTCGTGAATTCAAAAATGTATCAAATTTGACCCCAAAGTGTGTCAAGTCTGAAATCTGCAAGAGACCGTCATTTTGTTATCATATAGTCAGTTCAAGGGACAAGCCCACAGAACCACAGAGTATGAATCTGTCGGCACTCTCTCGGACAAATAAAAATATCGTAAGCCCGATTCTAGAGCAGGCGAAGGATACCATAGCAGAACCTCACAATACAGCGATTTATTTGCTGGTGCTGGAGGTATGCGAATGGGATTACTCTACCTATCTCTGGAATCGGGCTTTTTGTGTTTCACAGCCTTGCCAGATGGTTTGGTGCCTCATCTGCATCCTGCTTCGGTATCTTTCCCTCCCAGAAGTCCGGGGGAAAGGACAGAAAAATGATGAACATGATGACTGGAGCAGTAGCAATCAATGGTGGCGTAGGCGTGATGGAGATCTGCCAGCCGAAAATGGTTGACCAGATTGTGGAGAATGCGGCGCAGGCAGTCGACCAGACGGCTTTGAACGTACACATTACCCTGCATGAACTGAAAGAGCGTGTGGAACTGGTATTGGAGAAGAAAATCCCAGGTTACAAGCAGCTTATGGCAATGCATCCGGTTGCAGTCGCAAGGGCAATGGTGAATGGCGCAGTCGTTACTGCCTATGAAAATGGCTATGCAGTGTACGAGGCAGATGGTGCTCATACGGTGCTGGATGTGAATCGCTGTGGGGATTACCGCTATGATTTCACAGATGGCACCTATCAGGTGGTTCCAGCAGAGGTGTTTGAGGAAGCAGAGTGGTCTGTGCGGTTGGTTATGGAGGGTGAGCGTCGCTGGAAAATAATCGCAACAAAATCAGCCGTGACTATGAAGAATTTGCTTTGGTTTGCGATGGTTCTGACTGGACGGATGCTGCCATGATCGACTTCATGGAAAAAGAAAACGCTGAAATATTGGCAGATGAGGAACTGCGGAAGCTGTATGCAGCCATGAGTAAGCTGACCGAGCGGCAGACAGAGGTGATTCAGCTTTACTTCTATAAAGGTATGACGCTGCAGGAGATTGCAGAGGAGTTGGGGATGTCAAAGCCTGCTGTTCATTATTCGATGCAGGGTGCTCTCAAAAAAATCCGAAAAAGTTTTTGATGAACTACTTAACTTTTGGTCGAAAATCGTGCGCTTTATGAGAGGACCACTTCTCAAGTACATCGACAGGAGGAAAAACCTATGAAAGCAGAACGCATGAATATGGCGAATGCAACCGCCAAGATAGGAGGTTCTAAGGAGGCTCGTCCGCCCGGCGGGTTCCCGCTGGCATCGGCACCGAAGAAGATTTTTATCTGCTCGCCGTACCGACCGACAGCAAATGACCCGCCGTGCAGGAAGACACAGATGGAGCAAACATCCAGAGGGCAAAGACCGCCTGCAGGATTCTGGCCACAATGGGAGTCCTGCCACTGGCTCCGCATCTGTATTTTACTCAGTTCTTAAAGGATGAGGACGCACAGGAGCGTGCGACAGGAATCCGATTCGGAATGGAGTGGCTGGAAGCAGCTGATGAAGTGTGGGTGTTCGGCGAAACCATATCCGAGGGGATGGCGGCGGAGATCAAAAGAGCACATGAGCTGAAGAAGCCTGTTTGCAACCTCCCGGAGCCGGGACGCATGGTCGAACTGCTTTTGAAGAGACTTTCCGAGCAGTATCACATACCAATGGAAGATAAAACGAAAGAGCAGCAGGAAGCTGCAGAAAGTGAGAAAGACAATGGAGAATAAGAATGAGAAGAGCATGACTCTGGAGGAAATGATCAGCGAGATGCTGAAGGAAGCGCCAAGGTGGTAAAGGTTCCGCTTA
>ENA-OQCN01001583-OQCN01001583.1-human-gut-metagenome-genome-assembly--contig:-NODE-1583-length-10967-cov-5.746679_pt1 | contig 10967 bp, 14 predicted proteins | sample MGYA00242497_ERZ504576 | MGnify/ENA primary metagenome ERZ504576 (study PRJEB26092, sample SAMD00036296) | human gut metagenome | host: Homo sapiens | study: EMG produced TPA metagenomics assembly of...
AAAAAATTAAAAAGAATGGCTTTTTCTTTGTAATCATGCGATGAGTCTTACAAGTGTTGAATCTGAGTTAAATATTTTGCGAACAGATAATAGAAATATGAGGTGTAATATTCGTAGAATCTGGAAGGGTATCATTTTTTAAATATTCTTTTAAGTAAATAATCGGCAGGTAACCCTGACGATAAAGATTTTGAGTAATTGTGAAATCAATACTTCCATCTTCTAATAAAAGTTTTGTGTTAGCAGCAACGTCATGGCAGATTACTTTGATTTCTTTTTCAAGTCCAAGTGCTCACAGATGGCAGCAGAAATTTGTCGTCTGATCGGTTCACCAAGATTAAAAGTACTTTATGATATTTATCATATGCAGATTAATGAAAGCTGTATTTGCGACACCATTACAAATTATGGAGATCAGTTTGGTCATATTCACGTTGCAGATGCACCGGGACGTCATGAGCCGGGAACAGGAGAAATTAATTATAAGACACAATTAATGTACCTTATGGCGCATTATCTGCATTAATGACAAGAGATTCTTATCAGCAGGATTTATTATCAATTTTCAGAATGATTATTTCTCCGTTTGGAAGAATTATTTCTGTAACTTTTACAATGCCAATCGTAAAATTATTTGGAAATGATCAGGCTGCATGGATTAAAACAATGGGATTATGGGTTGTCATTGCTATGGCATTACTCTTATTCTGCTTCTTAAAATGTGAAGAAACTATAACAACAGAGCAGAAAAAAACAGTAGAAAAAATCCCGGTATTGACTCACTTAAAAGCATTGGTTAAAAATAAATATTTCTGGTGTGTACTGGTATTGTGGACAGTTCAGGTTACTCACATGACAATTATTGGTACAAGCCTTCCATATTATTGTAAATATATCTTCCATAATGATTCATGGATGTACAGTGTATTATATTTTGCAGAGACGATTGTAATTATTTTGGGTGCGATGGTTTGTCCTGTGTTTATCAAGAAATGGGGGAAAAGAAATATTACACTCGCCGGTGCAGTAGTTGCGATTGCAGCGCAGGTATGTCTTATGCTAAATCCAAACAACTTCTACTATATGTTTGCGATTACATTGATTCGTTCAGCCGGTGTAGCACAGCTAAATGCGACAGTATTTGGTATGCTGGGAGATGTGGTAGAGTATAGTTACTGGAAAAATGGTTTCCGTCAGGAAAGCATGATTTTTGGAGGCGCAAGTCTTGGATTTAAAGTAGGTTCAGGAATTGCAAGTGCAGTGATTACTTCTTTAATGACTGCAAGTGGATACATCAGTTCACAGGGAACAGATGTAGTACAGCCAGGAAGTGCGATTTCAATGATTGCTGATATCTATAAATGGGGACCGGTCATCATTTGGGTGATTGCAGCAATTATGCTGGTGATTTATAAATTAGACCGTGAAATGCCACAGATTGCAGAAGAATTGGCAAATCGAGAAAAATAAAATAAATGGCTAATCTAGTTTGAGGATGGCCCATTTATTTTTGGGACTCTAAAATCAGGAGGCTTTTTATTCATATTCTCGAAAAAATTTTATTATATTTTTTGCTATCCAGATAATTTCTATTACGATACCAAAAATAAAAAACACCAATACTGCACCCTTCAATTCCCAGTTCATCGCAACTCGCATTGTCAAGAAAATCATTGCAATAACGCTAAGAATAAACCATACAATAGAGGATTTGTTCTGTTTTTTCATTACATTTTCCCCTTTCCTTGAAAGAATTAAAAAAATGAATACGCAAATAGTTTTCTTAGATTTCTATATTAATATTATATCATTAATATTATATCATACCAACAGTTTAGCGGCTATTTCTACTTATTTATTTAATTTTCAGATTCTTTGTCTCATTGTTTTACATTCCCTTCTTTTGAATTTTACATAAACAGGAAAAACCTTCCAAAACCCCCCTGCAAACTACGGATTTCTATTGCTTTCTTCTGTACTCGATGCTATAATAGCCGCAGATAAATAATATGCAAAATAGGATTCTATGCGTTAAGTGTTCAGTGGATGGGGAGTTGCCGCAGAAACGAAAAGCTCGTCTTACGATATGGAGTCCGCACCCGTTGCAACACACAGATGACAGCAACATCTCGATTGTGAAGGGATATAAAAATTATTATTTATTCCAGATGACTTATTCACATCGGGATGTTTTTTTTGTGTCTTTTAAACTTTTCTTGTCTTACATCCCGAAACATTATTCATTTATATTAGAGGAGGATTTTTAGAAATGATGGACCATGAGAAAATCAAACAGGGCGTTCGCCTGTTATTAGAAGGTATTGGAGAGGATGTAAACAGAGAAGGACTTTTAGAGACACCGGACCGTATTGCTCGCATGTGTGAACAGATTTATGGCGGACTTTATGAAGATGCAGGTGTACATCTTGAAAAACAGTTCCATGCAACCAACAACAATATGGTAGTAGAAAAAGATATTACGTTCTATTCTACCTGTGAACATCATTTACTTCCATTCTACGGAAAAGCACACGTTGCTTACATTCCAAATGAAAAAGTAGCTGGTCTTAGCAAACTTGCCCGTACCGTTGAAGTATTTGCAAGACGTCCACAGATTCAGGAAAATATGACTGCACAGATTGCAGATGCATTAGAAGAACACCTTCAGCCAAAGGGCGTTATGGTTATGATTGAAGCAGAGCACATGTGCATGACCATGCGTGGAGTTCAGAAACCGGGAAGCAAAACCGTAACAACTATGGTTCGCGGTGCTTTTGCAGAAGACTTTAACCTTCAGCAGACTTTCTTCCAGATGGTAAAAGGTTGATTCATTTATGGAACGAATCCAGAAAATTTTAAATCATCCATTGTATCAGGAACAGTTTAAATTATTACAGGATGCAGAAAAAGATCGTGAGTTCTGCCGTCATACAATGGAACATTTTGTTGATGTTGCAAGACTGATGTACATCTATACCTTAGAAGAAAAAACAAACGTAAGTAAAGAACTGATCTATGCGGCAGCCCTGCTGCATGATATCGGACGCTATGAACAGATTTCACTTGGTACTCCACACCATATTTCCGGTGCGAGGATAGCGGATGAAATTATGACTTTCTGTGATTTCTCTAAAGAAGAAGTTATACAGGTTGCAGAAGCCATCGCCGGTCACAGGAAAGAATCTTCTGAGGAGGATTCTCTTCTTGCAAAATATCTTTACCGTGCAGACAAACAGTCTCGGAACTGTTTTGCATGTCCGGCAATCAAAGAATGTAACTGGCCGGATACCAAGAAAAATTTAGCGTTGTTTTATTAGAACGAATTTGTTAAATACTAAATTTGGAGATAAAAGACTATGAAAATCGGAAATCGTGAATTTGATGTAAAAAATGAAACCTATATTATGGGTATTTTAAATGTAACTCCGGACTCTTTCTCAGACGGAGGAAAATTTAATAATCTTGACGCAGCTCTGCATCATGCAGAAGAAATGATTAAAGAAGGGACAGATATCGTAGATATCGGTGGAGAGTCCACACGCCCGGGACATATTGTAATTTCAGAAGAAGAAGAAATCGCAAGAGTTGTCCCGATTATCGAAGCTGTCAAAGCTCGTTTTGACGTCCCGGTATCAATCGATACTTATAAAGGAAATGTTGCAGAAGCTGCTCTTCAGGCAGGCGCAGACCTTGTAAATGATATATGGGGCTTTAAATTTGATAAAAAAACGGCACTTATGACCGCAAAATATAATGCAGCCTGCTGTCTGATGCATAACAAAGATGAAGCAGTTTACAATGATTTCTTAGAAGACATGGTAAGTGAGATGGCTGAATGTGTTAAAATCGCAAGAGAAGCCGGAGTTGCTGATGATAAAATCATGTTAGACCCAGGTGTTGGATTTGGAAAAACTTATGAAATGAACCTCGCTGCAATCAATCATGTAGACGTTCTGCACAGACTTGGTTTCCCAATTTTACTTGGAACTTCCAGAAAATCTGTAATCGGAAATACTTTGAATCTGCCGGCTGACCAGCGTGTAGAGGGAACACTTGCCACAACTGTAATCGGTGTAATGAAAAACTGTGCATTTGTCCGTGTGCATGATATCAAAGAAAATAAACGTATCATTCAGATGACAAAAGCAATTCTTGCTCACTAATAACGAATTGGAGAACTTATTATGGATAAGATAACTGTCAAAGATTTAGAAGTATTTGCCAACCACGGTGTGTATGAGCAGGAAAATTTTCTGGGACAGAATTTGTGATTTCAGCAGTTCTTCACACAGACACCCGCATGGCAGGCTTAACCGATAACCTTGAAAATTCGATTAACTATGGGGAAGTGTCCCATTTGATAAAAAAAGTCGTAGAGGAAAATACCTGGAACTTAATTGAAAAAATCGCAGAAGAAGTTGCTCATACAATCTTAGTAACTTATTCTAATCTTGTGAAGCAGGTAGATATTACAGTAAAAAAACCATGGGCACCAATCAATCTTCCACTTGATACCGTTTCAGTTGAAATCAGCAGAAGCTGGCATACTGCTATATTGCTCTTGGCTCTAATATGGGTGATAAAAAAGCATATCTTGACCGTGCGGTTGCCTTGCTTGATGCAGCAGACGACTGCGGTGTTATTCGGGTTTCGGATTATCTTGTAACCGAACCTTATGGCGGAGTGGAACAGGATGATTTTTTAAATGGAGCATTGGAACTTAAAACTCTGCTGCCACCTTATGAACTGCTTAACCTGCTTCATGAAATCGAAGCGGATGCAAACCGAGAACGAATCATCCACTGGGGACCTCGTACTTTGGATTTGGATATTTTACTCTACGATGACGAAGTAATCGATGCACTGGATTTACATATTCCACATATTGAAATGCATTTACGTGATTTTGTATTAATTCCAATGGCAGAAATTGCACCGTGGAAACGTCATCCAATTACAAAAATGACAATGCTTCAGATGCTTCAGGCACTGCAGTAAGAAATAAGGGACGGAATTTATGGCGTTTGCCACGAACTCCGTCCCTTATGTTTAATGTTTTTTTACATCACCTCTTGCCGTTACAATCTGATACCCCGCTTTTTTTACCCTTGCTTCGAGGCATCCTCTGCACTGTGCGGCTTCTTCTCCGGTGCAAATCTTATTTTCATAGAGTTCGTATTTTTTACGAACCGAGACAGGAGAAAGATTTGGCATTACGACATTTCCTCCGGCTTTTAGCCCTAATTCTCGTCCTTCCGGATGAATTGTTCCAAGTGCCGTGGTGGATGGAATCAGTGCATAAGGAAAGAGCAGTCTTAAAATCGAAACCAGACGCAGGGTCTTAGTCAGGCTTCCGCTTGGAAATTCAGCAAACGGGGTATCCTGATGGGTAATATAAGGTCCGATTCCTATCATATCAGGCTGTAATTCCTGCAAAAATCGAAGATCCGAGACGAGATTTTCGGCAGTTTGATAAGGAGAGCCGACCATGAATCCGGAACCGACTTGATATCCGATTTCTTTTAAATCAAAGAGACAGCGTTTGCGGTTTTCAAGGCTCATGCTGTCAGGGTGTAATTTCTGATAATGTTCAGGTTCGGCTGTCTCATGGCGAAGCAGATAGCGTTCTGCACCGGCATTGAAATAAGCTGATAGCTTTCTTTTGATTTTTCTCCAATTGATAATGTGACGGCACATTCCGGAAAGCGTTCTTTAATAGCAGAAACAATCTGACAGACTTTCTCATCTGTGTACCACGGGTCTTCTCCACCTTGCAGTACAAAGGTACGGAAACCGAGAGCAAATCCTTCTTCACAGCAGGATAAAATGTCGTCAAAAGAAAGGCGGTAGCGGTCTGCTTTCCGGTTTCCTTTTCGGATACCGCAGTAGTAGCAGTCATTTTTACAATAATTTGAAAATTCAATTAAACCACGTACATAAACTTCATTGCCATAATTGGCACGGCGTACCTTATCGGCTTCTTTTCCAAGGGCTTCGGTTGCTGTTTCATCTTCAATCAGAGAGGCAAGTTCTTGATCGGTGTATCTTAAAATTTGTGTCTGAAAGCTCATATTTTTCACCTGCTTTGTTAAAATTTGTGGATTTTATTTGTGAAAATCGTACCATTTAGAGCGGGTCATGTCAATAGAGTTTGTGGATTCTGCATGATATCAGGTAAGAAAATTATAGATAATGTGTAGATGGTTCTATGTTTTTTATAGATTTTTTTTGATAATATTAGATTCATCAGGAAAGACATTTCGTTCGCAGAAATGAAAATGGAAAATCAGGAGGAAAAAGAGAATGAAAAAGAGAATGAAACAACTTGCAGCACTTTCTATGGCAGCTTTAATGGCAGCATCTTTAGCAGCTTGTGGTTCAAGCGGTGGAGACAGCAGTGACAGCAGTTCTGGTTCTTCAAGCAAGGGCGGAGACGACAAAGAAATCGTGTATTGGAACATCGGAACAGAATCACCGGATAAAGATGTTATTGATAAAGCAGTAGAAAAATTCAATTCTGAAACAAAATCCGGATATCATGTAACAAGCGTTCCAACACAGAACGATACTTACAAAGAAAAACTGGTTGTAGCAATGAGTTCAGGTGAGTGTCCGGATATGTATTCCAGCTGGTCAGGCGGTCCTATGTTTGAATACATCGATTCTGGATATGCACAGCCAATCGATGATTTATTTAACAACTCTGATATCAAAGACAAATTAATGGATGCTGCGATTGCTCAGGCAACCTATAATGACCATATTTATGCAATACCTTATCAGAACGTATCCTTAGCTGGTATCTTCTATAATAAAGAAATGTTTGAAAAATATAACTTAGAAGAACCAAAAACATTATCTGATTTGGAAAATATCTGCGCAACTTTAAAAGACAACGGAATTACACCATTTGCACTGGCTAACGGTTCTAAATGGACAGGTTCTATGTACTTTATGTGCTTAGCAGCTCGTTATGGCGGACTTGAACCATTCCAGAATGCAGTAGCAGGTGAAGGCAAATTTACAGATGACTGCTTCATCAAAGCAGGTGAAAAGATTCAGGAATGGGTAAATGACGGATACTTCCCAGAAGGTGTTAACTCCTTAAGTGAAGATGATGGACAGGCAAAACAGTTAATGTATCAGGAAACAGCAGGTATGCTGCTTTGTGGTTCCTGGTATACAGGTACATTTGCAACAGATAGTGAAGAATTCTATCAGAAGGTTGGATGGTTTCCATTCCCGGAAATCGAAGGTTCTGATGCAGACCCAACTATCCAGATTGGTACTGTAGGTGACCAGTTCGTATCTTTCAATTGTACAGATGATAAATTAGCAGCTGCATTTGAATGTGCAGAAGACCTGTTATCTGATGAAGTTGTTGACTTTGAAGTAGAAAGTGGAAAAATTCCTCCAATCAAAGGTATTGAAGACAAACTGAAAGACCCGCTGACAAAAGAAATTGTTGAAGCTGCAAACAATGCACCGGAAATCCAGTTATGGTATGACCAGTACCTTGCTCCTTCAGTAGCAACTGCTCACCTTGATGGTTTACAGGAAGTCTTTGGTTTAACAAAAACTCCAGAAGAAGCTCAGCAGGAAATGCAAGATGCAATGGATGAATATTTAAGCACAAAAGCTGAATAAGAATTAAGTATTGAGCCTCATGTACAAAATGTGCATGAGGTTCTTTTTAATATAGAAAAATCTATAATTTCTGCACAAACAAAGTCAAATAATTATAGATAATGTGTAGATTGTTCTATGTTTTTAATAAAGGTTCTTTGTTAATATATACAATAAGAAAAGCGTTGAGAGAAATAAGAAGGAGGGCTTTTATTATGAAAGAAAAAAGTATTTCTTTGTTGGAATTAAGACAGAGAAACACAAGAAAAGTAGCGGCGTTGTTCCTTGCACCGGTAGCATCTTGATGTTGGTTTACGTGTTCTATCCGATTGTAGATACTTTCATCACAAGTGGATACCAGTGGAACGGTATTTCGTCCGCTAAAAAGTTTATCGGACTTGGCAACTGGACAAAACTGTTAAAAGACAGCAACTTCTGGATTGCATTTAAAAACAATGTCATTATCATGATTTTATCTATTGTGATACAGATTCCGATTGGTCTTGCACTTGCAACATTCTTAGACTTCGGTGGAAAGAAGCTGACCATCTTCAAAATTATCTGGTTTATTCCACTGTTAATGTCATCTGTAGCAATCGGTTTCTTATTTACTTATGCATTAGCAACAAACGGTGGTATCGTAAGTACAATCACAGGCTGGTTCGGAGGTGGAAACGTTGACCTGCTTGGTAATCCAAAAACAGCACTGTTTACAGTTATCCTGATTATCTGCTGGCAGTTCACCCCATTCTACATGGTTTATTTCATGGCAGCCTTTACAAACATTCCTTATGATGTATTTGAGGCAGCAAGAATCGACGGAGCGACAAGAGGACAGTACTTCTGGAAAATCGCACTTCCGTTATTAGTACCATCCATGAAGAGTGCAGCAATTCTTTCCATGTAGGTTCTTTGAAATACTTCGATTTGATTTACGTTATGACAGGCGGTGGTCCTGGTACATCAACAGAGTTGATGGCAACTTATATGTACAAACAGTCCTTTAAGACGTTCAACATGGGTTATGGTTCTGCGGTAGCAGGTGGTATGTTTATTCTGATTTCAATGGTATCTTTGATTACCATGAAACTATTAAATGGAAAGAAGGAGGATTAATTCATGGATACTTATAAGAAAAGTAAGAGAAAAAGTATAGCTGCCTGGATTGTAGCATTTTTCTTTGCAATTGTATGGCTTATCGTTTCCTTTACACCATTTATTTTTATGGTACTGAACTCTTTCAAAGAAAAATTTGAAATGTTAACCAAAGGTGTATTCCAGCTTCCGGATAAATTAAACTGGGCAAACTACACAGAAGTATTAACCGGTGGATTTTTAAACTACTTTAAAAACAGTGTGATTGTACTTGCAGTTTCTCTGATTTTACTGTTGTTTATCTCAGCCTGTGCTTCTTATCCACTGGCAAGATTTAAATTCAAACTGGCTCAGCGATTTATGGATTGATTGTAGCATGTATGTCAATTCCGGTACATATTACTTTGATTCCGGTATTTAAAATGTCGAAAGCAACCGGTTTATATGATTCTATCTGGGCATTGATTGGTCCATACATTGCATTTGCAGTACCGATTTCAGTCTTTATCTTAACAAGTTTTATGCAGGAGATTCCGAGAGAAATCGAAGAATCAGCAGAAATTGATGGATGTGGAAAAATTCAGATGTTCTTCTCCATGATTTTACCACTGGCAAAACCTGGTCTTGCAACACTGGCAATTTACAATGGTGTAAATATGTGGAATGAATTTTCATTTGCTTATACCTTAACACAGTCCTCACCGAACAGAACTCTGCCACTGGCAATCTGGGAATTTCAGGGACAGTATTCCATGAACACTCCAATGATTATGGCTGTTCTTACATTAACATTGCTTCCAATGATTATCATGTTCATTATCTTTCAGGATAAACTGGTAAAAGGTATGACAGCAGGTGCAGTAAAAGGTTGATTTCCTTTGCTCGAAATTGATTTTCTAAATAAGAAAATATCCCTTAAACAAACGATGTGTTTCACAACTTGATACTTGATGAAAAAGCTGTTGCTACCCCTTTCAATTAATTAATTATGAAAGGGGTAGCAGTTTTTTGTTATAATCAAAAAGGAGAGGTAGAAGTGAAAGGCAGGAGAAAAAATTGGGAAAAATAAAAAAATGGATGGAGCGGGTCGCTGACTGGAAATTTGATAAAAAAATGCAGTTACTGGTTAGTGTGGCGATTGTACTTACAACGGTGATTATGTTGCTGGTTTCAACGATATCGACGGTAATGTCAATTAAGAAACAGTCAATGGAGCTTTTGAAAACGCAGAATGATGTGATTGTAGAAAATTTTGAAAGCTCATTGGAAAACTATAAAATGATGGCAATTGCGACAGTAATTGATACGTCAGTACAAGATTATGTCAAATGTAGCAATAAGACGGATTTGAGATCTTTAAAGAGCATTGATAATGCCAATAATGTGCTTTCAAGTATTGTAAATATGCATTCAAGCTTAAATTTTATAGCGGTTGTAAATAACAAATTAGAGGATTATCTTTATAAAGGGAATCAAAATATTTATTATAGTAAATTCGATAAAGTTTATCGGGCAGATTATGGGAGCAGTAAAAAGTTACATAGCTCTACTTTGAAGATGCATTACTGCAATGCTTATTATGAAAGAGAGACGTATACGTTAAATTTATATTTTCCGGTCTATGATACAAATATGGTAAAAAAAGAGTTGGGACTGTTATGTATGAATATCACTGATCCGACCTTACAGCAAATTTTAGCAAGTTCTCCTGATTCTTCAGCAGAAAATGAGGTAGTTCGTCAGGATGGGAAAATTTTTGCTTCAAGAGCGGGAAAAGATATTGGAAAAAAAGTTTCTTATTCTGATAAACTGAAAAAAACAGAAGGTGCATTTACAGAAAATGGAAAACTTTATCTGTATGAAAAAGTACCGGACTGGGAGCTTTATGTGATAAGCAGTGTGTCGACTTATGAACTTTACAAAGGAAGCATCGCGACGATTGGATTTATGGCAGTGATTATGCTTATCTTGATTGCAGTCAGTATTTTGAGTGTAAAGGCGGTTATTCAGATGGTGTATCGTCCGCTTGATAAAGTGGTGAGAAAAATGGATGATGTTGCTTCTGGTTTCTTGAAAACGAGAATCAATGTAGATCACATGGGAGAGGATTTTATCAAGCTGCAGTAGGGTTTAATTCAATGATGGAAGAAATTGAAGTGTTGATGGAGCAGGTGAAACTTGAACAGCATCAGATTGAACAGATTCGATTGGATGCCCTTCAGTCTCAGATTCAGCCACATTTCTTT
>ENA-OQCN01001587-OQCN01001587.1-human-gut-metagenome-genome-assembly--contig:-NODE-1587-length-10951-cov-3.516814_pt1 | contig 10951 bp, 12 predicted proteins | sample MGYA00242497_ERZ504576 | MGnify/ENA primary metagenome ERZ504576 (study PRJEB26092, sample SAMD00036296) | human gut metagenome | host: Homo sapiens | study: EMG produced TPA metagenomics assembly of...
CTCGATGAATGATTTGGATCTTCATGGTTTTGACCTTCCTTTCCGGTTTTTTATTTGATTGTAGCCGGGGCGCGCGGCAGCAGAAGTGTGTTCTTTTTCTCCGCAGATTTCTGGGCTTCGGCATTTTGCCGGAGGGGTGTTTTTGGGGGTAATTCGGGGGCAATTTCCGGGGTGCGGGAAGATGCCCGGCGGCGGGCCTGATTTTGTGCAGAAACTGCGGTATTTGGCCGCTTGTTTCCGTGCGGGAGGGCCAGAAACGGGTCGTTCCGGGGCGTCCGGGACGGATGCAAATGTTAAAATTCATGAACAGAACGTAGACGAAAAAAGGCGAAAAATCCGGAGGAAATAACTTAAAAAACAATATTTTGCGGGAAACACTGTTAAAATTGCACAAAAAAGAATGTCAAGTATCTAACAAAGTGGAGACGCCCGATTTGACAAATCAGCTCCGGTCTGGTAAGATAATACCGCGCAACGGAGCAACGGACGTTGCAGCGTTTAAATTTTATCTGGATGAAGTGAAATGCCGTCTGAGCGGACGGTACGGTGCAGGCAATGGGGGCCTGTGCCGGGGGACGGAGCAATGTCCCGTTGGAACGGATTCCGACGCAATACGATGCTTGGCTTCCACAGCCGGAAAAGCATCGTATTTGATTGTGGAGCCCCTGGTGCTCCGCAGTCCCGGCGGCGGGGTGCAATGCAGCATCCGCGGCCGCACCAAAACAAGAAGAGAGGAGTTGTCTCGTATCGCTTCCGTAAACTTGAAAAAAGCATCCTCGGGCTGCAGATCTGCAGTCTCTTCCCGCGTGCTGGCGTTTTGTGTCATGGTCGTGTGCCTTGTGGCTACCCTTGGTGTGACCGCTGCGAATCTGCGGCTGACCTACGTCACCGACTCCAATGGGGCCAAGCAGGTGATCCTCACCTCTGCCACCGACCCCGCAAAGGTCATGAGCCTCTCCGGCATCCAGTCCGAAGAGGGCGACCAGGTCTATTACACGGCGTTCAGCGGCAACCTTGCCACCCTGAACATTGAGCGCGCATTCTCGGTGAACATCCAGGCCGACGGCCAGACCTACCCGGTGAAGATGGTGTACGGCACTGTGCCGATGCCTTGCAGCGCGCCGGCATCACCCTGGAGGGCGATGACTACACCGAGCCTGCCCTGGACCGCCTGGTGACCGCAGGCACCCCGATCGTGGTGCACCGCGTGGACTATCAGGACCGCGTGGAAACGCAGGCCATCCCCTATGATACCGAGTATGTCTATACCAGCCTGTACTTCCGCAACACCGGGCGCACCACCACCGTGCAGCACGGTGCCGAGGGCCAGCAGACCGTGACCACCCGCGACCGCTATGTGGACGGTGAGCTGGAGAACAGCATCGTGGTGGATTCCACCACCACCGTGCAGCCCACGAACCATGTCATCAAGACCTACGGCGCGGGCGCACCCGTCTCGCCCCTGACCGGCCCGGACGGCACCACCAATGCCCCTGCTTCCTACAGCAAGGTGCTCACCGGCAAGGCCACCGGTTATTATTCTAAAACCGGCAAGGGCTCTTCCGGCCTTGGCCTTGGCTACGGCACCGTGGCCGTGGACCCGGATGTGATCCCCTACGGCACCAAGCTGTACATCACTTCTACGGACGGAAAGTTCGTGTACGGCTACGCGGTGGCCACCGACACCGGCATCGCGGTGCAGAAGGGTCAGATCCTGGTGGATCTGTTCTATGAGACCTACGCCGAGAGCGTGATCAACGGTGCCATTCAGGTGAATGTGTATGTGGTGGCTGACCGGTCCGCCGCATGACCCCATAACAGAAAAGGACCCCGCAGAGCGGAGCATTTGTACGTTTCTCCCAAAAGAGAGAGGTGCAGAGGCTCCGCTTTTTTCATTGCATTGGTAAGATTCACGATAAATTTGCAAAAAATTGGCGGGTGTGTATATAAGGGAGAAATATTGAAGAAAAGATTATGGGTATTTTTCCAGAAAAGGCCTTGAAAAACCGGTCGGAATTCTTTAATATAAAAGAGTAAAAAGCTACAGGTGCGCGTATGCGGATCTGTACGGGGAGGAGCAGTCTATGAAACCGACCGAAGAAAAGATTCAGGGCAATGCATCGGATCTGCCGGTGTATCTGTTCAAGCAGGGCAACAACTGCGAGGCCTATCGTTACTTCGGCGCACATCTGGAAACACGCGCAGGCGAGCCCGGCGTCGTGTTCCGCGTATGGGCACCGCACGCTGTGGCCATCAGCGTGGTAGGCGACTTCAACAGCTGGAAGCCCGGCAGCCACCCCATGCACAAGGTGGATGGGGATTCTGTGTGGGAATTGTTTATTCCTGGCATGAAGGAATTCGACGTTTACAAATACTGCGTGACCACGCGTGCAGGCGACCTTGTCTACAAGGCTGACCCCTATGCGTTCCACGCCGAGACCCGCCCGTCCAACGGCAGCAAGGTCTATGATATCTCCGGCTTTGCCTGGCACGATGAGGCCTGGCAGGCCGCCCAGAAGAAGGCCGATGTGATCAAGGCCCATGAACATCTACGAGATGCACGCCGGCAGCTGGAAGATGAAGGAGGGCAACAAGCCCTACAACTACGCAGAGCTGGCCGACCAGCTGATCCCCTACATCACCGAGATGGGTTATACCCATGTGGAGCTGCTGCCCGTGATGGAATATCCCTTCGACGGCAGCTGGGGTTATCAGGTCACCGGCTATTTTGCCCCCACCAGCCGCTACGGCACCCCCAAAGACTTCATGTCCTTTGTGGATAAGCTGCACGCAGCCGGCATTGGCGTGATCATGGACTGGGTGCCTGCCCACTTCCCCAAGGACCAGTTCGGCCTGTACAACTTTGACGGTGAGCCCTGTTATGAGGACCCCAATCCCAAGCGCGGTGAGCACAAAGAGTGGGGCACGATGGTGTTCGACTTTGGCCGCAGCGAGGTGCAGAGCTTCCTGATCTCCAGCGCCTGTACTGGCTGGAGCAGTACCACATCGACGGCCTGCGGGTGGACGCCGTGGCCTCCATGCTGTATCTGGATTACAACCGCAAGCAGGGCGAGTGGGAGCCCAACAAGGACGGCGGCAAGGAGAACCTGGAGGCCGTGGCCTTCCTGCGCAAGCTCAACGACACCGTGCTGGGCCGTCACCCCCACAAGTACATGATCGCGGAGGAGTCCACCGCATGGCCTATGGTCACAAAGCCCGCTTCGGACGGCGGCCTGGGCTTCAACTTCAAGTGGAACATGGGCTGGATGAACGACATGCTCAGCTACATGAAGACCGACCCGCTCTTCCGCGCAGGCAACCACAACAAGGTTACCTTCAGCTTCTTCTATGCGTTCAGCGAGAACTTTGTGCTGCCCATCAGCCACGACGAAGTGGTGCACGGCAAGGGCAGCCTGATCAACAAGATGCCCGGCGAGTATGATGCAAAGTTTGCCAACCTGCGCACCTTCTTTGGCTACATGATGGCGCACCCGGGCAAGAAGCTGCTGTTCATGGGTCAGGAGTTCGGCCAGTTTGCCGAGTGGAACGAGGCCAAGCAGCTGGATTGGATGCTGCTGGGCTACGACAAGCACACCGAGCTGAAAAACTATGCCAAGACCCTCAACGCTTTCTACAAGGACCACCCCGCTTTCTGGCAGGTGGACTACAGCTGGGAGGCTTCCAGTGGATCGTGCCGGACGACTCCCAGCAGAGCGTCATCGCCTTCCTGCGCAAGGACACTGCCGGCAAGCAGATCCTGGTGGTGTGCAACTTCAACCCCGTTCTGCGCGAGGGCTACACCCTGGGCGCACCGGTGCCGGCACCTACAAAGAGGTGCTGAACAGCGATGACGCTGCCTTTGGCGGTTCCGGTGCTGTCCACAACAAGCCCGTGCGGACCCACAAAAAGCCCATGCACGGTTTTGAGCAGAGCATCACCATCACCCTGCCCCCCATGAGCACCCTGTACTTTGAGGTGCCTACAAAGCGCACCGCCAAAACTGCAGCGGACAAGGCGAAAAAGCCCGGCAAAAAGACCGCCGCCAAAAAGACCACCAAGGCAGCCCCGGCAGAAAAGGCCGTGAAAAAGCCTGGCCGCAAACCCAAGGCTGCCCCGGAGGCCCCCACGGAAAAGGATGCAAAAAAGCCCGGCCGTAAGCCCAAGGCCGCCGAAGCTCCGGCAGAAAAGCCGGTGAAGAAACCCACCCGGAAGGCAAAGGCTGAGCCGGAACCGGCAGCAGAGGAAGCGCCCAAAAAGCGCGGCCGCAAACCCAAGGCAGCCAAAGAGTAACCCATCCGTTCTACACGATCATTTGTTGACGCTCATTTCCGAACAACGGAAATGTTAATGTTAAAGGGGAGAATAAAGCTATGGCAAAAGAAATTGTGGCAATGATCCTTGCCGGCGGACGTGGCTCGCGCTTGTACGCGCTGACACAGAAAACGGCAAAACCTGCAGTGGGGTTCGGCGGCAAATACCGCATCGTGGACTTCCCGCTGTCCAACTGCGTCAACTCCAACATTGATACTGTGGGCATCGCAACCCAGTATCAGCCCCAGAAGCTGAACGAGTACATCGGCAACGGCCAGCCTTGGATCTGGACCGCCTGTACGGCGGCGTGCACACCCTGCCCCCCTACGAGCAGGCAAAGGGCACCGACTGGTACAAGGGCACTGCAAACGCCATCTACCAGAACATCAGCTTCATCGACAGCTATGATCCGGAGTACGTCATCATCCTGTCCGGTGACCAGATCTGCAAGCAGGACTACGCCGACTTCCTGCGCTTCCACAAGGAAAAGGGCGCGGAGTTCTCCGTGGCTGTCATGGAGGTCGATTGGAAGGAAGCTTCCCGCTTTGGCCTGATGGTGGCAGACGAGAACGATAAGATCACCGAGTTCCAGGAGAAGCCCCCGGTTCCCAAGTCCAACCTGGCTTCCATGGGCATCTACATCTTCAACTGGGATGTGCTGAAGAAGTACCTGGAAGAGGACGAGGCTGATCCCAACTCCAAGAACGACTTTGGCATGAACATCATCCCCGCTCTGCTGCGGGATGGCCGCAAGATGTATGCTTACCACTTCAACGGCTACTGGCGTGACGTGGGCACCATCGACAGCCTGTGGGAAGCCAACATGGAAGTGCTGGACCCCGAGAATTCCGGCATTGATATCTTCGACAAGAAGTGGAAGATCTACAGCCGCAACCCCGTGCTGCCCGCCCAGAAGATCGGCCCCCGCGCCGTGGTGCAGGATTCCCTCATCACCGAGGGCTGCCAGATCTATGGCCGCGTCCAGCACTCTGTCCTGAGCGCAGGCGTTACCGTGGAAGAGGGCGCTACCGTTGAGGATGCTGTCCTGATGGATGGCGTTGTGGTCAAGGCAGGTGCCGTGGTCAAGCGCTGCATCCTGGCTGAGGACGTTGTGGTGGGTGCCGGTGCCAAGATCGGCGGCGAGGGCCCCATTGCACATGTGGTACCGGCCTTACCGTTGGCGCAGGCGCTACCGTAAAAGAGGGTGCCAAAGTATTTGATTCCGTCAAGGAGGGCGAGGAAGTATGCTGAGCCAGAACAACAATGCGTTGGGCATCATTTTCCCCAACAGCTATGATAACACCGTACCGGAGCTTGTGGCGGAGCGCACCATGGCTTCGATCCCCTTTGCAGGCCGTTACCGCATGGTGGACTTTATGCTGTCCAGCATGGCAAACTGCGGCATCTCCAATGTCTCCATCGTGGTGCGCAAGAACTACCACTCCCTGATGGATCATCTGGGCACCGGCCGTGAGTGGGATATGGCCCGCCGTCACGGCGGCCTGAACATCGTGCCTCCCTTTGCAGAAAAGGCGTGCGCATCTATTCCGGCCGTGTGGAGGCTCTGGTTCCATCCTGAGCTACCTGGAGAACCAGAAGGAGAAGTACGTTGTGATGAGCGATGCAACATCGCCATCAACTACGATTTCAACGCCCTGCTGGCTGCCCATCAGGCCAGCGGCGCGGATGTGACCGTCGCCTACCAGAAGACCGAGATCCCCGAGGGCCGCAAGAACGACAACTACACCCTGACTGTGGATGCCGATGGCCGAGTGACCGAGCTGCTGTTCAACGATTACCGCTCCGGTGTCCAGAACCTGGACCTGAACATCTACGTTCTGGAGCGCGAGACCCTGATCAAGCTGGTCAAGGATGCGACCTCCCGTGGCCTGATCTACTTTGAGCGTGACATTCTGGCCCACAACGTCAACATCCTGAACATCCGTGCTCTGGAGTACACCGGCTATGTGGCCCATGTCTGCGACATGAAGAGCTACTTTGATGAGAACCTTAAGCTCATTGATGAGAAGAACCTGAACGCTCTGTTCCCCAAGGAGAGCCCTGTCTACACCAAGATCCGTGACGACAACCCCGTGCGCTACGTCAACGGCTCTTCCGTCAGCAATTCCCTGCTGGCCGATGGCTGTGTCATCGAGGGCACCGTGGAGAACTGCGTGCTGTTCCGCGGCGTTCGCGTCAAGAAGGGGGCTGTGGTCAGAAACTGTGTCCTGATGCAGGATACCGTTGTGGAACCAGGCGCTCAGCTGGACTGCGTTGTCACCGATAAGAACGTGCGTGTGACTGCCGAAAAGAAGCTCTCCGGTACCGAGAGCTTCCCGGTCTATGTTCAGAAGAACCACACCGTCTGAGCCTGACACATTGAAACTTTCACAGGGGCGGCTCCCCTCCCCGGTAGCCCCTCTCAAAGAGGGGCGGGGGCCTTTGCGCCCCCGCCCGCTCTTTGTGTATCCGCCCTTTTTTCTGGAAAGGAGAAATACTATGAAGATCCTGTATGCCGCTTCGGAAGCGACCCCTTTTGCCAAGTCCGGCGGTCTGGCCGACGTGGCAGGCTCCCTGCCCAAGGCTCTGGTCAAGGACGGCGTGGATGCCCGCGTCATCATGCCCCTGTACGGCGACCTGAAAATGCGCGACAAGCTGGAGTATGTCACCAACTACTCGGTGCCCGTGGGCTGGCGCAGCCAGTACTGCGGCCTGTTCAAGGCTGAGGTCAACGGCGTGACCTACTACTTCCTGGACAACGAGTATTACTTCAAGCGCCGCGGCCTGTACGGCTTCTACGATGATGGCGAGCGCTTTGCCTTCTTCTCCCGCGCTGTGCTGGAGACCCTGTTCTACATCGACTTCACCCCCGATATCATCAACTGCAACGACTGGCAGACCGCACTGGTTCCCGTTTACCTGAACCTGTACTACCGCCATCTGGATAAGTTCAACCGGATCAAGACCATCTTCACCATCCACAACATCGCATATCAGGCAAGTACGGCACCGATATCCTGGAGGATACCTGCGGCATCGGCCACCGCGACCAGCACATCGTGGAGTACGATGGCTGCGCCAACTTTATGAAGGGTGCCTTTGAGACGGCAGATAAGATCACCACCGTCAGCCCCACCTACGCACAGGAGATCCTGGACCCCTGGTTCAGCTACGGTCTGGATGCCCTGCTGCGGGAAAAGCAGTATAAGCTCTGCGGTATTCTGAACGGCATCGATATGGAGGCCAACAACCCCGCCACCGACCCCAAGATCCCCTTCAACTACGATGTCACCAACTTTGAAGAGGGCAAGGCAAAGTGCAAGGAGGCCCTGCAGGACAAGTTTGGCCTGCACAAGGATGGCAGCCCCGTCTTTGCCATGGTCAGCCGCATGGTCGGCATGAAGGGCTTTGACCTGGTGCAGAGCGTTGCCGACGGTCTGGTGGACCGCGGCATCGAGCTGGTCATTCTGGGCAGCGGCGAGAACCAGTACGAGACCTTCTTCTCTGACCTGTGCGCCCGTCACCCGGGCCGCGTGGGCACCTACATCGGCTTTGAGCCCGCCCTGTCTCAGGAGATCTACGCCGGTGCAGACGTGTTCATCATGCCTTCCAAGAGCGAGCCCTGCGGCCTGGCACAGATGGTGGCCTGCCGCTACGGCACGCCTCCCATCGTCCGCGAGACCGGCGGCCTGCGGGATTCCATCCATGACTGCACGCTGGGCGAGGGCAATGGCTTTACCTTTGCCGGTTACAGCGCCCATGAGCTGTACGATGCCTGCTGCCGTGCACAGGATCGCTACTACAACAAAGAGGATTGGCACAACCTCGTCAAGCACGACATGGAATGCGATTTCAGCTGGGATCTCTCCGCCAAGAGCTACGAGGGCCTGTATAACGAGACCGCAAACCTCTGGTAAATCATTTTCAAAAGTCTGCCTTTTGCCGCCCGGTTCGCAGGAGCCGGGCGGCTTTTTTGCGGACTTCTGCACAAATTTTACAAGGATCATCCGCAAAAAGCAGCAAGGCACCTTTGCACTTCCGGCAGGACTGTGCTACAATGAGAAACATTAACAGCTTTTTCCTGTTTTTGAAGAAATGGCAGAATGGATGAGGAGAACGATATGAACTGGAAACGTGTCATCAGCGGCGTGCTGGCAGCAGCGATGCTGTTCGCTCTGCCGGTGCAGCTTCCGGTGTCGGCAGAAGGCACGGAGGCGGTCGGGCAGGCCGATGGCTGGGAGAAACTGACCACTCCGGAACCTCTCGACGAATGCAACGCTTTCTTTTACAGCAAGGACGACCAGACGTTTGAGAAGATCACCCACCCGGAAAAGGATGTCAAAACCGCAGACGGCATCGTGGACTATCTGGGAGACAGCGCGGTGGCGGTGGTGACTGACCCGGAGGATGCCGCCTACAACGCCGGTGACCGGGGTCAGAACTACGCATGGTCAGCGGTCGGCTACGGGGATTGGCTGTATGTGGGCACCTGCTACGCCGCCATCGGCAACACCCTCTCCCTGATGAAGAGCAGTCTGGGCGATGAATACGATGATAAGGTGCTTGCCGCCACCTTTGATGCCCTTTACAACGGCACTTTCTTTCTGACCGAGGAGGATGGCGGTCGGCCCAAGGGCGTGCTGGTGAAGATCAACACCAGGACCGGCGAGACCAGGCTGTTGATGTCCGGCTCCTATAACGGTTACACACCCCTGTTCCGCAACGCATTGGAGTATCACGGCAAGCTGTACTTCTGCGGCAGTGTGGGTGGCGGCGGCATCGGCTTTCTGCCCAGCATCTGGCAGGTAGACCCCGCCACCGATGTGTGCAAGCCGGTGTATATCGGCCTGAACAGTGTGCAGGATTATGCCGCAGCCTACCAGCAGGGCATCTCCGTGGGCATCCGCGGGATGTGCGTCTACAAGGATCAGCTGGTCATCAGCAACGTGACCATGGATGCCGCCACCGGCAAGAGCAGCGCCGCCTGCTGATCTCCTCCGACCCGGAAAAGGCTTTACCCAGATCGCGGATTCCGACAGCTGTTCAACTACCCCGCCTATCACTACGCCGACAGCATCTACGGCGGCAGTATCTGGGATATGGCGGAGTACAACGGTCGGCTGTATGTTTCCATCTGCACCGGCACCGAGGACAATATGCCGGACGACAACACCATGCAGTCCTTTGCACTGGTGCGGGGAGACCAGAATGCGGACGGCACCTTCACGTGGACACCCGTGGCGGGCGATCAGGAAAAGGACGGTGCCCGCTACACCTTCGGCATCGACCCGGAGCGCACCCGCTCCGGTGCGGCGAACCTGATCGTGTACAACGACCACCTCTATATTGGTGAGTACAACGATGAAGAGATCGCGCTGGAGCGCATCCTTTTCGCCAAGACCGGCAAGAACGCCAACGGTCAGTTTGGCGGCGGACTGGACTGCCGGTTCATCAACGCCAATCTGGAGCAGTCGGTGAACCTGTACCGCATGGACAGGGACGAGAACATGGAGCTTGTGGTGGGCAATGCAACTAAGATGTTCCCCAACGGCAGCCTGTCCGGGCTGGGGTCCGGCTTTGGGCGCAGCGAGAACCAGTACATCTGGCGGATGCAGGTGTACGATGGCAAGCTGTATGTGGGCACCTTTGACACCAGCAGCATGCTGGAGTGCATTGGTCAGTTCGTCAACGGCAACCTGCTGACGCGCACCCCCGCGCAGTGGAAGACCCAGTGGGACTACCTCAAGGCCCTGATGAAGGCACTGCAGATGACGGACCCCGACGGCAACGGGAATCCCGACACGCTGGCCCAGACCATCAAGTTTTCCTACAAATTCGTGTTCAAAAACATCACGATCGGCAACATCGCCAGTGCCATCCGGCTGCTCAACTACCTGCGCAAGGCAAAGCAGGGCTTTGACCTGTATGTTTCGGAGGACGGCGTGAACTTCCAGACCATCACAGTGGACGGCTTTGGAGACCCCTACAACCATGGTCTGCGGGCCTTCGCCGTCACCGACCAAGGCCTGTGCTTGGCACTGCCAATCCCTTCTACGGCACGCAGGTGTGGATCAAGCGCAAGGACAGCTGACCCCCGCACTTCCAGGATAACCGCCGCCCGGCTCGCAGGAGCCGGGCGTTTGTGTTTTGCACAAGAAACCCATCATATTTTGGTATTGATGCTGCCGGAGACGGACATACTCCACCGTGGACGTACAATTATGGCGTTAGTGTGAACGAACTATGAAGTTTTACCAAAATCGGTGGAAAATTGATTGAAAAGTTCAGTGAATTGAATTATACTATCCATATGAGCTTCTTAACCGGAGCGAAACCATTGCGAAAGGGTGCGGCGGGCTGCTGTTTCGGGCCTGCGCACAGAGGAGGGCGACACCGCATGAAGCTGGTACAAGGCGCTGGAAGATCTTGTCTGGCTGACCCAGCTGGGCCTGAATATGCTGCTGCCGCTGGTCATGTGCCTTGGCGGTGCCTGGTGGGCGGTGAACAGCTGGAGCTGGCCGGAATGGGTGTTCCTGCCGGCCATCCTGCTGGGCCTTGCTCCGGGGCGCAGAACTTCTGGTATTTTGCCAAGGAGCACCTGGACCGCGCCAAAAAGGAAAAACCGAAGCGGGTGGGGTTC
>ENA-OQCN01001590-OQCN01001590.1-human-gut-metagenome-genome-assembly--contig:-NODE-1590-length-10944-cov-6.615328_pt1 | contig 10944 bp, 17 predicted proteins | sample MGYA00242497_ERZ504576 | MGnify/ENA primary metagenome ERZ504576 (study PRJEB26092, sample SAMD00036296) | human gut metagenome | host: Homo sapiens | study: EMG produced TPA metagenomics assembly of...
GTAAATATTTCATTTCTATCTATTTCCCAGACACCTTTATTTTTCACTTTCCCGTAAAACATAAAAAACACCGTCCCCGCGGCAATCGCTTTGTCCGCAAAAACAGTGTTCTTAGTGCGCCTTCAGGTTCGAACCCTGGACACCCTGATTAAGAGTCAGGTGCTCTACCAACTGAGCTAAAAGCGCATATTCTTTTGTTTTTCTCTGTGTTGAAGTTTTGCATCACCCTCAACGCAAGTGATATTATATATAATAGTCGTTTAAATGTCAATAGGTTTTTTCAAAAAATCAGATTTTTTTCTATTTCATTTATTTTTCCTTTTTTTCGTCGTTTTGGGACATTTTGTTAAGTGTTTTATTAACCTCTTCTGCGGATTTCCGCAGGCGGCTGAAGATATTATCAAAGTTTTTGTATTCATAATGGAATTGTAGCATCTTATTATGGAAAGAACTTTTTCGTTTCACTGGCTGACTCCTTCGGGGCGCTTCGCGCCCCGAATTTTCTTATACTATAATATGCATTGCCAGCCACAATAGATAATCAAATGAATAATCGCAATCCACTTCACTACGGAATTGCTATAAACCAGATAATTGCTCTGCTTTTTTATCTGTGACACTCTCTGGAAATCACCATCTTACAGATTGGATTTCCCATAGAAGAAAATTTCTCTTCATATTCTGTCATAACATTTCCCTGTACCATCTCTTCATTATGATGCAGATCAAAGGTAGAAGCTTCCAGATTCCATCCGGCTTCCTCCACTTCTTCCAGGGAAAATTCAAACAGTTCCTTATTATCTGTTTTGAATTCCACTTTTCCATCCGGAACCAGAATCTGGTCGTAACGTGCCAGAAATTCTCTGGATGTCAGGCGACGTTTTGCATGGCGGGCTTTTGGCCAAGGGTCAGAGAAGTTCAAGTAAATCTTATCTACTTCACCTTTCTCAAAGATTTCCGGCAGAAGTCTGGCATCCACTCTCATAAAAAATAAATTAGAATAAACCTCTCCATTCTCCTCCAGTTCTTCTCTCTTCTGCAATGCGCGAAGAAGAACGCTGTCATACATCTCGATTCCTATATAATTGATATCCGGATGCAGCCGGGCCAGATCCATAAGAAATCTTCCTTTTCCCATCCCTACTTCAATATGAAGAGGCTGCTTTTTCACAAAAACTCCCCCAGTGTCCTTTCTTTGTCTGTGGTTCCTGCACCACATAAGGGCTCTCCAGAATTGCATCCTGAGCTCCCGGAATATTTCTTAATCTCATAAAAATCTCCTGTTCCTTTTCTTATATCTCCAGAGCGTGTTTGAAAAATGCTTTACGCAAGATGTGCGTGCAATTTCCTGCCACCAATAAACTACCATACCATACTCCTAACGTCAATTACATCCCGGACAGATATTCGCAGGAGATTTCTTTAACTTGTCTAAAAAATAACAATTTTTTTCTTTCTGGAAAAAATTTAGATGGTTTTTTTTAACAAAAGGGTGTATGATATCTAACAGATATTACTATTTTTCACATAGTAAATCTGGTTTTTTTGTAAAATTTTGACAACCAAGGAGGTTGAAGATGGAGCAGATACTTAACAAATTATCTGAAATCGAGCTTACAGCCCAACGCATCATGGAAGACTGCGACCGGCAAAAGCAACAGCTTTCTGAAGAGGCAGAACAGAAATGTAAAAATTATGACGAGCAGCTGGAGTCCCGGACAGCAGAGCAGATTCGACGGATCCGTCAGCAACTGGAAGAAGAAAAAGATTCCCGCCTAGCACAGTTACGTGCAGATACAGACGCTACCTTTTCTTCACTGGATGCTCATTACGAACAGCAACACTCACAACTTTCAAGAGAATTGTTTGAGAAAATACTGGCTATGTAAAGATCTGTCTCAAACGCTAGAGCGTGTCTGAAAAAGGCTTTCTGCAAGATGTGCGTCACAATTTGTGGGAATGATTTTTCAGACACACTCTAGTACATCGTTTCGTAAATAACTATACCAATCGCGTAGGATGCGGATTCGAGTGTGCAGGTCTAAAAACGCAGGCGTAGCGGGCTACGCTGAGACTTTTAGACCTGTGCACTCGGATTTGCAGACAAGTGAGTGGTATAGTTATTTCGAAAACGATGTACTAGATGACATCAGGAAAGGAAGTGAAAAACAATGGGAGGCGTACTCTCCTACAGCGGACTTTCCACGAAAATCCGCGCAATGCAGAGCAGGCTTACTACCATGGATCAGTTCGAGGAAATCCTCCAACTCTCCGATGTCACGCAGGTAGCCGCCTATCTGAAGCGAATGCCGGAATACTCTTCCAGGTGGGATGCACTGGATGAAAATACCCTGCACCGTGGCCAGATTGAGAAGCTTCTGAAGAAATCCATATTTCAGAATTTCTCCAGAATTTATCACTTTGCCAACCCGGAGCAGCGTAAATTTCTGGATCTGTATTCCAAGCGATATGAAATCCGTGTACTGAAGGAAGTCATGACAAATATCTTCGATCACCGCGACACGGATCCTGTAGATGTTTCTCCGTACCGTGAATTTTTCCGTCTGCATTCCAATATTGATGTAGACCGGATCACTACCTGTTCCACCATGGAGGAACTGATCTCCTGCCTCAAAGGAAACGAATTTTACATCCCGCTTTCGAAGATCCAGGAGCATGAAACAGCACTTCTCTTCGACTATGGTATGGCACTGGATCTGTACTATTTTACCCAGATCTGGAACATCCGTAAGAAGCTGTTTAAAGGTAAAGATCTGGAAGAGATTACCTGCACTTACGGTGAGAAATTTGATATGCTGAACCTGCAGTTTATCCAGCGTTCCAAAAGGTATTACAACATGGATCCGGCAAGTATTTATGCCCTGCTGATCCCTGTAAATTATAAGTTAAAGAAAGAAGAGATCACAGCTTTGGTGGAAGCACCTTCATACGAAGAAGGTCGAAGAATTTTCCAGAAAACATGGTACGGCAACAAATATGAACAGCTTACCGTAGCCAATCTGGAAGAATTCTACAACCACATCCACCGCTCGATCCTTGAGAAGGAATCCCACAGAAATCCATATTCTGTAGCAGTGATCTATTCTTATCTGTATAACAAGGAACACGAAGTAAACCGCCTGACTATCGCCATTGAATGCGTACGTTACGGTGTGCAGCATGATGAAGCCATGCGTTATATTTGCAACAGTTGATTTCTATATGACGCATAACTGAATAACTGCTTCGCAGTTTAAAGAACATTAACCAGGAGGTGAATTTATGATTGAGAAAATGAAGTTCCTGAGCATTACCGGTCCTAAAACCGATATTGACAGAGTGGTAAACACCTATCTTTCCAAATACGAAATTCATCTGGAAAATGCCCTTTCCGAGCTGACCGCAGTAGAGAGTCTTTCTCCGTTTATGGAGATCAATCCATACAAGGAAGCACTCACTACTGCCAACAGTTTCTATGATGAACTGGCAGATCCGGAGAAGATTTCTGCCAAACCCATGGATACTGAACAGGCTTTAAATACAATCCGCCGGATTCAGTCTGATTATCAGGAACTAAGCAATAAACGTGCTGATCTGGAGAGTCAGCTTGCAGCTCTGGATGAATCTCTGCGAGTGATCCGCCCGTTCAGAAATATTAATTACAATATTTCCTCAATCCTGAAATTCCAGTTCATCCACTTCCGTTTCGGAAGGATTGAGAAGGAATATTACCAGAAATTTGAAAAGTATATTTACGAAAATCTGGACACAATTTTCATTAAATGTGATGAAGATGACCAGTATGTCTGGGGTCTGTATTTTGTCCCGGAGCACGAAGCCCAGAAAGTAAAAGCCGTCTATTCTTCCATGCACTTCGAGCGTATTTATATGCCGGATACTTATGAGGGAACAGCAAAAGAAGCTTTCGAACAACTGACTGAAACACGCAACAGAGCTGCTGCTGATCTGGCATCTGCCGATCAGAAAAAAGCAGATTTTCTTCTTAGAAATCAGAAAGATATCGTTGCATCACGCAATGCTATCGCACAGCTTTCCGGTAACTTTGATGTGCGCAGACTTGCAGCATGTACACATGGGGATAAGGACGTTTTCTATATCTTATGTGGATGGATGACAGAGAAAGATGCCCATTCTTTCCAGAATGATATCAAAGACGACAGCCGCATTTTCTGTATTATTGACGGTGAAGAGGACGAACATCTGAAGCCAGGCATCCACCAGCAGCCGCCAACGAAACTGAAGAATCCGAAACTGTTTAAACCATTTGAAATGTACATTAAGATGTATGGTCTTCCAGCCTATAACGAGATGGATCCCACATGGTTTGTAGCACTGACTTATTCCTTTATCTTCGGTGCAATGTTCGGTGATGTGGGGCAGGGATTGCTGCTCTTTATCGGTGGTTTCCTGCTTTATAAATTCAAACATATCACACTGGCAGGCATTATCAGTTGTGCAGGTGTGTTCTCCACAATCTTCGGATTTATGTTCGGAAGTATCTTCGGATTCGAAGATGTGATACCTGCCCTGTGCTTCGCCCGATGAACAATATGATGTCAGTTCCGTTTATCGGAAAGCTGAATACAGTATTTATTGTTGCCATTGGTTTTGGTATGTGCCTGATCCTTTTATGTATGGTATTTAACATCCTGAATGCCTGGAAAGCCGGAGATGTAGAACACATCTGGTTTGATACAAACTCAGTAGCCGGTCTGGTATTCTACGGCTCTGCAGTTGTCTCCATTGCACTTATACTGAATGGCAAAACACTTCCCGGCGGAATCGTACTGTTTATCATGTTCGGCGTACCATTGATCCTGATCTTCCTGAAAGAGCCACTTACAGCCCTCATTGAGAAGAAATCAGAAGTTATGCCAAAAGAGAAGGGAATGTTCGTTGTACAGGGACTTTTTGAAATGTTTGAAGTCCTGTTAAGCTACTTCTCCAATACCCTTTCCTTCGTCCGTATCGGAGCTTTCGCAGTCAGCCATGCAGCGATGATGGAAGTCGTTCTCATGCTTGCAGGCGCAGAAAGCGGAAACCTGAACTGGATAGTAGTAGTTCTGGGAAACCTTTTTGTATGTGGTATGGAGGCCTGATCGTCGGTATCCAGGTGCTTCGTCTGGAATATTATGAAATGTTCAGCCGCTTTTACAAAGGTACAGGACGTAAATTTGAGCCGTTCCGCTCTGTAAAATAAACGAAAAGATCATCAGAAATTATACTATTTTCATTTATATATCATCCCCGGGAAACCCATATCTGTCAGTCAGCCAGATATTCAAAGCCGAATAAATATGATATATATGAACAGCAAAATCAAGAACTAAGAGGAGATTTAATTATGACAACAATCGCACAGATCATTTTAGCAATCGCACTGGTACTCAGCATCATTCTTCCATTTGGCTACTATCTCATCGGTGAAAAAAACGCGGACGTTACAAAACAGCTCTCGGTGTAAACGCATTCTTCTTCTTTGGAACCATGCTTATCGCCATTGCAGTTATGTTCACAGGTGCTTCTTCCGTACAGGCCGCTGCAGGCTCTGAAGGCACACTTGCAACAGGTATGGGTTATATCGCAGCAGCTCTTGTAACCGGACTTTCCTGTATCGGTGGTGGTATTGCCGTTGCCAGTGCGGCAAGCGCAGCCTTAGGTGCTATCAGCGAGGATCAGAGTATCCTTGGTAAATCCCTTATTTTCGTAGGTCTTGCAGAAGGTGTTGCCCTTTATGGACTGATCATCTCCTTCATGATCCTGGGACAGTTATAAGATGCAGATGTTTTTGATCAGTGACAATATCGATACCTACACAGGGATGAGACTGGCAGGTGTGGAGGGCGTGGTCGTACACACACATGATGAATTAAAAGATGCTTTGCAGAAAGCTATCTCCAATAAAGAAATCGGAATCATACTCCTGACCGAGAAATTCGGCCGGGAGTTTCCCGAAATTATAGATGATGTAAAGCTTCATCACAAAACCCCTCTGATCATTGAAATTCCCGACAGGCACGGTACTGGCCGCAAACCGGATTTTATCACTTCATATGTGAATGAAGCTATTGGTTTAAAGCTGTAAAACAGTTACCAATAGTAAATCTAATGTTACTGTTCACACACCACTATCTCGAGACATACAAGCCAAAATCCCATTGCCGCAGGCAATCTGGAATGAATTTTGGCTACGTTACTGTGAACGGAGTGAACAGTTACAATCTAAATATTACAGGCAGGTGTTAACATGACAATTGATGAAAAACTCAGCCATTTTTATGATATCACTGTAGAGGAAGCCCACGAAAAAGCTGCCGCCATTCTCGATGAGCATAAAGCGACTCTGGAGAAAATGGCAGAAGAACACAAAACTCTCAGTGAAGAAAACGCCCAGACACAGATCAAAGCGGAAACTGCCAGCGCCCGACGTGAAATAAACAAGGCTCTCTCCGCAGAACAGCTCACGATCAAGCGTGACTGGACCAGAAACAAAAACGAATTAAAAGAGAAAATTTTCTCCGAAGTAAAAGGACTTCTGGAATCCTTTACCAAAACTCCGGAGTATGAGAACTATTTAACTGCTAAGATCAAAGAAGCTCTGGATTTCGCAGGAAATGATGAGATTACCATCTATCTCTCTCCGGAGGACAGATCTCTTGCAGAGAAACTTCAGCATACAACAGGTACTGCTATCCAGCTTGCAAAGGACTCTTTTCTTGGCGGTATCCGCGCTACGATTCCTCAGAAAAACATCCTGATCGATCACTCTTTTGCAGGAAATTTTGAGGCAGCATACAAAGAATTCAAGTTTGACGGAGGACCAGAACATGAGTAATACAGGTATTATCTACGGTGTCAACGGCCCCGTCATTTATCTGAAGGGCGACAGCGGATTTAAGATTTCCGAGATGGTCTATGTAGGTCCAGAACATCTGGTAGGTGAGATCATCGGCCTGAAGAAAGGCATGACCACCGTACAGGTTTTCGAGGAGACTACAGGACTGAAACCGGGCGATACAGTTACAGGAACCGGAGATGCCATTTCTGTACTTCTGGGACCTGGAATCATCCACAATATTTTTGATGGTATCCAGCGCCCTCTGGAAGAGATTGCCAAAGCCTCAGGCAAATATATTTCACGAGGTGTCAGCGTTGATTCTCTTGACACAGAAAAGAAATGGAACACTCACATCATAGTAAAAGAAGGAGATGTTGTAGGTCCCGGCTCTGTTATCGCAGAAACTCAGGAAACAGACTCCATTCTCCATAAATCCATGGTTCCTCCGAATCTTACAGAAGCCACAGTTATCCACGCGGCATCTGACGGAGCATACACCATTCTGGAACCGATCGTAACCATTCAGTTCGCAGACGGAACCACCAAAGATCTGGCACTTGCACAGAAATGGCCGATCCGTATCCCGAGACCAACCCACAAACGTTTCCCCGCAAGCGTCCCGCTTGTCACAGGCCAGCGTATCCTGGACACTCTTTTCCCTATCGCAAAGGGCGGTACAGCCGCTGTTCCGGGAGGTTTCGGTACAGGTAAGACCATGACTCAGCATCAGATTGCAAAATGGTCTGACGCAGACATTATCATCTACATTGGATGCGGAGAACGTGGAAACGAGATGACTCAGGTTCTGGAAGATTTCAGTAAACTGATCGACCGAAATCTGGAAACCTGATGATGGACAGAACCACATTGATCGCCAATACTTCCAACATGCCGGTTGCGGCGCGTGAAGCTTCTATTTATACAGGTGTAACTCTTGCGGAATATTACCGGGACATGGGTTACGACGTAGCTATCATGCAGACTCCACTTCCCGTTGGGCAGAAGCTCTTCGAGAACTGTCCGGCCGTCTGGAGGAAATGCCTGCAGAGGAAGGTTTCCCTGCATATCTGGCATCCAAGCTGTCCGCATTCTATGAACGTGCAGGAATGATGCAGAACTTAAACGGAACCGAAGGCTCTGTCTCCATTATCGGAGCAGTTTCTCCACAGGGTGGTGATTTCTCAGAGCCTGTCACACAAAACACCAAACGTTTCGTCCGCTGCTTCTGGGGACTGGACAAATCCCTTGCCTATGCCCGTCACTTCCCGGCAATCCACTGGCTCACCAGCTACAGTGAATATCTGGAAGACCTGACTCCATGGTACAGAGAACATGTTTCCCCAAAATTTGTAGCAGACAGGAATCAGCTCATGGCAATCCTGAATCAGGAGAGCTCCCTGATGGAGATCGTCAAGCTGATCGGAAGCGACGTTCTTCCGGATGACCAGAAACTGACGCTGGAAATTGCCAGAGTCATCCGTCTGGGCTTCCTCCAGCAGAACGCTTTTCACGCAGAAGACACCTGCGTACCAATGGAAAAACAGTTTAAAATGATGGAAACGATCCTCTATCTTTATGAAAAATGCCGTGCACTCATCAACCGTGGAATGCCGGTTTCCGTACTGAAAGAGGGGAACAACATTTTTGAAAAAATTATTTCCATTAAATATGATGTGGCAAATAATCAGCTTGATAAATTCGACCAATACAAGCAGGACATTGATACTTTCTATGATAACATAATGGAAAAAAACGGCTGATGCCGGAACAGTTACATTCATAGCCATAACCGGCTATGAGTCGTAACAGAGAGGAGAAGTTTATGGCAATTGAATATTTAGGCTTAAGCGAAATAAACGGACCTCTGGTGGTCCTGGAAGCGTCAAGAATGCCTCCTATGAGGAAATCGTTGAATTTCACATGGATGACGGGACTCGCAAGATCGGCCGTATTATTGAGATTTATGAGGACAAGGCTGTTATCCAGGTTTTTGAAGGAACAGACGGTATGTCCTTAGGCAACACCCATACCCGGCTGACCGGACGTCCCATGGAGATCGGGCTTTCCCCGGAAATCCTCGGACGAACCTTTAACGGTATCGGACAGCCCATCGACGGTCTGGGGGACATCACCCCGAATGTAAAATTAAACATCAATGGTCTGCCGCTGAACCCAGTAGCACGTGAATATCCCCGAAACTATATCAACACCGGTATTTCCGCAATCGACGGACTGACCACCCTGATCCGAGGACAGAAGCTTCCGATCTTTTCCGGAATGGTCTTCCACACGACAAGCTGGCTGCACAGATCGTACAGCAGGCTTCTCTGGGAGAAGACTCTGATGAAGATTTTGCCATTGTTTTCGCGGCAATGGGTGTCAAATATGACGTAGCGGAATTTTTCCGCCGTACCTTCGAGGAAAGCGGTGCTGCAGACCATGTAGTTATGTTCCTGAATCTTGCAAATGATCCGGTTGTTGAACGTCTTCTTACACCGAAAATTGCCCTCACTGCCGCAGAGTATCTTGCTTTTGAAAAAGGAATGCACATCCTGGTCATCCTGACAGACATCACATCCTTCTGCGAGGCCATGCGAGAGGTTTCCTCCTCCAAAGGTGAGATTCCGTCCCGTAAAGGTTATCCGGGTTATCTGTACAGCGAGCTTGCAACCCTGTACGAACGTGCAGGTATCGTAAAAGGCAAACCGGTTCCGTAACCCAGATCCCGATCCTGACCATGCCAAACGATGATATCACTCACCCGATCCCTGACCTTACCGGTTATATCACCGAAGGTCAGATTGTTCTGGACAGACAGCTTCATGGACAGGCAATCTATCCGCCTATTAACGTACTGCCATCTCTTTCCCGTCTGATGAAGGACGGTATCGGTGAAGGCTATACAAGAGCAGACCATCAGGACGTGGCAAATCAGCTTTTCTCCTGCTATGCAAAGGTTGGAGATGCCAGAGCCCTTGCTTCCGTTATCGGTGAGGATGAGCTTTCCCCGCTGGATAAACGCTATCTGGTATTTGGTAAAGCCTTTGAGAGTGAATTTGTCGGCCAGTCCGAAACCGAGAACCGAAGCATCACCGAAACCCTGGATAAGGCTGGGAGCTTCTGGGACTTCTTCCGAAAGAAGAGCTCGACCGATTGATACGAAGATCCTCGACAAGTACTATCACGAAACAGTACGCTAAAAGAAGCGAGGTGATTACATGGATCCGAATACCTTTCCCACCAAGGGAAACCTGATACTTGCAAAGAACTCACTGAAGCTTTCCCGTCAGGCTATGAGCTGATGGACAAAAAGCGTAACATCCTGATTCGTGAAATGATGGAGCTGATCGATCAGGCAAAGGATATCCAGACACAGATCGATGTGACTTTCCGCGCTGCCTATACAGCACTGCAGAAAGCCAACATGGAGATTGGTATCGCCTTTGTCCAGCAGATTGCGTGTACGGTTCCTGTGGAGAACTCTATACGCATTAAAACCCGAAGTGTTATGGGTACGGAAATTCCTCTGGTGGAATATGACAAAACCACTAACACTCCCACCTATGCCTACTACAGCACAAAGATGTCTCTGGACGAAGCCAAGGCTGCCTTTGAAAAGGTAAAAGAGCTGTCCATCCGCCTGTCCATGGTGGAAAATGCAGCCATCCGCCTTGCAGCCAATATCAAGAAAACTCAGAAACGTGCCAATGCTCTGAAGAATATCACTATTCCGAAGTACGAGGCACTGACCAAAGATATCCAGAATGCACTGGAGGAGAAAGAACGTGAGGAATTTACCCGTCTGAAAGTCATCAAACGGATGAAACAAAAATAGTATATATCAGAAATCAGCCGGATGAATATTTACTATTCATCCGGCTGATTTTATCTGACGTATGATAAAGATATCTATAGCAATCCTCGTAAATAATGCATTTAAGACAGTTCAGCAGAGTGCGAAAGACAAGGAAGATATCTGCAGGCGTGCTGACGCACGGCAAAGATATCTGACGCAGGATTTCACACTCTGATGGGCTGGATTAAGATGCATTATTTCAGAGGATTGCTATAGATTGCCTGCAGTT
>ENA-OQCN01001591-OQCN01001591.1-human-gut-metagenome-genome-assembly--contig:-NODE-1591-length-10936-cov-6.113424_pt1 | contig 10936 bp, 13 predicted proteins | sample MGYA00242497_ERZ504576 | MGnify/ENA primary metagenome ERZ504576 (study PRJEB26092, sample SAMD00036296) | human gut metagenome | host: Homo sapiens | study: EMG produced TPA metagenomics assembly of...
AGTCTTTGCGATTAACCTGCCCTTTAACTACCTTATATGATACACCATTTCCATCACGAAGTGCAATTCTCTTTTGCAGAAGAATCATTTGAATCCACATAGTATGAATCTACCCTTCTGCTGATGAATCAGCTGATTCGATGCTACTATATTGCCATCCTTATAAGAGGCCTCGTCAATAGTCTTTAAATATACCACGCTGCCGTTCTTTGAAATATTTCCTGTATGGTCTGTGCCCGAAAGATATGTATGATAGCCAAATATCGGTGGAAGCACAACCGGAAGCACTGTAAGAAGTGCCACGATCACAAGCACATAGCCCAGTATTGTAAGCCCTGTCCTTTTACCCTTTTTCTCGTCTACTGTCTGATTGTTGTTAGTGTTTTTACTCATATTAAGCTCCTTTCTGTTCATAAACCCTGTATTACTACAAATGGAGTATTTCCATGTAGTCTGTTGCATCAGCCGCTACAGCAGCCTTTTTCTGCATGGCAAGCGCCTCATCAATGAGATGCGGCATAGCCAGTGTCAGGTTGAGGGCCTCCGCCATATTAGCGTACTCGCTCTCCTTAAATGTATTCGTGTCTGCGGTGTAATATGCGTTGTGCATGGTCTCCTCATAGCCCACTATAAGCATGTTGTTTAAGAAAGCTCTGTGAACCGCATCCACTATCTCACCCTCGTGATTGATATCGAGGTAGAAATCACACTTCTCAAAAAGACTATCCAGTACGGACATCTTCACATTAGGTAGAGTGACACATTGTCATACTGCCCTGCCGACATAAGCTTCGACGACATCTCTGTGATGGCCGCCACATGAAAATGCATCTGCGGCATGAGTGACGCAAGCTCTGTCAGATGACCTACATTCTCTGAATTGGTACATACGAGTATGTGCGGCCTGTGCTTATTTTCCCTGACGAAGCTGTAGATATATCCAAGCTGCTTCACCTTATCGGAAGGAGCGCCAAGTGCTATAAGCCTGTCGTAGGACTCCCTGCGCGACACAAATACGCGCTTTGCCCTCGTTCCCTGATCATGCAGTATAATCTGCATATTGCCTGGTATCTCATCACCCACCGGCTCGTGCCAGAAGAGTGCGTCGCGAAAGCCGTTTGGCGCAAGCGCCTGTGATGCAAAAAACGGATATGACAGCGAGTTGAAATAAACCGCTGTATCCTCCAGCCCTGCGCACCTGATGAAAAACGCTATAAAGTCTGTCTTACTTCTGAAAATCCAGTCCTTATCCTGCCATCTGACGAGTATATCACCGGTGACAAAGTTTTCCACTATCATCTCCCTGCCCGTCACATCAAAAAACTTCCTGAGTGCCTTCTGCCCCTTTTTATTAAAAACCGTGTGACAGAAGATCGCGCCATACCTGTTATAATGCTCTGAAAGCCTGACCTGACCGGCATCATCGAGCCAGTCAACAATCTTAACCTGCCGCCTGTGCGTAGGCTCCGTGAAAAATATCCTTGCTCGCTCCCTGGTGCGGTCCATGACCTTCGCAGATGAATTATCTCCCTCTATGCGCCAGTAATCAGGAATCTGTATCTGATTGAAATACAGCGGCTTCCCCGGTAAGCTGTCAGCTTTCCTGTAATCGCCTAAGAAAAATCCATACACGCTCATCACATCATCCGGCAGGAAACCGTCATCCTCAATGACTGCTGCATGAAAGGCAGCACCGGCATTCTTAAATGACTCAAGGAGATTCTTGCTCTCGCCTGAAAATGTATCAAAGAGCAGTGTGATACCATCCGCCGTGTGTGTTACTTCAACAGCTCTATCCATCTGTGAACCACCTCCTTAGTCAGATATTCTTTGGCCTTCTCATATGAATGTCCTGAAAATGCATCCATGTCATCCTCTGTAAACATCCTCACTATACGCTCAGAAAGGAGCTTTATCTTCTCCTTCTGATCCATCTCATCGGTGATTGGAATTTTGTAGCCGTTTTGCCCATCATCGATAAAGGTCTGGTTGCCATACCTCACATCAAAGCCCACTATAGGAAGCCCTGAGCCTATGGCCTCCATGAGTGTGAGCCCGAAGCCCTCACTCTGTGAAGCTGCCACATATGCATCATAGTGCTTGTATACATCATCTAATTTCTGCTGTCCCATCAAATGCACATAATCACCGCAGCCCAGCCTGCCGATAAGCCCCTTAAGCTTCGCCTCATCGCCACCCTTTCCATATATGTCAAGTGAAATGTCAGGCACGCTTTCTTTTGCCTTTACAACGGCCTCCACCAGCCAGTCACAGTGCTTCTCAGTCGCAAGACGCGACGCAGTGATGAGCGAGTGCCTCTTTCTCGGCTCATCCGGATACTTAAGCTCATCCAGACTGCCCACCGGAATAGTCACCACTTGAGGCTCTTTTCCACAATACTTCTTGAACTGCTGCCTCATAAGCTCATTCTGCGCATCTGTCGCTGTGATGTAAAAATCTATGTGCTCAGTCTGTGAAAACGAATACTCATAATAGTTGTTCCACAGTATGTAATCATCATCCGTGCCGCCCTCGCTGAAATGGTCCGCATGCACCACTATTACTACGCGCGCCGGTCCACAGTTTTCGAGGATTGCCTGGCCTATGCCTGTCGTCCTGTCGATGATCACCACATCATCAGCCGTAAGGTTAAGCCTCTTTACCATATAGCCGACCAGGTCAGCCTTGGTATAAAGCACCTGCGCTCCAATCCTGTAAAAGGTGCTGTCATCCTCTATGACCTCCTCGTAGCACACCGAGCCATCCTCATTGAAAAATGTCCTGCCGTACAGATGAGCCTTGCCGTCGAGCGGAGCATAGTACTCGCTGAAGGTCCTGCAATAGGTGTAAAAATCCTTCCTGATCAGGCATCCGTTTGAAACAATCTCGACTCTGTGCACGAGATCACTTGTATCATCAACCATGTAGCAGGTGTAGAACCTGCCGCTCTCCTTAAACTGATACCTGCACGTCTTGCCCTCTCTGGAAAAGGTATAATCCTCCTCTGCCATCGTAGCCTCAAGCTCCTTTAGAGTGAATGTGACATGCGATGTCCTCACATCTGTAAAAAATGTGTACAGCCATATCACTTCCTCATCCAAAAAGCCGATATTTCTTGTCATGTGCTCTATATTTTCTGTTGGAAACATATCTGTGAAAACAAACCTTGCCGGAATGTGCGCCCTGCGGAGCAGATTAGCCTGTAGCTCTGTGCGTACTCCACGCCGCTTGAAGCCCAGCCTATTCCGAGATTGAAGTTATATACCATATGATTCTCCTCGTATCTGTAAAACTATTTAAATTATAATAACCTTTAAGGGTAGATGACATGCAGCCTGCCATCCTTGCCGATTTTCACATCACTAAGCAAAATATTCCTTATGATATTACATTTTACCGCTTTTTCTGTATCCAAAAACGACTCGAAAGCCTCATTTTGGTATTCAAACATAACATTTCTCTGTGCGGATGCTCTTCCCGCTACCGCATACTTGAGCTGCTCAAGGTAGTCAATCAGCTCAACCCAGCCATCATCCACCGCCTTTAGAGTTGCCTCACGGACAAACTGCTCGTAAGCCTCCTCATCGCCTATGTGCTCACGCTGTCTTGAAAGCCCCTGATACACGCGAAGCATCAGGTAATCGCTAACAGTGGCGGCGCTTTGCCTGTCAGACTTTGACAGGCCAGCGTCCAGCTTGTAGGAGATGTTGTCAAGAATGTATCTGTTAAGCATGGATGTGTATTGCTCTGTATTGGTATTTTTATCGTTATCTTTCTTTCTGCCACGGCGCCTGCCATGCTTATTATTACTCTGTATGCAGTCAAAATGATTAACGAAGTCTGAGATATTCCCCTTCGCAATCTCTACTATCTTCTCCTGCCCGACGCTGCGCCGTCGAGCAGTTTTTTTCTGGTTGCGTAGATTAGGTCTCGCTGGCGCTGGAGGACCTGGTCATACTGAAGTGATTTCTTGCGGTTCATCTCCTCAGACTCCACACTAAGCTTCTGACACTGGTTGACAATACGCTTTATTTTGCGCTTTCCGATACGCTTTTTGCCATCAATATAGCGCTGCAGCTTATCATCATCCTCAGCTCCCACTATGTCATCCTCCAGGCTCACATAGTACTGGCTGAAGCCCGGATCACCCTGTCTGCCGGCACGGCCCCTCGCCTGCCTCTCGGATCTTGAATTGTTCATCCTGCCTATACCTATGACAGCTAAGCCTCCAAGCTCCTTCACTCCGTCTCCGAGCTTTATATCTGTTCCTCTTCCTGCCATCGTTGTAGCAACCGTGACCGCATTCATTTGGCCTGCGCCTGCGATAATCTGTGCCTCCCAGAAAGCATTGCTTGCGTTTAGTACATTGTGCGGGATATTTTTCTCTATCAAAAGCCTTGAAAAAAGATCCGTATCCGTAACGGAATTAAGCACCACAAGCACCGGCTGGCCTGTCTCGTGAAGCCTTATCACATCATCCACTGCTGTCCAGAACTGGTCATGACCGTTTTTAAAGTATCTGTCCTTCCTGTCGACTCTTTTAAGAGGCCTGTTTGTAGGTATTTTCACCACCTGCTTGCCGTAGGTCTCAAAAAGCTCATCCTTTGCATCCATGAGTGTCCCGCTCATGCCTGCCATCTTGTCAAACATCATAAACAGATTTTGGAAGGTAACTGATGCCACAGTTCTGTATTCCTGCGATATCTCCACCTTTTCCTTTGCCTCTATAGCCTGATGCTGGCCGCCGCGCAGCTTGACACCGTGCATGAGACGGCCTGTCGCTCCATCAAACAGCTCTACCTCCTTCTTGTCAGTGACAACATAATCCTTTTTGTTCTTCAAAAGCTTGTGCGCCCGAAGAGAAAGCGTGACATGCCTGTTTATCTCAAAATTCTCTTTACCGTAGAAATTGGATATGCCAAAGAAGCTCTCAGCAAACTTCACACCCTTTGGAGTAAGCCAGACTGCCTTATCCTCCTCTATGTAGTCTATATCCTCCACAAGTGTCGTGACGAAAAAATCACATACATCGTACAGGTTCGACTGCACTCTCGGCACTCCCGATATGACGAGCGGCATAATTGCAGAGTCTAAAAGCACCGAATCAGCCTCGTCGATTATGACATAGTGGAAATCACAGAGAAATCTGTCCTCCTTTTTCTTTACCAGATTGTCAAAAAGGAAATCAAAGCCAAGTGCACATTGTAGTGTATATGATATGTCTGATTGATAATCACGTGACCATTATTCTTATACTCACGTATCTTCCAGATGCCGTTTTCCATCAAAAAATCCTGATACTGCTCTATGCCGTTTTCATATATAACAGTACTGGAAACAAAGCCTCTGTCATCATAATAGTTGCGCCTGCAGATTTTGCCATCCTCAAACATATCTATGGATATCGGATTGCCATCCTCACCAAACTCTACCTGTGCATACTTCACATCGCCCTGCAAAGCATTATAGAAAAAGGCGAATACACAAACTCCAGCCCCTTCGGCCACTTGATATCGTGATATGACAGCACAGCGACCTTCTTTCTCCTGACCTGTGCTATCGCATCAAAGCATGACCAGTACTTTGAGCGGTACATGCCCTGCCTGTGTAGGAAATGTCTGAAATTTGGCGAGTATCCGAGCACAAGAATCCTGTAAGGTCTGTCCACATTTCTATGAAAAAGAGTAATCTGCTTTATAGTCTCGTCAAACTCTGACTTGAGCCTGCGCATATACCACTGCTGCTCGTTTTCGCACCACATATTCTGTTTATACCATGCCGGTATAAAATATAGCATTATGATTCCTCCTAATTCTTAATTCAAAGCGCCGGGAGCTATATGAATGTATGATATCTGTCCATATTCCGGTACACCTCTGCCTCGCGGTACAGCGAAATCCAAAGACCTGTCGTCATCATGATAGAGCACGGCAGCATAGCAAGTGATGCGTCCACATATCCTCCAAACTGTAAAAACAGCGGTCCACCCTGACATATACAGATAATGATTGAGCTTATAACGGAAAAGCTGAGCACTGTGCCAATCAGATATCTCTTCGTAGGCTTTCCTGCATATATATCCTGTATAGAATCACCCGACTTAAGCAGATCATCTGCTGTCCTGCCCGGAGACAGCATAACCATAGAAAAGATAATTGTAAGCAGACATATAATCACCATGTATACTACAATTCCAAGCGGTGATGTGAGCCTCATATTGTCCATCCACCACTGAATATCAGCATTGTCCGGAAACAGATAATGAAGTCCATTGCACATAAACTGTGGAAGCAAAAAAGCGGCTGACGCAAACATAAGCGGTGTAGCACCGACAGGATTGAGCTTGTAAGCGATATAGTTCTTATCCGCATAAATATTGTTTATGGAAACTCTCTGTACTGCTATTCGCTTCTCAGTGGTCTCAAGTACTATCATGACAGCAATCTCTGCCACTCCTATGGCTACAGGCAGTGCCAGCTTCTCAAGCGGCTTTCCTGTAAACATGGTCATCATACCACTGACTATATTGACCATAAACACACTCACCTTGCCACCGATACCATACTTGGTAGCTCTGTCGCACATATACACCACTATCAGCATGCCCGCGATGAGCTGTATGAAAACTATTATCTTATTCCATATAAGTTCATCTCCACTAACTCTATACATAAGTGTCTGTGTTTTGTGATATGCCTGAACTGCTGCGATAATCATCATGATGGTAACTGTCCATATGTTTATCTTCTTCGGTGACAGCTTTCTTGTATTGTCAAGCGACATGATTGCAACTATCAGTATGGCAAGCATGGATGCCAGCATGTACGGCCACAAGCCTATGATGAAAATGGAACAGTTCTTCATATCACCTGAAATAGCCTGTAAAAGTATGGACTGCGCATCTACGTTTACATTCTTGCACTTGTTGAGGCACTGGTGCTTGCACTTGTTGAGGCGCTCGTACTTGCCGATGTGCTTGCGCTAGTTGAAGCACTTGTACTTGCTGAGGTGCTTGCACTTGTTGAGGCACTGGTACTTGTTTCATTGATGTTTTCCAACATTTCTCTCATACTCAAGCCAATAATCCTTAGGATGTTTTACCTTCATGTTACTGCATCTCTCTATAAAATTAAGTTTGACGGATTGAGGTCTAGTATATTTTTTATAAGCTGCATCCATTTTGATTCTATTACATGCTCCTTATATTCTTCAGCAATCATATAAGAATTTTCATGAAATTTCTTCAATCTGTCATCATCCTCAAATATTTTAACTATTGCTGCTGCAGTTCTTTCACAGAGCTTATCTTTATTTTGAAAATCTGTCTCAATATCAAAATCCACAAGGTATCCATTTTCATCCTGATGTATAAAAAGCCTGTTCCCATATCTTACATCCAGTCCAACCATGGCAAGTCCGTCTCCTACAGCCTCCATAAGCGAAAGTCCAAATGTTTCCCACAAAGAAAAGGATGCAAACATTTCATAGTGTGGATAAATCTTTTCAAGATTACAGCGCCCTTTAAAGTGAATATAATCATCAGCACATGCATCTTTAACTATATTTTTTAAATATATAGTATACCCATCATCGCCACTTCCATATATATCCAGATTAATTGTCTGATTTATCTCATGAGCTTTTATCACACTTTTAATAAGAATATCAATACCTTTCCTTGGACTAAGTCTTGAAGCAGATATTATACTGCCTCGCCAACGATTATTTTTACTTTTAAGTTTGCCTTCTGGTATGGCGCCCGGTGGAATAGCTGCAATATGCGGAACAAAACAATCATACTCTTTTAAAAATGCTTCCAGACTTCTTTTATGTTCATCCGTACCAACAACAAAATAATCTATTGCCTCTGAATATTTGAACCAGTAATAATACTCATAGTTCATGTATAATGAGCTTTCATCCTCATATATTTTGTAAAAATGATCTGAATGTAATACAGCTATCAGCTTTGATTTGCCTTTATTTTCAAAAAGAGGCTGTATATAATCAAGATATCCCGCTCTATCCATTATACATATATCATTCTCACAAAGATTAAGTGCCTTTACAAATCTTTCTAGAAACTCTACATTGTCTATAACTTCACCGTTTTTAAACAGATATTCAACATTATCTTTATAGATACATTGTTCATAAACCATCTGTCCTTGTTTGTTCCAAAAAATTCTCCTTTCCGGATTTAAGCCATCGTTCGAATCATTATCCCAATTATACAGTTCTGTATATGACAAGCTGTCTGTATAATAATTTACTAAATATTTTTTTCCGTTTTTAAAGAGACTTTCATTTATAACAAATCCATCTTCATCGCATAATATTTCAACTGATTTTTCACCGGAATTATATAGACGAATCACCTTTCCATCCTCATCTATATTGTCATACTCATAGTTTTCTTTTTCATTTTCTAAAAGAGCTTCTTTTTTCACAGACAAACTCATATCTATCTTCCGGTCATAAAAAGATGTGCAGACATAATCTGACCACGTTTTATTTTTTGCGATCCATACAGTTCCATATCCCTAATTGTCGGCAGCTCTGTAAAAATAAATTTAGCGTTTACATTGTTTTTTGCAAACAATCTTGCTCTAAATCCCTGAGCAACATCGACTCCGGAAAATTCATATCCACTAAGTAATGTAAAATCAAATACTCTCATCTGTATCACCCATAACTACTTTTGCAGCTAATTGTTTTAATTGCTTCTTTTGCCTGTCTATATATTCATTGAATATCGTCTGACTAGTTATTATATTTTTTAGAGTTTCTTTCATCTTCACATAGTTGCTGCTTTCAAAAATATTTCCCATTGGATATAATTCTTTTGAATGCGCTGTATTGTCAAACGCTAGTATTATCATATTATTAACCATTGCCTCGTTTACTGCATTGTATAGCTCTCTGTAATGATTAATATCCAAATAAATATCGCATCTTTCAAACAGTTCTTTTCTCTTTTGTTCCGTAATACATGGATATAACTCAACATTATTATTTATATCCAGTCTCGTTAATTTATCTGACATAATGGTACTGGCAGCTATATGAAAAGTTATTTCCGGAAAGTCATTTATAAGCTGTTCAATATACTCAAGCTGATCCGATTCTGTAATAGTAAGTGCTTCCTTTTTTCCAAATTTTAATTCATTATTTTCAAAATATGAATATACTCTGTCGCATTTATAATTTGAATTTTCTTTATACCAATTGACCTGCTGCTCTTCACTGCACAGTATTCGAAACGCTGTGTTAGTCCGAGTTATTACTGTCAAATCTGAGTTTAATCTATTTTGTGGCAGGTATGATATTTTAAAATTACCATAATCCCAGGCAAATTTATTTAATATCTCATCACTTGTCAGCCATATATTTTCATCATAAATTTTATTATATTTAAGATAAGCTTCCAAATAATCAGCAAAGCCTCTATAGCTCTTCGGACTAATGCGGGTGCCAAACGTGGTATATGTCTTTGGACCTGTCTGTTCTAATACTTTAATGTCACCATTTCTATCATAGAATTCCCTGACTGTAACATTGCCGCCACTCACATTCTCCGAACAATACATATATCCGTATTTGTTGTAATAATCTACTTTATATACTGTATTATTCCTGTCAATCCACTCGATCTGCTGACCATTCTTTTCTCTATCGGATTCTTAAAATAGATGTTTGCCTTTTTGGTTTTATTATCATATATAGCACCATTTAGACCATCTGCACGAACACTCCAATATTGAGGGATATCTATGAATGCATAATACCTGTCTTTTTCCTTAAGCACATCGTTTCTTTCAGATATGCCACAAAACAAATCTATGGCTTCTATTGTTTTGCATTCTTTAAATCCCACATTTTCTGCCAGCTCTATTATATTTTTCTCAAACTTACCTAATTCATCAGTAATAAAAATCATAGGGCAAACCCACCCTCTGTATAATGTAAAAACCTCTGTGTTATAAAATAATTCTCACCATTTTCTAATCCGGCATTTGCCAGTATTTCCAGTCCATTGCCATCGTCCGCTTCTGCTGAGTATATAGACAGTATTATCATCACAGATAATCTCATTCTCCTTTAAATGCTCATGCCATTCACAGCTATCGAAATTTCTGTTTAATAGCCTCATTGCATTCCTTATTGAGCTGTTCTCTCCGCCATAGAATACGAGTCGTATATTGTTTTGAGTAACTTTTTTTAGCAGCTTCTCCAGCATACCTGTTCTATCCACAATTCTACCCATAGAATTACACAATAAGCCATCCTCCATCTGCTCTCCCCATGGGGTTCTCAGTATTGTGAAATAGTAGGCTCTGTCAATTTCATTATTTGTATGCAGCATCAACAGGGTTGCAGCATAATGATATATTTTTTTCTCTGCTTTCTCATTATTTTTTCTTGCCTCATCAATAAAATAATTCCATTTTTCATCTATCAATAAGGTTTTTCCGCTGAATATGGCATTTAAAGCATCCTGGTCAGGAAGCCATGTCCGTGGATTATCGTTCAGATAATCTATAACCTGTTGAAACAGGCTTCCATTTTTCCTGATATTGTCAAGATTCATGCAAAGAACACCCGCATTAAAATATCTGTCACGACTTGTCTGCCCTGCTGCTACAGCGTATGGAGTTCCCCAATTTCTTATTGTCGAACAATCCTGAGCAGCCGCCAGACAGTAATTATCTATATTTAGGTTCCATAATTCTTCAATATCTGTATTTACAAATAAATCAGAGTCCAAATATATTATTTTTTTTAAATCCGGCATAATATCGGGCAACATAATTCTGAACATTGTTCCAATTGCAAATCTATTCATTGAATCAGCAAACGTGCCAAAAACGTCCGAATTAAAATGATGAAATTCTATATCATTTCCACTATTATCGGCAATAAAACTCAGCTTATT
>ENA-OQCN01001592-OQCN01001592.1-human-gut-metagenome-genome-assembly--contig:-NODE-1592-length-10929-cov-2.088595_pt1 | contig 10929 bp, 10 predicted proteins | sample MGYA00242497_ERZ504576 | MGnify/ENA primary metagenome ERZ504576 (study PRJEB26092, sample SAMD00036296) | human gut metagenome | host: Homo sapiens | study: EMG produced TPA metagenomics assembly of...
CAGAAACCAGACTGGCGTCTAATATTCTGGACATTTCTGGTCTGAGTGGCGCGAAAGCAAATTGGTCTGGTTCAGCATTCATTGATGCAGAACAGAAGCTAGGCGACGCAAAAGCGCAGCTGACCGGTGTTTGTATGCATTCTGCAACGGAGGCATATCTGAAAAAACAGAACCTGATTGAGACGGTGCAGCCGTCCAGCGATGTTGCATTCGGTGTGTACCAGGGAAAACGAGTATCGTCGATGATGGATGCCCGGTCGATGGCGATGTGTACACGACATATCTGTTCGGTAACGGAGCTGTAGCGCTCGGAACGGTCATCCGGTGGGCGATGTGCCGACAGAGACCGATCGTGCGAAACGTAAAGGCTCTGGTATCGACTATCTGATCAACCGCAGAACTACGATCCTGCATCCGAGAGGAATCGCTTGGCAGAATGCGGAGGTTGCTAAGACAGAAGGCCCGTCCAGAACTGAGGTTGCAAATCCGAAGAACTGGAAACCGGTCTACGAGCCGAAGCAGATCCGTATCGTAGCGTTTAAACACAAACTCGGATAAGGGGGAATAAGATATGGCAAGCAATATGAAAATAAAAAAGAAATCTTCCGAGAAGACATTTGACATTATCAATGGTGCGTTTTTATTGATTCTTGTTATTTTAGTAGCATATCCGCTGTATTATGTATTAATTGCGTCAATCTCTGATCCATATGAGGTTTATGCGGGAAAAACATTCTTATTGCCTTCGAAGATCACATTTGAGGGTTACAAGAGAGTATTTAAAGAAAACTCAATTGCAGGAGGCTATCTGAATAGTATTTATTATACTGTTCTTGGAACAGTAGTATCTGTTGCACTTGTATTGACAACAGGCTATTGTATGTCAAAAAAGACGCTTCCATTTCGACGCGCAATCATGATCTTCTATGTTATTACAATGTATGTTGGCGGTGGATTGATTCCGACTTACCTGGTTGTATCAAAGATGCATATGCTTAATAGTGTTTGGGCACTTATTCTTCCTGGCGGTGTATCTGTTTACAATGTTATTGTAACAAGAACATTCTTTGAGACAAGCATTCCGCAGGAGTTATATGAGGCTGCATCTATTGATGGAAGTGGAAATATCCGTACTTTTGTAAAGATTGCACTTCCGCTTGCAAAGCCTATTATCGCAGTAATGGTTATCTTTACAATGGTTGCTTATTGGAATGACTGGTTTACAGCACTTATTTACATGCAGGAAAAAAGCAGATATCCACTGCAGCTTGTTCTTCGTCAGATTTTGATTCAAAGTCAGGCGATGGCAAGCATGATGGGAAATATGGATGGTGGTTATGCGGAAGCAAATAAGCTGACAGAGTTAATTAAGTTTGCATCAATTGTAGTAGGCTCTGTTCCGATGCTGATTGCGTATCCGTTTGTACAGAAATATTTTGAAAAAGGCTTTATGGCAGGAGCTGTAAAGGCTGATTTGTCCAAATGCCAATATAATAAAAGGTTATAATAAAAAGGTTACAATAAAATAAACAATATATATTTTTTAAGGAGGACTTTGTAATGAAAAAGGCAAACAAAATGATGGCACTTACCATGGCAGCAGCAATGCTGGTTCCTCAGATGGCATTTGCAGGTGAATCTGAGCAGACCACATTCAATATTTTTGCAGGCGTCAGCGCATTATCACCAGACAATAGTGAGAAGCCGCTTGTGCAGCAGATGAATGAGGCAATGGGTGTAAGCATTGACTGGAACTGTGTATCAGGTGATACGTTGACTGAGAAGAAGAATCTTATTTTAAATGCAGGCGTTGATATGCCAGATGCATTTATGGCAGCAGAGTTATCTGACTATGAGCTGATTAATTATGGTGGATATGGTGTGCTGATTCCTCTTGAAGATTACATCAACGAGGAGACAATGCCTAATCTGACAGCATTGGCAGAGAAGAGACCAGAGCTTCTTGCTACAGCAACTATGCCAGACGGTCACATCTATGGACTTCCAGGTATTTCTGAGATGGGTTACATTGATGATGATGGTACATATATTGGAATCGGTGCTATTCCGCAGTTTACTGCAATCAATAAGGATTGGCTGGAGGCAGTTGGAATGGAAATGCCAACAACACTCGATGAACTCCATGATGTACTTGTTGCATTTAAGGAAAATGACTGCAATGGAAATGGTGATGCAACTGATGAAATTCCGCTTTCCTTTATGGCAAACAATTGGTGTGCTGGAATGACAACATTGTTTGCAGGATTTGGCTTTACCGATTACAATGCAGATCACAGAGCAATTGACAATGGAAAGGTATACTATCAGGCAACTAGCGAGAATTACAAGAATGCAATTTCTTATTTCCATAAATGGTTTGAAGAAGGCTTGATTGACATTGAAGTATTTTCTCAGGATTCCAGCCAGTATATTGCAAAGGGCAATGGAGAGGATGCAAGACTGGGCGTGTTCACCTGGTGGGAAATTCCAGAGGTTGTAGGAAATGACAGAGCAGCAAGCTATGAGTATCTGCCGATTTTAGATGGTCCGGACGGAACACACCATGTTAACTTGAATGAGTGTGGAACAACAAGCCATGGCAGCTTTTCAATTACAAGCGCATGTGAAAATCCAGAGCTTTTATTAAAGTGGGTTGATCAAATGTATGAGCCACTCAACAGTATGCAGGCAATTTATGGTGCAATCGGTTCTTATTGGAGCGAAGAGCCAGATGAAAATGGCTGCTACACGATGAGAGATTTAAAGGATGGCGAGACAGCAGGTGAGCTGAAGTCAAAGAATGAATTGTTGGGACCTACAGAGCAGCTGACAGAGGATTATGGTAAGTACTATTATCTTGAGGATCGTGCACAGCAAAGAATTGATGATACACGTGATTTCTGGTTCCAGTATGTAGATTCTACAGAGTATTATCCATCTGTTGTGTTTACAGAAGAAGAAACAAATATCATTAATGACTATTTAAGTGATTTAAAGGCATTGACAGAGGAAAAAACTGCTCACTGGCTTACAGATGGCGGTATCGAAGATGAGTGGGACGATTATGTTTCCGCAATGGACAGCATGGGACTGCAAGAAGTTGTTGCAGCATGGCAGGCTGCATATGACCGTTATGTAGAGGCTCAGTAAAAAAAAAAAGACCTGAGAAAATGGGGCAGGCATGAAAATGCCTGCCCTTGCTGTATCCGTGAACGATGATAAAAAGCTCATGGACAGAGCAGGGGCAGGGAGTGGATGAAAAAGAATATAAATTATAGCAAAGAAGTACAACAAAGGGTCAATATCAAAGGAGGATGAAAATGTTATCACAGTTTAAGATGAATCCAGATCCAGCGTATCAAAACAGGATAATTCCTGAAAGAGAGGATGCTTCTTTTTTTGATGGATATTCGGTGTGGTTTTATAAGGAGCAGGGAGAACTGCAGCAGGCCGAGGCTTTTACACTTGAATTTGAAATTGCTCCATTTGGCATTTCAAGTGAAGGTGATGCTATATTTTCCTGTATGGATCGAAAAACAAGTGAAGGAATGGCAGTCAGACTGACATCAGATCGAAAGGTTGAGGTGATTCTCGGCTTTGGTGGACGACAAATGGTATTTTACTCCATTCGTGAGAACGTTGATCTTGAAAAATGGAATCATATATTTGTTATTTACCGTTTTCGCGAAGGCTGGTGTGATCTTGTGGTCAACGGCGTGTTATCAAATCGTTTACAGTTTGGCCGTTTTCAGAAGATCAAATGGCCAAGACATCCGATTTTCATCGGAAAAGATGCTGATAAGGATTGTTTGACACCTCAGATGGGTGTTTTCTGGGGATGGATGAAAAATATACAATTTTTATCAGAAGCAGTTTCGGTTGAACAAGCCATAAAAGATTCAAAAAGAGAAAATTCTTTAGAGAAAGTATTATACACGCCAAACAGAACAAGATTTTTAGATGATGCAAACCGCCCGCAATATCATTTGATTGAACCAGAAAAATGGATGAATGAGCCGCATGCACCATTTTTTTATAATGGCTATTATCATATCTTTTATCAGGCTAATCTGCATGCACCTATCTGGGATTCCATTCAGTGGGGACATCTGGCAAGCAAAGATATGGTTCATTGGAAGGATCTGCCGTTGGCATTGCAGTCAGAAAATGGTTTTTATGATGAGCTTGGATGCTGGTCAGGAAGTGGACTGGTTGACAAAGATGGTGTGCCGCGCATTTATTACACGGCTGGAAATAACAATCGTTTTCCGAATCAGGCAGTTGCATTGGCACAGCCGGAAGATACAGAAGAAGATCCGCTTTTAAAGAAATGGAAAAATATTCTTCATTAATAAAAGAACAGGATATTGGCTGGTTGGGAGAGTTTAGGGATCCATTTGTCTGGATAGAGCAGGACAATTATTTTATGCTGGTTGGTACAGGAGATGAGCATAATGGAGGCGGAAATGCAGCATTGTATGTGTCAGCAGATGGCTTAAATTGGGAATCTTGCGGAATGCTTGTGGATTATGATTATGAAATTAATCAAAAATGTGGTCATGTGTGGGAGCTTCCTGTGTTGCTGCCGCTTCGAGATGATTCTGGAAAGATTGTATGTCATATTATGATGTTTTGTGCTTGCCAGATAGAACATGATATTGTAGAGACATATTATTTTCTTGGAAACTGGGATGCGTCAAAGAAAACATTCACAAAATGGAATGACCGTGCAATGCTTCTTGATCTTGGACATGGTACTTTTACTGGCCCTAGTGGATTTGTTACTCCCGATAAACGAAGCGTTGTATTTACAATCGCGCAGGGAAAACGGCCATTTTCAGATGAGTATCATGCAGGATGGGCACATAATGGTGGACTGCCATTGCAGCTTTGGTGGGATAATGGGCTAAAAATGCAGCCTATTCGTGAGATCTTGTCATGTGAAGAGAAAATGCTTCTTGAAAGAACAAACTGTGGTATAGAAGAACTAAATCACGATTTGGAAAAGATTAATTCAAATCGTATGTATGTAAAGCTGACTACAGATGCTGATGAAATAGTAATCAATACAGAAAGTGTATTGGATGCGTCAAAGTCTGTTCAAGTAGTGTATGACCGCAATACAAAACGCTTTTTTGCACGAAACGCGGAAGGAAAAGAGATTTCTAGATTTCGTGATTCGTGTGATCTGGTTGAAGTTGAGGGAGAGATTACGATAGAGTATTTTCTTGATCATTCGATGATTGAGGTTTATTTAAATCAGAAAAAAGCAATGACACTTCGAAATTACGTGGCAGACGGAGAACGAAAAATCAGTGTAAGCTCAAGTAGTACCAATGCAAGAGTTAGTTCTATACAGCTTTGGAATATGAAAAGTGCTTATGACTAAAAAAGTCTTGATAAGATATATAAACCTAGTAAAATAGCACAAAAAACAATATAAAAATTTGCTGTTTTGCCAAAGTGTTAAGCGGTTGACATAAATGGCATTTCGAGTATATACTTACAGTGTAAGATAGGTACGCAAACAAATTTATAAATAATAAAGACAGCAAACAAAAGGGAGGAAATATGATCAGCGAAAAATTAGAAAAGGCAAGAGCTTATGAAGCAGAGAACGAGAAAAAGATCACACCACAGATGAGACCGGTGTTTCACCTGACACCACGAGTTGGCTGGATGAATGATCCAAATGGTTTTTCTTATTATAATGGAGCATATCACATGTTCTATCAGTATTATCCATATCGTCCATTCTGGGGACCGATGCATTGGGGTCATGCAGTGAGTAAGGATCTTCTGCACTGGAATTATCTTCCTGCAGCACTTGCACCAGATGAACCGTATGAAAACGGCGGCGGCTGCTTCTCAGGAAGTGCGATTGATCTTGCTGATGGACGTCAGCTTCTTGTGTATACAGGTGTATTATCTGAAAAACAGCCAGATGGAACAATGCACGATGTACAGCAGCAGTGCGTGGCAGTTGGTGATGGCGTAAATTATGAAAAGTGCGAAAATAATCCTGTTATGACAGCAAAACAGCTGCCGAGTGATTCGAACAGATTTGATTTTAGAGATCCGAAGGTATGGAAGGCAGCAGACGGAGCTATCGCTGTGTGATGGTAAACTGTGATAACAAGGGAGATGGACGTGCAGTTTTGTTTGAAAGCAAGGATGGCTTCTCATGGAACTTTAAGAGCATTTTAGCACAGAATAATGGAAAGTTTGGAAAGATGTGGGAGTGTCCGGATCTGTTTGAGCTGGATGGAAAGGCAGTTTTGATTGTAAGTCCGATGGAGATGGAGGCAGAAGGACTTGAATATCCAAATGGTCACGGTGTTGTATGCCAGATCGGAACCTACGACGATGAGACAGGAACCTTTACATGTGAGCATGCACAGACTGTTGATTATGGTGTTGATTTTTATGCACCGCAGTCTACACAGACACCAGATGGCAGAAGAGTCATGATTGGATGGATGCAAAACTGGGCATTTGTTAACCAGCATGCAGAGACTGAGCCATGGTTTGGTCAGATGGCACTGCCAAGAGAGCTGTCAATTGTTGATGGCAAGCTGATTCAGCGTCCGACAAAGGAATTTGATGCATGCCGCAAAAATCCAGTTTCACGCAATGGTGTGTGTGTAGCAGGTTTAGAGGCAGTAAAGCTTGAAGGCATTGAAGGTCGTGTGGCTGATGTTGAACTTACAATTGCACCAAAAAGCAAGGACGACAGTTACTATATGTTTGAAATGAGATTTGCACAGGATGACAAGCATTACACAGCACTTCGCTATCGTACGCACGAGTCTGAGCTTGAGCTTGACAGAAGCTACTCTGATTCTAGAATTGCGATGGTTCACAAGCGTTCCTGCAAGGTAAAAGATAACGGCGGTAAGCTTAAGCTTCGTGTTGTGATTGACCGTTTTAGTGCAGAGGTTTTTGCAAACGATGGTGAGCAAGTGATGAGTGTAACATTTACGACAGATACTGCGGCAAAGGAAATCTCATTTGTGGCAGATGGAACAGTATACATGGATATTGTAAAGTACGATATTGAGTAATTCGCAATATCGACAAAAACATAATCAGATGCCAGAGCACGACAGCTGCAGGGAGGCAGAAAAAAATTGAAAACAAACTCGGATGAGATGCATAATCAGGAAATGCTATTAAAAAAAATAAGACAGAGCAGTGAAGTTTTTGATAAATTGGCAAATTCATATGAGGTTTGGGTGCCGGAAAGCGGCTGGCTTGCCGGCCGCAGAAACCGGGATAAGAATGACAGCAAGAGAAAAAATCTTACAGATTGGTCAATCTTGTCGTTCTTGCTTGAGATTGATAACTGTCATTATCCGATGGCAGACAGCTATCTTCAATATGGCATTGATGGTGTGATTAGAATTGCAGCAGAGACACTTGAAACACTTAAAAATAATTTACAAAGCGAATTGCAGGATCAAACGCAGTTAGATATTGCGTATTTGGAAAGTTTGCTTCATGTCTGGAAGCGTTTTCGACAGTTTGTTGCAGATCACATGGTACTTGCACTAGAATGTGCAAAGCAGGAAACAAGTGATACTAAAAAGAAGCGTTATGAAAAAATTGCAAAGATATGTCAGAATTTGACAATAAACAAGCCAAACACATTTTGCGAGGCACTTCAACTTTTTTGGTTTACATATTTGTTTCGCAGTCCATTTGGCGCAGGATGTATTGGAAGACTTGATCAGCTGTTATATCCATTTTATAAGCATGATTGTGAAATGGGTATTTGGGATCAGCAAGAAGCAGAAAAAATGCTTGAAGAGATGTTTACCAGAATGAATGAGATCAATACTGGTGATACGCTGCGAAATCTGATGCTTTCAGGACAAGATGCCAAAGGAAATGACCAGACGAATGAGATTACTTATTTGATTCTGGTAGCGTATGAAAATACGGGCGGATCTGAGCCGCATTTGAACGTACGTTTTCACGAAAAAACACCGAAAAAGCTTCGCGATAACTGCATAAATATGTTGTCATCTGGAAGTGGACAGCCAACAATCTATTTTGATGAAGCTGTACTTCCTGCAATGGAAAAGGCTGGTATTTGTCACGAGGATGCCTGCCAATATGCAAATGACGGTTGTACAGAGACGGTAATTGCAGGAAAGAGTGCGATTGTTTTCTGGCAGTATGAGATGGTCAAAACAGTGGAACTTACCTTGTTTGGAGGAAACGAAAATCCGTGTGTTAAGCCAGTTTCTATGAAAAAAAATAGCATACATGGGGCGGATTTTGTACCGAAAACAAATCTTTTGATTGGAATTGAATCAAAAAAACCACAGGAGTTGACTACATTTTCTGAGTTTTTAAGTGCTTTCTTTGAGCAGATGGATCATCAGCTTGATCATTACTTTTTTGATGATTAAACAGAAAATGCAGGAAGACCAGACAGTATCCATTACTAGTCCATTTACGGCAGGTACTTTGAGAAATGTCTGCGTACCGGAAAAGGATCGCTTCGCGGAGGTGGCTTTGATATCACTAATTATCAGCTGCTTTCAGGAAGCATAGGAACAGCGGCCGACTGTTTATATGCAATACAGTCAGCTGTATATGAGAAAAAGCTAGTTACAATGGAAGAACTGATCAAGCACTTTCTGTTGATTTTGAAGGCTATGAAGTGTTAAGACAGCAGCTGTTGCATCTGCCAAAGTACGGAAACGATAAAAAGGAAGTAGATGCATTGGCGAAGCAGATTGCAGATCATTTTCTGGCGCGTGTCAATGCTTTTAGGGGACCAGAAGATACACTGTTGTATCCTGGTCTGTATAACATTGATTTTAAAATTTTTGCTAATGTGACAGGTGCTACACCTGACGGACGACGTTTTCGCGATGCGATTGCAGAACACTGTAGTCCGACACCGGGGGCTGCAAAGAAGGGACCGACAGCTATTTTGAACTCAGCATCAACGCTTCCTATGAAAGAGGGATTTGCATCCTCAGTGCTTCATCTGACGCTTGACAAAAATGGCTACAGTATGGGTGCAGACCGCATAAAAATAATAGATACACTTTTGCGTGCATCCGAAAAAAAGAAGATTCCGGTCTTGAGCCTTACTATGTATGATAAGGCGGAGCTTTTAGATGCCCAACTTCATCCCGAAAAGCATCTGGATTTGATTGTGCGAGTATGGGGCTTTCAGGCAAGATTTACAGAGCTTGATAAAGAACTTCAGGATCATATTATCAATCGAATCAGCTGACAAGAATGGAGGCAAAGGGTGGAACAAACAGCAATGGTCATGGATATTCAGCGCTTTTCGATCCATGATGGACCAGGAATTAGAACAACAGTGTTTTTAAAAGGATGTCATATGAGCTGTCTGTGGTGCCATAATCCAGAGTCCCAATATGCAAAGCCGCAGCTTATGTTTTATGAAGCGCAATGTATTGGCTGCGGACGATGTGTAAAAATGTATCCGATATACATTTAAGAAGAAAACACGGCCAAACACACAAAACCACTTTCTTTATGAGCCAGATCTTAAGATCTGTAGGGATTGTGAACAAATGAGAAGCTGCGCAGAAAACTGTCCGTCAGAGGCTCTTCGTCTGTGTGGAAGAACTATGACAGTTCAGGAAGTGATGACAGAAATTGAAAAGGATGTGGATTGCTATATTGATGGCGGCGGGGTCACTTTCTCAGGAGGAGAACCGCTTTTGCAAAGTGCATTTCTTAAAGAAATTCTTCCAAAATGTGCAGAAAAGAAAATTTCTGTCTGTCTTGACACAACACTTGAGGTTATGTGGGAGAAAATAGAGCCACTGTTGCCGTATGTCGGTTTGTTTTTGGTGGATGTTAAAATTTTGAATCCAGAGAAGGCATCTGTGTATCAAGCATTTGCTATAAAAATATGCCGAAGAATTTAAAGCGGCTTTCTGATTTGAACATTCCGGTGATTATACGAGTGCCGCTCGCAAAAGGCATTAACGATATGCCAGAAGAAATCGAAAGGAGAGAGACGCTTTTGAAATCACTGACCAACATCATTAGGATAGATTCTTTTTATGTGAGCAATCATGGAGCATCTAAGTATAAGGCATTACAAAAAGAAATGATGTGGAAGGCAAGTGTAGCAGATGAAAAAAGTGATCAATTAGATATTGGAGGTATAAAATAAAATGAAACAGTATGATGTAACAGCACTTGGCGAACTTTTGATTGATTTTACAGAAAATGGAAAAAGTGCACAGGGAAATCCACTTTTTTGAGGCTAATCCAGGCGGTGCACCATGTAATGTGCTTGCGATGCTTACAAAGCTTGGTCATAAAACTGCATTTATTGGAAAGGTAGGAGATGACTTCTTTGGAAAGCAGTTAAGAGAGGCTATCACAGAGGTAGGAATTGATTCAACTGGACTTTTAAGCGATCCTGAAATTCATACAACACTGGCAATGGTTCATACATATCCAGACGGTGATCGCGACTTTTCTTTCTACCGCAATCCGGGTGCTGATATGATGTTAAAGGAAGATGAGATTCCTACAGAGCTGATCAAAAACTCTAAAATCTTCCATTTTGGAACATTGTCCATGACACATGATGGTGTACGCGCTGCAACAAAAAAAGCAATCTCTATTGCAGAAGAAGCAAATGCGCTTATTTCCTTTGACCCGAATCTTCGCCCACCGCTGTGGAAGTCTTTAGATGATGCAAAAGAGCAGGTACTTTATGGTCTTGGTCATTGTCATATTTTAAAAATCTCTGACAATGAGATCCAGTGGCTTACCGGAAAAGAAGATTATACCGATGGTGTAAACTGGATTCGTGAGCGCTACAATATTCCGCTGATTCTTGTATCTATGGGTAAGGAAGGAAGCCGCGCATATTATGAAGATAAGATTGTAGAGATAAAGCCATTTTTGCAGAAAAAT
>ENA-OQCN01001594-OQCN01001594.1-human-gut-metagenome-genome-assembly--contig:-NODE-1594-length-10919-cov-2.710804_pt1 | contig 10919 bp, 12 predicted proteins | sample MGYA00242497_ERZ504576 | MGnify/ENA primary metagenome ERZ504576 (study PRJEB26092, sample SAMD00036296) | human gut metagenome | host: Homo sapiens | study: EMG produced TPA metagenomics assembly of...
TATGGACGCACCGTCCCTTGCTGTCGTATTCCCAGCGGTAGGTGTCGCCGTTGCGGTCAGTCTTCTCCGTCATCAGGTGGCCGCTATACGACATCTCCGTGGTCTTGTCCATGGCGTCGGTGATGCCCGTCATGTTGCCGGATTCGTCGTAGGTGTACGACACCAGACGCTCTTCTCCCTTGTCGGTGACGAACGACAGGCTCGTGACGCGTCCCTTCGTGTCGGTGGCGGCGTGTACCGTGCGTCCGGCAGGGTCGCTCACTCCGGAGAACCTGCCGTTGCTGAAACGGAGCTGTATGTGAAGCCCGTCGGGGTTTTCTATGCGCGTCATGCGCCACGCGCCGCCGTCCCGCATGTCGAAGCGGTATGTGAGCAGGCTGTCATGGCTGTATGCCTCGTAGCCTTTTTCGGTGCGGCGCAGCGTCGTGCGTTCCGTGCGCATGTAGAACTCGCCGCCCGGTGCTATCGGCGGGAAAGCGACGGCACGGCCGTCCTCCATGCGGAGCATCGTCACGTCCTCGTCCTCGAAACTTTCCACCGTGCGGTCATAGCAGCAGTGTACGCCATGGCCCAGCCAGCCCTCGTACTCCGAATCGGAGTACCATGCCCGGCTCCATTCCAGCGGAAGCGGTGACGGGAAGCCGAAGTCCGTGCCCTCGTAAACCACTGCGCCGTTGACAAGGTTCACAGGCTCGAAGCCGTTCCTGCACAAGTATGCGCTCAGCTTCTTCGTCGAGGGGAAACGCTTCTGTATGTTGGTATTCTTGAGAACTTTGTGGTTGAATGTCTTTAGTGCTTGCCAAGTCCCTTGCCTCCGAGCTTCATCAGGGAGCTGAACCCTATGCTCGCCGCGAGTCCCGTCAGCATTCCGCCCCAGTCGGGGACATAGGGGCCGCCCACCATGACGGGCTTGCCCGTGGGGACAGGGAGGGAAAAGGAGGTCGGGGCGAAAAGGCTCGGTATGAGCCGTGTCTTTCCGGCCTTGTTCTTGCCTATGCCTGCCGACAGCGGTATGCCCACGTCGTTGCACGTCATCACCATGTGACCCTTCGGACTCATGCGGCTGCCGTCGCAGAACACGGTCTGCGAGGCGAAGAAGTTCATGCTCTCGTGCCCGATCATCGAAGCCATGGCAAAAGGACCGGCAAGCGGGATGTGCATCAGGGGGATAATCATGCCGCCCGTGTCCGAGACGCCGCGCTTCAGCCCGTTCACGCTCACGTTCGTGCCGAGGAACGGTATGTAGTCGGCGGGGTCCATCACCATACCTATGTAAGGGTGGATGGGATTGAAGGGGGGAGCTGTCGTCACATGGACGTCAACCCCGACTACCATAGTGATATGACTGTCCGCGAGTAACATGATTCTGTTATTTTGGGTTTCTCAGTGAGTATTCCGCATCGAGTTTGGCTGCCAGTTCCTTTGTGGAAAGCTGCCAGTCCTCGCCATATAAGTCAGACATACGTTTTGAGATTTCGTCTCTTTTTGACGAATCAAGGCTGTATGTTTTGTCAAGATAGGTAGAGGCAATAAATGAGAGATTGATAATCTTTAAGTCTTCGTCAGAAAATGAGTATCCATACTCAAATGCCTCATTTAAGATCGGTTCGTATGTAAGCCTGTCTTTTTTCAATGCCATAAGTAGTGCATAGTTGTATTCATTTACAACCTCGGTTTTCATATTGACCTCCTTGGCTATTCTGACGGCTGTCATAAATTGTTTGATGGCTTCTGTTATATCTTTATTGTAACTGTGTACAGTTCCTTTGTAATTATAGAGTTGTAACAGGATTTGTGCGCAATCCTGCTCATCATGGTATTTGGGAAGGACCAAAGCTATCCCTTTGTCAAACAAATCATGCAGAATCCGGCTTCGCGATGAAACTTTACCATGAATCCCCCAAACATAAGGTAGGACGAAGCCATAAATGCCGTTCCGCCAATTTCACGACTTAGCCTTATCAGTTCATGTCCCAACTTCTTTGCTTCATCCTTGTTTCCTTTCGATGCCGCTTCTCCAAGTTCAAACAGGCATTTCCGATATTTTACGTTCGGATCTTGTGGATTACCTTGGGTCGCAATTTCTTTGTATGCACCGGTCATATTCTGATTGGGGATGTCTATTAAGCATATCTTGCCTTTCATTTCAGACAGCAGGATATCATAGACTTCTCTCTTTTTATAGTCAATTAGAATAAGTGCAACCCCTGCGGCAGTCGCTCGGCAATGTCCTTTATTACTTCATTCAGAGCTTCCACATCGCCAATGCGGGATATGAAGAGGGTTATGCCGAGTAGATTGTCGTTTCCGACAAATGTCTTGAAACTTGTAACAAGACGAATATACAAGTCTCGTAGTTTATCTGCACTTAGAGAACTGACAGATGTCAACTCTGACTTAAATGAAGAAAAATCCGCCCAATCCCAATCGGGATTTTTCTCTACATCCATGGAAAACGAATCTATCCATGCTTTTATCAAGAACTTATAAAAGTCTGTTCTATCATCATAGTCAGCTTTGAAACCGACAATTATATCCGACGTGCAGCCATGTTCGGAGCTTCAAGCCGTATGAATCCTTCTACAATTTGATAATCAGTCGGTTCGCAAACGAGACAATAAATCTTTGCATCGGGAAATTTCTCCCGATTTTCAATCCATAAGTCCTGTACGTTGCTGATTCTTATGGCTATCGGATTATGTTCGTTGTTTATCATGGATTAAAATTAAGTAAACCGCCTTTTATATTTGTCATCGCAGAACCATCCACATCAACGGTTGCTCCCGTTGCTTTCAGTGTTGCAGATGCTTTTATATCTATCGTAGCTGCCTCTTCCTTAATGGACGTATCACTTTTTATTTTTGCCTCGGACTTACCTTCAAAAGTGGATGTCTTACCAAGTACCTCAACCTCTGAATCGGCTTCAATTCTTATCTTTTCATCAGCAAGTATCTCCAATTCTTTGGAATGGATGGTTATTTTGTCCTTTGCATCAATGGTGATGGTATTGTCACCGTTCAAGATGATTGTGCTTCCGGTCGGATCTGCAATGGTAACACTTCCTTTTTCATCATCAAGCGTTATGGTACAACCGCTGCGGGTGGTCAGGCTTTTTGTTTTGTTTGAACTGCCGCCACCGGTGCCTGACTTTCCATGGAATAAGCTGCCAAGTACAAACGGACGGTTCGGGTCATCATATCTGAATGCCACCATGACTTGGTCTCCCTTTTCAGGTATGAATACAAATCCTCTGTTTGTGGGCACTTTGTCGCTTGTACCTGCGTCAGGAGTGAGCACCCGTATCCACGAGGTTTGCATCGGGCCGGTCTGCCAGTTCATCTTGACTTGGACGCGGCCTAACTTTTTCGGGTCCTCGTTGCTGACAACCACGGCCTGCTGTGTATGAGCGACAGGCAGAGGTACATCCGGGCATGGAAGGGTGGGAATAGAGGACGGAAGTGCGGTGAAATAGTTCTGGTAACTGTCACCCATACCGGCTACGTGGGTTATTTCCGTAATGATATAGGTGCCGATGCTATTTTTTACGTGGATACCTATTCCTGTATGGATAGCGGTATGAACATCTATGATACTGCCCACCGTGAGGATGCGGCAATCGCTTTCCCCGGTGATGAAACTGGATGCGGCGCTGTCGCTTTGCTGCCTGCGTTGGAAATAGGCGTCAAGTTCACCCTTATTGGTTATGCGCGGTTCCGCCCGTTGGACAGCGGGAGCAGTAAACAAAGCCAATGATGAGTCAAAGGCCGCTTGTCCTAATGTGTTTTGTCCGGCTGCGGTATCGGGGGATTGGCCATTATAGGTCTGGTCGTTCACCGAATGGTAAGAACTTCCCTTTATTGGTCGGGCAAGTGCCTGCGAGCAGACATCGAGCACGGATAGTTCCTCGCCGTATGTCAGCTTGGTCGTCGAGCCGGCCTGTGGCTTCCCGAATACAAGGTTCTGTCCGTCGTAGTAGAGCCATTCCTGATATTGGCGGGCAAGCCGTTGTATGAATCTGAAGTTGGTTTCCTCGTACTGGCATTCGTATTCCAGCTTCGATTTCGTTTCCGGATTGACAAGAGCTTGCACTCCCGCCTTGTCTGTAAGTTCCTTAACGATGTCAGACAAGGATTTGTTGCACCATGAGGCACAAGTGTGGTCTGACTCCAATAGGAATGTTGACGAATATCCCGTCACTTTTATATTTCCGTGTGTTCCACCGGAACGATGAAGTCCCACCATGGTGGCCACGCCGACAAAAATAGTGCCGCCGAAGTCCATGATTACTTTTTTCCCAACCCAGTCTTTTGACGCCTCCGGGATTTCCACACCATAGGCTTCTATGGCTTGGATATCCAGCGTTATCTCAAAGTAGTGATGCTCATTGATGCTCTGTTTGAGCATCAACTGCACAAACGACGGCATGGGTATGCCGGCTATTTCCAATGTGACTTTTTTTTGTTCCAGCATGGCGGCATTATATTTGACGGTTTATATCCAAATTGCCAAAGCCGCCCGGCGGAAGTCCGTCGGACGGCCTGACAAATGTTTTGATTTAGGATTTACCTATGTACGCCGATTTATTTCTTCGGCCAACGGTTGTCAAGAGCTGCGCTGCCGACGATGATTTCTTCAGCGGAGAACGTAATGGTGATTGTCATAGGCACATCGTTGTTCGCGTCCAGAGTTTCCGAGTAGTGAACGATGTATGCGTTCTTGAACTGAATCTCCTTCATCTTGGCATCTTCCTCCGTTTTTTTGTAGATAATCTTTCCTTCTACAGGTTTGAAAGGACTGTTCAACATCGCTTCGATGACCGAAGTGTCTTCTGTTGATTCGATGGTTGCTTTTACTCTACCACCCAATACGCTTGAAGAGGGCATACCTTTAGGGTCCGTGTTACGACTAAACTCATAGTTTGAATAAAGGACGTCAAATTCCTTGTTGTTAAGTTCCAATGATGCTCTAAATGCCATAATACTTGGATTTAATGGGTTAAACTTAATTATTTTACTTCGGTTTCTCCGTCCTTGCGCCCTAACCGGTATAGATGCAAAAAAGAGAAAACCTCAAAAACGATTTTTTGAAATTTCCTCTCAGCCTCCGGATGACTCAGTTTTATTGTGGGAAAAAGAGAAGAAAATAAAACATCATCTTTGATGTGAGCAAACATAAGTGCTTATATTCATTTTTCCAAATTTTTTAGCGCGTTTTTTTTGCTGTTATTTTCATTTTAACACGTTTTAAACTAATGTTCGTGTATAAAGCCACTGTCCTATATGATTAGAAACACGCCCCGTTGATGATGTGTCGCTATTAAATTGATTCCCGGTATTGTACAATAACACTTGTAGAAGAAGTTTCATCAGGAATGGACGAAACCGTCGGAAAGAAAACTGCTGCCGGAATGCAGAAAAACGGTATCCACCGCATGAAAGTGGCAGATACCGTTAGCAGATTGACTATGCAGTCTGAATGTTTGCGTATGTCCTAATTCTTACGCCCGTATCGGCAGATGAGCAATGAACTTAATACCAGGAGTGCAAGAGCAATCATCCATGTGTAGATCTTCCGTTCCTTTTCCAAATGTTCGATGTCCGCCGCTTGTTGTTTGGAGCAAGTTGTCAGTATATTAATCTGGGATTGTTGTGCCTTGCAGATATCCATAAGTTCAGAATTAATCCGTTGCTGTGTCTCCAGCGAAGTTTGGATGTTCTTGAAGTTGCGGTTGGTCGTATATGCGTCACGGATATATCCGGGCGTGCTAACCTGTAACGAGGGAACTGTATGCTGTCCGGAAGGTATGTCAGTTCTGCATTATTGCGCCGTTCCGTTGCGAAGCTGTTGAACAGGAGTATGCCAACAAGTGTGCCGCTGATCAGAAAGGCTATTAATGCTATGATGGCAAACATTGTGTTTGATGATTTTGCGACAGGTTGTTGGTACTCTCGTTCAAGCCATGGATGATGGTTCATCGTGTGAGGCGGAATGGATGTTCCATACTCCACAGTCCGGACTTCGGCATTTTCTTCGGTCTCTTTTTTCTCAAGAGCCTTACGTCTTGATATATCCATAAATTCGCGCTTGGCAATCTGGTATTTATCCGCTTGATAAATTACAAGGTCGTTTTTTACCAGCCAGTCAAGAACGTCCTTGACACTCCGTTCTGATACCTTGAGGTTGCTGATGCTCCAAAATATTTCTGCACAAGATACCCATATTGGCTTCTGGAGGCACTTCTGATATAGGATTTCAAGAATCTCTGCCTGTAGTTGTTCTCTTGTTGGTTCCATTTTATTTACAGTATTAATTGTTTCGGAATAAAATAATATTTCTTGCCGGCGATGAATACAGGTCTGAAAAGGTTGCGTTGATATATGTCTTCCAGTCTCTTCATCTTTGAAATCAGGGTTGTATAGCCACTATTAAAGTCCGTCAGTTCAACCTTTCTTTTCTTTAGTTTCTTCACCTTTGTTGAATTTAAAAGGCTGTCATTGGCCATGACTCCCGTCTTACAATAGAAGATTTGAGCCAAATATGGATTTCTGGGCAATACTTTTCGATAGAAACTTCTGTTTATGCTTTTCTTTTGCCGGTTAAATTGCTTGCGAAGCACTCTTAGCTCCTTTTTCCCTATGTTATCTGAGAACTCCGGGAGCAGTCCCCTGTAGCTTTGCAGCAGTTCCATCACTTCCTTGTCATCGAGTAGATATCCATATTCGTACCCGTCCATTATACTGTCCGCTACGGAGGCCTTTATATAGTAGGTGTCATTCACGCTGTTTCTATCTATATCGTCAAGGCTCATACTGTCAGGATTTTCCGTATGATGGAATATATGCGTCAGTTCGGATGTGGGACGGCTTCTTAGGACACCTATATTTCGCTCATAATCTTTAAGTGAGTGCAACAGTAGGCTGTCCGTCTCGAAAGATTGCCATAATACGGAATCCAAGGCTGTTTCCAAAGCGTTGCTTTCCAGTCTGTTTCTACCTTTAGGGAATAAGATTCCTCCTACCGTAAGGCTGTTGTATGGAGCATCGTACAGGTATAAGTTGGCATCCGTAGCTTCTATGTTCTTGAACAGCTCCGTCTTTACCAGTCTGCTGTCTGCGATATAATTGGATATATGGTCTATGTATTTCGTAGAATGGCTGTCCAGAATGGATTTGGCCTGCAATAGGAAGTCCTGATAAGAAGTGCCTGACGCTCTGTCTATCTGGACAAACAGAAGCCTTGCCGGTTGGGTTGCCAGCCACGAGAGTTGTTGCTCGTGCAAGGATAAGTTTGCTTTGACCCTAAAATGACAAATACATTGTTGCTGAAACGGCTTTCGTCATCATAACGGGAGATTTGTTTGATAGCCCCGCCAAAACCGTAAAACGATGATTGTTCCTCTTGCTCGTTTTTCCGTTTGGAAGAAATGGATTGTTTGATATAGTCGAGCCAGGCTGAAAAGTCCTTGGTTGGGGCCAAATGTCTGTTTTCTCCGTTGGAGGATATGCAAGTTGCTGAGAAAGTGTAGTTCATATCCGGGCTTCATTTTCAGCTTTAGGTTCTGTAGTACATTGATATATGGGGATAGATAAGGCAGGTCGGCATCATTGAACAGTACATGTATGTTCACGTTTTTGTTTTCCGCTTCCATCTTTCGGACATCGGAAACCATGATGTCTACGCCTTTGATATTGATAATCTTATTCCAGTTCTTGTCCCAGACGGACAAGGATAGTTCAGCCGGATATTCCCATTCGTCATAGGCCCTGCCAGGTTTCCATCCAGGTTGAACAACATCGTACCCTGAATATTCGCATTATGTAATGCCAACGTATCGGGATACATTAGGTTGACAGCACACAACAAAGAATCACGGTATCGTGAATAATCAATATGATACACCTCATTTTGGCCGACTTCTGCAAGAAGGTCAGCGGGAACCCACCCTAAAAGCGTTTGGTACTGTCTGATAATGCGGGAACATTGGAAATCAATGCGGATTTGCCGCTCTTGTCTAACTTGTATAGGTAAACAACCTCTCCGCTGACAACTACCGCATCCGTTGTTGTTTTCAAAAACGGCTCTCCGTATATTTTCAGGGTATCTCCATTGAAGAATTGATGGATATCGAACAGCTTGTTAATGCTGTTTATGCCTATACGGTACCTTATCGGCTGGTTGTTGCGGGGATTGATACGGGCATGGTCGTACATCAGTACATTTTCCGATGGTATCCATCCGGCATAATTGACTTTACGGGGTTCCTTAAAGTGTCTCTTGCTGTTATACAGGAAACCTATTATCGACTTGGGCTTGCCTGTAATGTCTGGGTCAGCCTGAACGAGCTTGTAGGTTCCGTTCTTTTCACCTACTATGTAATAGGGTGTGCCAATCCCGTGTGAAGACCGCTTACGCTGGAAATACGGGTCTTCATAACTTTGATTTCCAGTCCTGTCCGAATAGACAATTCTGTTTGTCTTGCTTTTCTTTGTTTTGAAAGGAGCTTCTGTTGATTCCGGATAATTGAATATATCCCTATCCATTATTTGTATTCTGTCGCGGATGGACACTTGCAGATACGTTGCACGCAAGAGTAATCATCACGGCCACAGAAAACAGATTTCGTATGAGATTCAGTTGTTTCATTTTTCAATATAACTTTGTGTCACATGGATGGACTTGACGCAATTCAAATCGTCAATTTTCACATCATCAATACTCACACGCTTTTTCCTGTTGCTTTCAAGAAAATGCAGTCCTTGGCAATAGCCGTTGAAGTCATTGTATTTTTCATCATTGATGACGACCACTACCTGGTCTGCATCAATGCAAATATTTGTTACGGATATAATTCGTATGTTCGTAATAGACCGACTTTTGTGAGACTTTGGCGTCAGCTATGGCTTGCAAGTGTTTTTTTATATCATTCTGTACCAGTACCAACGAATCCACCGTGACAAGTTCCTCTGCTTTTTCAAAGCGTGGGAGAATGGTTATACGGTGCTTCACCGGATATTTCGTCGTATTGGTTTGTAATGAGATGGTGTATTCTCCCGGAATATCATACGAATACACGACTTGCTGCTCGTATGCGTCCACAGTACCGCTTTCTCCAAATTCCCATAGCCATGTGTCCATACCATAGCCTTCTGCCGAAAAGACCAGCTCTTCACCTTGATAACCTCTGACACTCCATTTATACGGGGTATGGAATCAATGGCCTCATGCTCCAGCCCTGAGATAACTTTGATATACTTGTTTACGGAGTGTTTTCCGTCTATTTTCAAAGTAATAAGATATTTGCCGGCCTTACGGTAAGTGTATGACACATCCGTATTTCTCATCAGTGTATCACCGTTTCCCATTTCCCAAATGAGCCGCTTGCCTTTAATCGCTGCCGTATCGTTGACTAATAGCTCCAACCGCTCATTGACCTCATAATGAAAATTATCATTGGTGTCATACACATAAAAGTCAATATTGGCAAGGTGCGACTTCGAAGGCAGGAACAAAAACAAAAGGATACCTGCCATGGCAACCAGTCCCAATATGATGATTGTTATAGTTTTCTTATTATCCATTGCGAATGTTTTATAAATTGGCTTTACATTCTTCCAAATCCCGTTCAATCAGTGCATTGTTATGTACCAGACTGTTCAATTCCTCTTTTATGTCGAATTGGCATTTAAGCATTCTGGAGGACAACACGCCGAAAAGGAATTTCGTATTCATATTGTTTTCCTTGTATATATGCTGCATTGGTAAATCCCATCCTTCACCTCGTCCATCTTTTGTACTTGATGAATGTTGAAGTCCAGAGAGTCAATCTCATTCCAGATGTTCTGCGCTTGCTGCATATGTGTATGCTGGATTTCAAAAATGCGTTCGGAATGGTTGATTTCGTTTATCAACTCCGAACTGTCCTCTGTCGGTACGTTGAGTATATACCGGCAAAGTATGATATAAATTGCGGCTACTGAGAAAATCAGCAGCAGGAGGAAACGGATGTTTCCCCATAGCATTTCGTCTTTTGTCATGGCTTCGTCAGTTTATTCTTGGTTAATTCCTGATATTTGATTCTACACTTTTCAAGTTGCTCCATGTTGCTTTCACGCTTTTTGCTTTCGCGGTCAAGGTCATCCATTGATGATTGGATGACACGGATCTGTTCAAGCATAGCTTTATACACTTCGTACTTGCTTTTATCGGCCTGCATTGCAATGTCATTTTCCATTAATAACCGTTTTTTGGTTATCAATTTTTGCATGTGCTTGTGTTCACTCGAATTTCGCCGCTTGGTCTTCAGATTGTTCAAGTCCCGGAACAATTCTTCTATCTGGAAGTTAAGTTCTGCCTGTTTCTTGAACACATTGTCATATTCGGCCTTCTTGCTTTCAAGAAGGGATATTCCCTTTTGTGCAGTCACAATCGTTACGATACCTCCGGTTGTGGTAACAATCAGTGCGATAGCGAATACCAAAGTAAATCGGAGTTTCGCTTTCAAACGAGCTATTTTGTTTTCTGCTTCCATACTTGCTATGATTTAATCGCTCAACCTATAAACGACCATGATCGTTTCTTTTGAGCTTCTATTGTTTCGTGACTTTCGTCTCCTACTATAATATTCTCACGAACCATTCCGATGTATTCCAGTTCACTCATTTTGTGGAACATATTGCTGAGCAGTGTCACAAATGCCCCTGCCGTCTGCAATGATTGGTTTATATTGGTATGGTCATACATAAGCTTGGTTAGGCTCTCTATCTTCGTGATAAATTCAGAGGGTGTGACATTGGTCCACTCATAGAAGTATTGGAGCAATTGTTCTCTTTCCGTTTCGGAAAGACTTTGAAGAGCGGAGTTCAGGCCGTTTGCAAGCTCATTCACGGCCTGCACAAGATATATCGGCGGTTGCTCTAAGG
>ENA-OQCN01001595-OQCN01001595.1-human-gut-metagenome-genome-assembly--contig:-NODE-1595-length-10917-cov-2.225394_pt1 | contig 10917 bp, 11 predicted proteins | sample MGYA00242497_ERZ504576 | MGnify/ENA primary metagenome ERZ504576 (study PRJEB26092, sample SAMD00036296) | human gut metagenome | host: Homo sapiens | study: EMG produced TPA metagenomics assembly of...
AGATGCAGAAAAAGTGCTATTAACAGAGCTAATCTTTCCATTAACGATATTATCTAACGTTTCATTGTAGATAGAAGCATCTGCCTTAATCACTCGTATCTTCATATTAGAAGCGAGACGTTCAATTTCTCTTGTATTTGTAATTTGAAAGCAAATTAATTTTTCCATAAATACTATAAAAGATCCTTTCATATATAATAATTTGGCAGTCTGATTCTAGTTGTAGAGTCAGACTTTTTCTTTTAGGAATCTGGCGAGGGAATCCTCGGCCATTTAATGACCGAGATGAAAGCGCCGCTTGCTTTTATCATACCATAAATCTGCCGAAGGCGTGAAGCTTTTTTTGTTCCAAAAAGCTAAACTGTCTTCGGCAGAGAAATATAGGAAAGATTTGGGTGGCAGTCTACAGAGAAAACAGTACTGTATGTATAATATATATTCTAACTATTTATTGACTATATGTATACTATATGATATAATGCATATAAAAACACAACCTAAAACATGCACGCACCTGCGTGTATAACATCAATTATCATATTGTCTGGTCGGTAAAATACCGCAGAAAGATGTACGAGAAGTTTCCAGACTTACGCCAACAGCTGTGGAAAGGAGGGGCTATGCCAAAAGCAAGAAAGAAAAAGAACAGTTCATTTCAGACTACTATAAAATAAAAAGTCACTGTTCAAGTTAAAGGAAATATGCTAAGATAGAAAAAAGGATCCCTTAAATTCAAGCTTTTTTAAGTACTCCCCGCGCGAGCGGGGGTGATCCTCAACGTCCGGGTGTTGTAAATTGGATTGCAATGTACTCCCGCGCAAGCAGGGGTGATCCTAACTGCTGGAACGACCTACTTTGGCCGTTGATGTATTCCCCGCGTAAGCGGGGGTAATCCTAATTAAAATTTATTTTACTATCATTTTTGAAGTTGTCCCCATATAAGTGGGGATGACTTTTTTGTTACTAAGATAGAGAGACCGACAAAACAATCGGCTAACCGCCTTCGTAAAACTTCCGGGTTGCAAAAAAAGAAAAACCACTTGACAAATACCTATAGGGGTATATAGTAAAGTTACTTCAACAAAGTACCCCTCGGGGGTATATAAAAATATCGGGAGGAATTTTATGTGTACAGAATATAATGATGTGCCTGTCTGTCCCCACTGTAAGCACACACAGCGAGATGAGGATCAAAAAAGCTTCTCCAAAATCGCTTGCGCAGAATTGAAGGTCAGGTACGCGGTTTGCAGTCGATGCTAGAGCAGGACGCTTATTGCAACGACATTTTGATTCAGTCAGCTGCAGTCAGCGCTGCGCTTAGCGCTTTTAACCGTGAGCTTTTGGAAAATCACATCCGCCATTGTGTGGCAAGAGACATCCGTGAGGGTAAGGATGAGGTCATCGATGAGCTGATGGGGGACACTCAAAAATTAATGAAGTAGTGTTAGTTGGGAATTTAAGAACTAGTACTACAAAAGAAAGGGGCATGTTTATGGAACAATACAATGTGACAGGCATGAGCTGTGCTGCCTGCAGCAGCAGAGTTGAAAAAGCCGTCTCAAAGGTACCAGGCGTAAGCACTTGTTCCGTCAGCCTATTGACAAATTCGATGGGCGTTGAGGGCAGCGCCAGTCCGGACAGCATTATTGCGGCGGTCGAGGAGGCTGGATATGGAGCATCGTTAAAGTGTGCTTCTGACACAAGAAATGCATCGGCAAATCATGCGGCAGAGGAGGATGCATTAAAGGATAAGGAAACACCAGTTTTAAAGAAACGTCTGATCGCGTCAATTGGTTTTCTGGCAGTTTTGATGTATTTTTCAATGGGGCATATGATGTGGGGATGGCCGCTTCCATCATGGTTTGAAGGAAATCATGTTGCGATGGGACTTTTGCAGATGATTTTAGCAGCAATCGTTATGGTCATTAATCAGAAGTTTTTTATCAGCGGCTTTAAGAGCTTATGGCATCGTGCACCAAACATGGATACACTTGTTGCACTTGGTTCAATGGCATCATTTGTATGGAGTGTCATTGCACTGTTTTTGATGACAGATGCGCAGCTTCATGGAGATATGGAAGGTGTAATGCGCTACATGGACGAGTTCTATTTTGAATCAGCTGCCATGATTCTTACACTGATCACAGTCGGAAAGATGCTTGAAGCGCGCTCAAAGGGAAAGACAACAGATGCCCTAAAGAGTCTGATGAAGCTTGCACCAAAGCAGGCTACACTGATCATAGATGGAAAAGAAAACGTTGTGCCGATTGAACAGGTAAAAAAAGGTGATATTTTTGCAGTTCGTCCGGGAGAAAGCATTCCGGTGGATGGCATTGTCACTGAGGGAAATAGTGCTGTCAATGAGGTGCATTGACAGGAGAAGTATTCCTGTAGATAAAGCACCTGGCGATCTTGTATCAGCAGCGACAATTAACCAGTCAGGTTATCTTCGCTGTGAGGCATCACGTGTAGGTGATGATACGACGCTCTCTCAGATTATTAAAATGGTCAGCGATGCGGCAGCAACAAAGGCACCAATCGCAAAAGTGGCAGACAAGGTTTCCGGTGTATTTGTACCAGTTGTTATCAGCATTTCACTTGTGACTCTTCTTGTCTGGCTGTTTCTTGGAAAGGACTTTGCATATGCGCTGGCAAGAGGCATTTCTGTATTAGTAATCAGCTGTCCATGTGCGCTTGGCCTTGCGACTCCTGTTGCGATCATGGTTGGAAACGGACTCGGTGCGAAAAACGGAATCTTGTTCAAGACAGCAGTATCACTTGAGGAAACCGGGAAGATCCAGATTATTGCGCTTGATAAGACAGGAACCATTACAAATGGAACACCGAAGGTAACTGATATTGTTCCGACAGATGGCATTTCACAAGATGAGCTGCTTCGCCTTGCGTTGCATTAGAGGCAAAGAGTGAGCATCCGCTTGCAAAGGCAATTGTTGAGGAAGGAAAAAGTAAGGGTCTTGATACTGCTTCATTGCAGGCAGATAATTTTACTGCTCTTGTGGGAAATGGACTCGAGGGAAGCGTAGAAGGAGCACAGCTTCTTGGCGGAAGTGTATCATTTATCTCTGGTAGAGTAACCATATCAAAGGCTGACAGACAAAGGGCTGCTTTGCTTGCGAGAGTGGAAAGACACCACTTTTGTTTGCAAAAGACAAGCAGTTTTTGGGTATCATTGCTGTTGCCGACACGATCAAAGAGGATAGCCCAAGAGCAATCAAAGAGCTTCAAAATATGGGCATTCGCGTGGTCATGCTGACAGGAGACAATGAGAGAACAGCCCGTGCAATCGGCGCTCAGGCTGGTGTAGATGAAGTTATTGCAGGTGTTCTCCCAGAGGGAAAAGAGCAAGTGATTCGTGCTCTTAAAGAAAAGGGAAAGACAGCAATGGTAGGTGATGGCATCAACGATGCACCGGCACTGACACGCGCCGATATAGGAATTGCAATAGGAGCAGGTGCAGATGTAGCAATTGATGCAGCCGATGTTGTGCTGATGAAGAGTAACTTAACTGATGTGGCAGCAGCAGTTCGCTTAAGCCGTGCATCACTTCGCAATATTCACGAGAACCTCTTCTGGGCATTTATATACAATATCATCGGAATCCCGCTTGCAGCAGGTGTGTATGCGCACTGGGGACTGCTATTAAATCCGATGTTTGGTGCAGCTGCAATGAGTCTTTCAAGCTTTTGCGTTGTATCAAATGCACTGCGGCTTAATTTCTGCCGCCTGCATGACGCAAGTCATGACAGAAAAAGAAAAAAACATATAATTGAAGGCTGCCTGATCGAAAAGAAAGAAACACCAGATGAATTTTCAGGTGCAATAGATGGGCAGGGAAAGGAAGAAAAAACTATGACAAAGACAATGAAAATCGAAGGAATGATGTGTGGACACTGCGAGAAGCGTGTAAAGAAAGTACTTGAGGCAATTGATGGTGTAGAAAGCGCAGAAGTCAGCTACGAGGCAGGCACAGCAGTTGTGACATTAAGCAGTGATGTGGCAGACGATGTACTCAAAAAAGCCGTTGAGGATCAGGATTATACTGTAAAAGGAATTGAATAAAGTAAACCAGTGGTGATCAAGCTGGCGCAAACTGAACCAGTGGGGATAGGTAAAAATCCATAGTACTGTCCCTGCTGTTTTTTTGAATATTAAAACAAAAATAACTTGAATTAACAGGTTACATAGTATAATATAGCTGTAAGCCAGTGGGGACAGGTAAAGTGGTTTTTTTATTGTCCACGTGGCTTTGAAAAAATCTAAAAGAACAGCAGGGATGGAAGTAAAATGAAAGGAAAAAGAGTGATTGCAGGCATTCTGCTTGTGGGAATTTTAGTTGGTACCCTGACAGGGTGTAAAAACACAGATGGAAGTAAAAAAGAAACACAAAAACCTGTCATCACGCTTGGAAGCGACAGTTATCCACCATACAATTATCTGAATGAAGATGGAATCCCGACAGGAATTGATGTAGAGTTGGCTACAGAAGCTTTCAAAAGAATGGGATATCAGGTGGAAGTGGTCCAGATTAACTGGGAGAAGAAAAAAGAACTGGTGGAGAGCGGTGAGATTGATTGTATCATGGGATGTTTTTCCATGGAAGGACGTCTTGACGATTATCGCTGGGCAGGGCCGTACATAGCAAGCCGTCAGGTAGTAGCTGTAAATAAGAACAGCGACATCTATAGGCTGAGTGATCTTGAGGAAAAGAATCTTGCAGTACAGTCTACAACAAAACCAGAGGGCATTTTTCTAAACCGGACAGATGAGAGAATACCCAAACTTGGAAATCTGATCAGTCTTGGGCACAGGGAACTAATCTATACGTTTCTGGGAAAAGGATATGTAGATGCAGTTGCAGCACATGAGGAATCTATCGTCCAGTATATGAAGGATTATGACACAAGCTTTCGCATTCTGGAAGAACCGCTTATGATCGTCGGGATAGGTGTAGCTTTCGCAAAAGATGATGACAGAGGAATCTGTGAGCAGATGAATCAGACGCTAGAAGAGATGAGGCAGGATGGTACATCCCTGAAAATTATTGAAAAATATCTGGATGATCCAGATAAGTATCTGGAGGTGGATGATCTTGGGTATTAAGGGAAGGAAAAAAGAAAAACAAATCCAGATAATCGGTGGTCTGTTTGGAATCTTGGTGGCTGCAGCCTCTCTGTTTTATTTCTTCCATGCGGAGAAAGCACAAGCAGAGAAAAGAATGGTGGAGATGGTAAACTATGTCAAAGTGCAGTGTTCAACTACACTCATTTCAATGAATCTTCGGAATCAAAAAGTCTTCTTCGCGCGATTGAAAGTGCCAGACAGATGAGTACAAATATTAAAATTGAAACAGAAAATGGCGGTAAGCTAAGCTGTGATTTCTAAAAGAAAATATTCAGACTCTCTGGGTGGATGGCATCATTGTACTAGATACAGAAGGAAAGACGGACTGTGAATACAGTATGGATGAGATTTTGACAAGTGAGATTACGGAGTATCTGCAAAAAGACATTATCATGGATTTTACTGAATATGAAGAAAGATCTTATTCAGAGCGATTTGTCAGGGAAGATGGATCCTATATTGATATTGCAGCCTGCGCCAGAAAAGATGCACCGGGTATTGTTGCAATCTACTATTATACATCTCCTGAATTTGCCAGAAACTATACACTGACAATACAGGGGCTTTTAAATGGTTATAGTGTCCAGAAAGATGGAACGATTATTGTTGCAGACGAGGGAAGCATTGTTGCCAGCAATGATGAGAGCCTGCTGGGGCAGAATACAACCGACAACGAAGTTGTTCAGGCAATGAAAAAGCATACAGACAGTCAGCATATTTATCATTTGAAGAAGGAAGGAATTGGATGTTATGGAATCATGCTGAAGCAGCGTGATTATTATATCTATGCGTATCTTCCGGATAACGAAGTGTTCCATAACCTTCCATTAAGTGTGATAAGCGTTATTTTTCTTTATTTTCTGATGTTTAGTATATTCTGGTTCTGGACATACAGAACCAATCTGGCACACCGGAAACAGGAACAGGAAAAAGATGAAAAATATAAAGCAGAACTTCTGATAGCAGCAAAAAAGGCAGAAGCAGCCAATGAGGCAAAAACAGAGTTTCTACAGCGAATGAGCCATGATATCCGGACTCCGATCAATGGAATCTGTGGCATGGTAAATATGGCAGATCATTATGCAGATGATATGGAGAAGCAGAAGGAATACAGGACAAAGGTGAAAGAGGCATCCAATCTGCTGCTGGAACTGGTAAATGATGTTCTGGACATGAGTAAGTTTGAGTCAGGTGAGATCGTTCTGGAAGAGGTTCCATTTAATCTGAGCAAAATTTTCAGGGAAGTATTTGTTGTGATAGAACAGATTGCTGCAGAACAGAATATCCGAATTGTATGGGAGAAAAAAGAAATCACACACCGTGATCTTATTGGAAGTCCGGGGTATGTGAAACGTGTGATGATGAATATCCTGTCGAATGCGTTGAAATATAACAGAGCAAATGGATATATCTATATCAGCTGCATTGAAATTCCATCCGAACAGCCGGAAATGACGACGATGGAATTTGTCTGCCGGGATACCGGAATCGGAATGGCAGAAGAGTTCCAAAAACATATTTTTGAACCATTTGCACAGGAACATGCAGGAAGCCGCACAAAATTTGCCGGAACAGGTCTGGGAATGCCGATTTCAAAGAAATTGATTGAGAAAATGGGTGGAACGATTACCTTTGAAAGCGCAGAAGGCATAGGGACGACATTTGTGATCCGGGTTCCATTTAAAATAGATCTGGATGCGGATAAACGTGAAGAACAGAAAGATGTATCAGAAAACTCTATAAAGGGGCTGCACATTCTTCTGGCAGAGGATAATGAGCTGAACATGGAAATTGCTGAATTTGTGCTTCAGAATGAGGGCGCCGATGTGACAAAAGCATGGAATGGCCAGGAAGCTGTTGAGCTGTTCAGAAATAGTAAGCCTGGTGAATTTAATGTCATTCTTATGGATATTATGATGCCGGTAATGAATGGTTATGAAGCCACAAAGATGATCCGATCTCTGGACAGAGAGGATGCAAAGGAAATACCGATCATTGCAATGACAGCAAATGCGTTCACAGAGGACAGAATAAGAGCAAAAGAAGCTGGAATGGATGAACATGTTGCTAAGCCTGTGGATGTGGAATTACTGGTAAAGGTAATTCATAATTGGTAGGATGATGAAAAATATGGATAAAAGACAAAAAATACTGATTGTAGATGATGCAAAGTTCAACAGAGATATATTGAAGGAGATTCTGTGAGATACTTATAATTATCTAGAAGCCGAAAATGGAAATCAGGCAATCCAGATGATAGGAGAAAATATTGGAATCGATCTGATGCTTTTAGATATCAATATGCCACAGATGAATGGATTTGAAGTTCTGGGAGCCATCGGGACAGGGACGGCGGCTAATAATGTGTCCCTACTGGCTCGATATGTGTCCCTGTAAAAAAAGTCTGAAAGTTCAAGAAAAGAGCTTTCAGGCTTTTGTGTGTGTTTATTTGAATGCAATCGAGTTGAAAAAAGAACGAAGTTTCGCAAACTTGAGCCACCCCCCGACACTAATCTGGCCACAGTGCCTGTCACCAATGGTATTTAGAGAGGAGGTGCGCTATGGCGGCAGCAGAATCAAGGGTATCACCGTTGAAATCGACGGCGATACTATCAACTACAGACAGCCCTAAAGGGTGTCAATTCGGAAATTAAGGATACCCAGGCACAGCTGAAGGATGTCGAAAAGCTGAAAACAGTCGGAGACAATATTTCTTCTGCTGGGGAACCATCGGGACAGGGACGCTGGCTCATAATGTGTCCCTACTGGCTCGATATGTGTCCTCTGTAAAAAAGTCTGAAAGCTTGAGCATCAGGGGGGTGCGGACGCTTTCTTGGACCTGAATTAAGCAATTCCAAGACTGCGTCTATACTCCATCGGACTCAAACCCCCTAACGACAGTTTGATCCTTTTATCTCTATACCATTGCATATATTGGTTTATAATGCTGATAAATTCTTCTACTGAAATTTTATCCCATTTTTCGCCATAGAACATTTCATTTTTCATTCGTCCAAAAAATCCTTCACATGCCGAGTTATCTGGCGAACAGCCCTTTTTGGACATTGATCTTGTCAGGCCAGCTTCATCCATTCGCTGAATCCAACCTGACCAGCGATAATGGCATCCTCTATCACTATGAACGATTGGATGCTCATTTTCTTTTAACAATACGATTGCGTTATCTAGCATTGTATTTACTAGTTCTGCATTAGGAGACGTACCAACTGTCCACGTTATAGGCATACCATCGAAGCAATCTATGATTGGAGATAAATATACTTTTCCTTCTCCAATTTTAAACTCAGTGATGTCTGTTAACCATTTTTTGTTTGGTTTATCAGCATGAAAATCTCTTTGTATTTCGTTTGGCACAGCCGGTGAGATTTCTCCTAAATAAGAGCTATATTTTTTCTGACGGATTATTCGAACAATCAAGTTTTCTTCTTTCATGATACTCCGAACGATTTTCTCAGAGATTATAATGCCTTCTCGTTTTAAAAGCAAATGAATACGGCGGTATCCATACCTTTTGTGGTTTTCGAAAAAAAGGATTTTTATTCGCTCTTTTATTTTTACGATTTTATTTTCCTTTTTTATCTGCTTTTGCTGATAGCAATAGCTACTTTTGGCCATGTCAAATACCTCCAGTATACGTTTTACCGGATATTTATCTCGTAGAGCAATAATCACCATGGCCTTTTCCTGATTGGAAAACTCTTTTAGATTATTGCCCATTTCTTTTTTTAATATTTCAGCTGCTTTTTCATATACATCCTTTTCCAGATGTGCTCGATAAAGCTCCGCCTGTGTTTTTTTTAGCTTCTTGCTCTACCAATCTTTTTTCTTCTTTTAATCGATTTATTTCATTGATGTAGTACTCTTTAGAATTCAGTTTTTGCTGCTTCAAAATACAGTTTCCTTTCCCAATGTATTGTACTTTCCACTCGTATAATGTAGCACGACTGATTCCATATTTTTCAGCTATATCAGCTGTAGAACTGTTGCTTTCACATAAATCTATGACTGCCGCTTGTTTTATTTCTTCTGGATAATCTACTTTCCATTTTCTCTGTACTGGTTTACTTACTTTATCCGGAACTGTTTCTCTAAGCCAGCGAAGAATCCCTGTTGCGCTACCATAACCTAATTCTCTCACAGTTTTCTTCATATTGCAACCATTTTTGAAATACAAGTCGATTGCCTGTTGTTTTTCTTCGGTGCTATACCTGTTCATTTCTTCCTCCTAACATCTTTCGACATTAGGTCCAAAAATTGTCCGCACCCCACTCTTGATAAGTTAAGCTGAGCAGTAACACGATGCCCTCTCGGGCTGCTGCTCAGACTTCTCTGTGCAAAATGTAAACTTTTGTTTATAGAACTTTTATAAAGTTTTATACTTTTTTGCCGGGGACAGGCACTAGATGCTCCTAAATCCACATTTTCAATTCTACAAACTGAAATCTAAAGAGATAACATTATCTTAATTATTTCATCCGTCTTTTCTGATAGTTCTTTTGTTCCATCTATTATGTAATCCGATGACGGCAAAACATCCTTTATCATTTGAATATAAGCAATCCTAGCATACTTAAGATATAACTCCATGCTTTGTCTTATTTCATCACCTGTGGCATTCCCCATATCACGCAAAATTCTTCTTGCCATTGCAATATCTAATGGAGTATCTATAAAAATTGCACAATCAATATATTGGCTTAATTCCTTGTGGCAGTATGCAAATGGATAATCTAACAACAAGTATTCACAATCTGAGTTTTTCTTTATTTCAAGAATGTCTTTTATCAATGGCTTCAAATTCCATACATTATAGTCTGCTCCTTGTTTTGTCCAAGTATAAAAATCATCAACTTCACCTTCAAAGAATATTCATCAAAATGGAGAGATTTTGTATTTGGAATTTGTTTTTTCAATTCATTTACAATAGTTGTTTTTCCACCTGCTGTTACAGCAGCAATTGAAATTATCTTCATTTTGTTACACCATATAACCTTCCTATAATTTTTGCCGGGGACAGGCACTGGATGCTTTGAAAAAACTCAATTACAAATCGAACATTTTCTCGAACATCTAGCTAAATGGCATTGCTTTTTTCTCCATTTCCTTTCATCCTTTGCCTTTGGTGGTTCTTAGACTTAGACAAAGGATATCTGATAGGTTATTTTGCTTCAACATGTCCCTTTCCGATTTTGAGGAATTCCCTCTCTGATACTGGGGAATTTTGTCTCCGATATCGGGTACTTTTATTATACGCTACACAGGTACTTTACGTATAGCTACTCATATCATTTTTTAACATCAAACTTCACCATTTTCATCCCTCTATATTTCATATCTGCATACTTAGATAACACACCTCCGCATTTCTCAAAAAAGTTTTGAATATTTATTAAATTCACATCTTCCTACTACTACTGATTCTAATTCGCCTCTATACTCCACAACAAAACCGCCTCATAAACTTGATGTAATTTTTCTTCAACAGTAACTAATTTTTTTCCTTCTATTTTTACATAAGACTCATCGTCATTTAATAATTTCGATGCCATCCAGTCTCCAACATCTGATTCTTTATATATATCCATAATCGGCTTAGAATTTTCACCATTAACGAACTCATCATATAATGATATATCAACAATTTTTAATCCTTCAAGAATTGGTATAATATATATTAATAAAAAAATTTTGTATTTCCATCCACAAAATCAAACTGCCATTTATTACTATCATGTGTTGGGCATATATCGAAGT
>ENA-OQCN01001596-OQCN01001596.1-human-gut-metagenome-genome-assembly--contig:-NODE-1596-length-10916-cov-2.335805_pt1 | contig 10916 bp, 13 predicted proteins | sample MGYA00242497_ERZ504576 | MGnify/ENA primary metagenome ERZ504576 (study PRJEB26092, sample SAMD00036296) | human gut metagenome | host: Homo sapiens | study: EMG produced TPA metagenomics assembly of...
CTCCATTATTTACCGGCTCATTTTTAGCTGTATGAATCCAAGAACTATGTCCACCTGTTTCATATGTAGTTAATATAGCACCTTTATCTTTTAATAAAGTATAAACTCTTAATGCACTTCTTCGTATTTAACTGTTGTATCATCTTTAGCTTGAATAACCCATGTTGGTATATTAATTGATTTTATCTCTTCATCTGTAATTATTCTACCTTCACCATATGTCTTTATGTTTTGTTGATCAATAGCTGGACATGTTGATACTACTGCAGCAAATAAATTTGGATTATGTACAACCATATCTAACGCCATATATCCTCCTGCTGAACATCCATAAGAATATATTCTATTTGAATCAATATTATTATTTTTTATAATATTATTAATCAATTTTGTTGCATCATCAATATTTTCTGACCATTCATGTGGAGTTTGAGGTGCCAATACATATGCTCCATTAAAAATATTTTGTGCTTCATCGCTTGCTAAAGCAACAGCTCCTCTATTTGCTTTTAATTGAGAAAGATTATTATAGTGCAATCCTCTAAATCCAGATTCTCCACCTCCATGAAACCATACTATAAGTGGATGTTTATTCCCATCATTTGCATTATTAGGTGTATAAAATTGATATTTTAATCCATTTGATTCACCTGCACTAAATTTATCAATTTCTTCATTTATGATTTTTTCATTTTGTAAAAAATTGAATATTACTTAATTCACTTCCATCTTTTAATGGTAATCCTTCATTCAAAGTAATTGTATACTTTATATTCAATAAAGAATTACACCCTTTTAACGTTGTAAAATTTGCTGTAAAATCTAATGTGTTTTTCCCTTTTGTTTCTTTATTGGTCACTAAGTGTAAAATAATATTTCCATTTTTTTCTTCTACACTTTCAATTTCTCTTTCTTCATCATATAATCCACAATGTTGTAAACCAGATTGAGAATTAGGACCAAAAAATTCATTTTCAAGTTGACTAGAATATACTGTTGTTCCTGTTGCATGAACTTTAAACATATCTTTTGTTATCTTACTATGATCAATTTCTAGATTAGATGTTTTCAAAACAACAGAATCTATAGCTTCTCCATCATCATAAACTATAGAATGTAAATCAAAATTAACGTTTTGTCCATCTAATGCATAAACTGGAATAACTGCAAAAGAGAACAACAACATCATACTAAATAAATAAGTTGTAATTTTTTTTCATGATACCCTTCCTTTCTATATTTAAAATATATAGAAAATAAAATGATATGATATTAATAGAAATAAATATCAAGTTTTACAAGAAGCTTATCAATTATTAATTATTGAAGGCAGTGAATGTAATGCAGATATTCCAGATTATACTTTAGAGCATATGCAAGAACTCATGCATTTTAGTATAAATCACTGGCTCAATATCATTAATAGTAAAAAATATAAAACAGTGCTTTTCTTCAAAAATCATGGGCCTTTATCTGGTGGAACTATGCGTCATCCACATATGCAAATTGTGGGCATTAAAAATTTAGAGTTTAAAAAATATGTGTGATAAGCGCCAATTTGAAGGCATTAAAAATTGCAAAAAAAAAATAATGTAGTTATGAACTTGTCTACAAAGCCACGTGTGGGATTTACAGAAGTCAATGTGATTATGCAAGGTCTAAATGATATTGATACCTTAGCTGAATTTGTGCAGATAGGCGTCGATTATATTATGAACCATTTCAGCGTAAATTGTAGCAGTTATAATTTATTCTTCTATTTAATTGAAGGCAATATACATGTAAAAATAATGCCTAGATTTGCGACATCTCCATTATTCATTGGCTATAATATCGAACTTGTGCCAAATAACTTACAAGGGATTGCAAAACATATAAAAACAATTATATTTTGACAAAAACGACTAAGCATTTAAGCGTAGTCGTTTTTTTATTTATTAAATTACTTCATATCGTCTTCAGCATCTTGTTTTTCTGGTGGTACAGGGAACATTTCTAAATCTGGATTATTATCTTGAATCCAGCCTAATGCCCATTCGTTGTTTACAAGAAGTACAGGACGATCTTTCATATCATATACGAACATTCCACGGTCAGCACCACGGAGAGATTCTGGAGTTACAGGACGATTATCTTTGAAGCGAAGCCAACGAGCAACTTCAAATGGTTGCATATTCATGACTATTTCTGTATTATATTCGCTTTTTAAGCGGTATTCTAATACATCAAACTGCAATTGTCCTACAGTACCAACAATATAAGATTCCATACCAGCACCTGCTTGTTGGAATAATTGTACAGCACCTTCTTGTGTAAGCTGCATGATACCTTTTACGAATTGTTTGCGTTTCATAGTATCTTTAGCAGAAACACGAGCAAATCTTTCTGGTGGGAATACAGGGAAATCTGCAAATTTGAATTTGTGAGAAGGCATACAAAGTGTATCGCCGATACCGAAGATACCAGGGTCAAATAAACCAACAATATCTCCAGGGTATGCAGTATCAATAATTTGACGGTCTTGAGCTAAGAATTGTTGTGGCTGAGAAAGTTTTACAGCTTTGCCACCTTGCATATGATAAACGCTCATACCACGTTCGAATTTACCAGAGCAAATGCGAATAAAGGATAATCTATCATGATGAGCAGGGTTCATATTAGCTTGAATTTTGAAGATGAAGCCAGAGAAATTTTCATCATCAGGCTGATAAGACCATCGGAGCTCATACGAGGTTGAGGAGCTGGTGCAAGACGAAGATATTCTTCTAAGAAACCACGTACACCGAAGTTAGTCATGGCACTACCAAAGAACATAGGTGTCAATTCACCTTTATTTACTTTGTCCATAGACCATTGTTCGCCAGCAACATCAAGTAAATCAATATCATCTAATAAAGCTTGATAATCAGTGTCGCCAATGATTTCTTTAGCTTTTGGGTCTTTTAAATCAAAAATTACAGACTCACGTTCTTCTTGACCATGAGATGTATCTTCACTGAATAATTCTACTTTTTCAGTTTCGCGGTGATAAATACCTTTATAATGACCATCTGTACCGATAGGCCAATTCATTGGATAAGAGCGAATACCTAAAACATCTTCGATTTCTTCCATTAATTCAAGTGGAGCTTTACCAAAACGGTCAAGTTTATTAACAAATGTAAAAATTGGAATATGACGTTGTTTACAAACTTTGAATAATTTTTTTGTCTGTGCTTCGACACCTTTGGCTACGTCGATAATCATGACAGCACTATCTACAGCCATGAGTGTACGATAAGTATCTTCACTGAAGTCTTGGTGACCTGGAGTATCAAGGATATTGATACGGCAACCAGCATAATCGAATTGAAGTACACTAGAAGTTACAGAAATACCACGCTGTTTTTCAATTTCCATCCAGTCAGAAACAGCATGACGTTGAGTTTTACGGGATTTTATAGAACCTGCTAAATGGATTGCACCTCCATAGAGCAATAATTTTTCAGTTAAAGTAGTTTTACCAGCATCTGGGTGAGAGATAATCGCAAAAGTACGTCGTTTTTGAATTTCAGTTTGTAATTCCGACAATTTAAATCCTCCTATAAAAAAATAGTACTATCTTTTTATTCTATCATAAGTAATGATAGAGTGGTAGAAGTTTATTAAAATAAGCATCATAATTAAGCATTATAATTAAATGTCCTGTAATAATATACATAAATATATATATTTAAAGGTAACAGATTTAAATATATAATTAAGAAATAGGGAATTTATTTACTAGATAGTACATATTATTTATTGCTTATTAAAAGATAAAAAATATAAAATTTTTAAATTATGTACTTGACTGTTGTAAACTTGTAAAGTATAATAAACAACATCAAGACTAAGACCTACATAAAGGAATTATAATAATTATATTTTAGGCCTATGCTGGGAGGAATCATAATGAATTTTTCTAAAAAACGTTTGCGCATAGCAGGATTACTTCTTGGTATGACAATGTTCGGTAGCATTTTCGCTGGTTGTGGCGGTGAAGAAGCAGCAAATAGTGATGAAATTAAAATCGGTGCCAATTTTGAAATGACTGGTAATGTTGCCAACTATGGTACAACAACATTAGAAGGTTTGAAATTAGCTATCAAAGAAGCTAATGACGCCGGTGGAATTAATGGTAAAAAATTACTCTAGTTGAAGCTGATAATAAATCGGACCCTGCTGAAGCAGCTAACGCAGCTACAAAACTTATTTCTGATGACAAAGTTGTAGCTATTGTAGGACCTGCAACTTCTGGTGCAGTACAAGCTGAATCTCAGGTAGCAACTGAAAATAAAGTGCCAATTATCGCACCTGATGCAACAAGCCCTGATATTACAGTAGAAAATGGTCAAGTTAAACCATTTGTATTCCGTGGTTGCTTCATTGACCCATTACAAAGTAATACAATGGCAGCTTTTGCAGCTAACGAATTAAAAGCTAAAACAGCTGTTATTTATTTAGACTCTAGTACAGATTATTCTAAGAGTTTAGCTGAAGTATTTAAAAATAAATTTGAAGCTTTAGGCGGTAAAGTCGTAATGGAAGAAGCTTTCGTAGCTAAAGACCAAGACTTTAAAGCAACTCTTACAAATATTAAAACAGCAAATGCAGATATAATTTATATTCCTGCTTACTATGAAGAAGTTGGTAAAATTGTAAAACAAGCACGTGAACTTGGTATTACACAACCAATTTTAGGTACAGATGGTTGGGATGATACAAAAGTAGTAGATATCGCTGGTGCAGATGCACTTAATAATACTTACTTCATCACTCACTATACTGAAACAGATCCAGATGCTAAAGCTTTTGTAGATGCATTCACAAAAGAATATGGTCATGCTCCAGGTGTATTTGCTGCTCTTGGTTATGATGCAGGTAAAATGCTCGTTGATGCTATAAAACGTGCAGGTAGCACAGATCCAGAAGCAATTCAGAAAGCATTAGCAGAAACTAAAGATTTACAAGTTGGTACAGGTAAACTTACTGTTGATGAAAATCACAACTTGATCAAAAATGCTTTCATTATTGAAATGAAAGATGGTAATAAAGTTCTTAAACAAAGAGTTACACCAACAACAGCAGAAGGCTGATTATACTAGGTGAAAGGGCCGCAATTTTGCGGCCTTTCTTTGTGAAGGAGGAAAGTAAGATGGATTTTTTTGAGCAATTAATACAGCAATTAATCAATGGTATTTCCTTAGGTAGTATTTATGCATTGATTGCTTTAGGCTATACCATGGTATACGGTATTATCAAGTTGATAAACTTTGCCCATGGTGATATTTATATGGTTGGTGCGTATGTAGGCTTTTATGCTGTAACAATGACTAAGATGTCAATTATTCCAGCACTTATCATCTCTATGGTTGTTACTGGTCTTTTAGGAATTTTAGTAGAAAAAATAGCGTATAAACCATTGCGTAAAGCTCCACGTATATCACTGTTAATAACAGCGATTGGGGTTTCATTTTTCCTTGAATATACAAGTATGTATTTTGTTTCACCAACACCAAGAACTTTTCCAAATGTTATTGATTCCTTATCTTTAAATATTGGTTCATTTGTAATTAATGGACAGCAATTATTAATTTTTATTATTACTGTAATTTTGATGGTATTACTCACTTACATTGTACAGAAAACTAAAATGGGTAAAGCTATGCGTGCTGTATCTTTTGATACAGAAACAGCTCAACTCATGGGTATAAATGCAGATAGAGTAATTTCTTTTACTTTTGGTATTGGTTCAGACTAGCAGCCGCTGGTGGTGTTTTAGTAGGTGTATATTATAACTCTATTGACCACTTATGGGAATTATGCCAGGCTTAAAGCTTTCGTTGCCGCTGTATTAGGTGGTATCGGTAGTATCCCAGGAGCTATGACTGGTGGTATTGTTTTAGGTGTAATAGAAGCTTTAGTATCTGGTTTTATATCTTCTACATTCCGTGATGCAGCAGCTTTTGCGATATTAATATTAGTATTGTTATTCAAACCATCTGGTATTTTTGGTAAGAATACTAATGAGAAAGTGTAGGTGTTAAAAGTGAATTCTCTTAGAAAAAAAGATATAATAACTTTAATACTTGCGATTGTTTTATTTGGCGTTTTGCAATTTTTGATGGCTGAAAGAATTATTGGCTCATTCTGGGAATTAAATATTTTCCTTGTATGTGTCAATATTATCATGGCAGCAAGTTTAAATTTGATAAATGGTTATACAGGTCAATTTTCTTTAGGTCATGCTGGCTTTATGGCAGTAGGTGCATATGTTGGCGTAATTTTAACAGTTAATTTTCATTCTCCATTTATTGTGGCTTTATTAATTGGCGGTTTTGCAGCTGGTATTTTGGGATTTTTGATTGGTTTGCCAACATTGCGTCTAAAAGGTGATTATTTGGCTATCGCTACATTAGGCTTAGGGGAAATCATTCGTATTGTTATCATGAATATAGAGTATGTAGGTGGTGCAGCTGGTTTTAAAGGTATACCACATAATACGACTTTTCCATGGGTATTTTTTATAATGTTATTTACATTGTTCTTCATTAAGAACTTTGTTAATTCTAAATATGGTCGTTCTTGTATTGCTGTACGTGAAAATGAGATTGCAGCAGAAGCTATGGGTGTTAATACTACAAAATATAAAGTAATGGCATTTACTATTGGTGCTATTTTTGCTGGTATTGGCGGTGGATTATTCGCTCATTGTTTCTATATTATCAATCCATCTTCATTTACTTTTATGGCATCATTTAATTTCTTAATCATGGTAGTACTTGGCGGATTAGGTTCAATTACAGGTTCAATCGCTGGTGCATTTGTAGTAACTTTCGTATCAGCAGCACTTGCTAGCTGGCCTGAATTCCGTATGATTGCATATGCATTAGTATTGATTTTATTAATGTTTTATCGTCCACAAGGTCTTTTTGGTTATACAGAAATTACAAGCCTTAAGATTTTCCAACGTTTTAAGGGAGGTCGTGGATAATTATGGAATTATTAAAAACAGATGGTGTATCAAAAGTATTTGGCGGATTAAAAGCAGTATCTAATTTTGATATAGAGATAAATGAGGGCGAACTCATAGGTCTTATTGGGCCAAATGGTGCAGGGAAAACAACTGCATTTAATTTATTGACAGGTGTATATCAACCAACTACAGGTACTATTGATTTTGCTGGTAAAAGTTTAGTTGGATTAAAACCTTATCAGATAACTTCTCGAGGAATTGCACGTACTTTCCAGAATATAAGATTGTTCTCGGAATTAACTGTTTTAGATAATGTGAAGATAGCATATGATTCTCATGCAAAATATAGTTTAGTGGAGTCTGTACTTCGTTTGGGTAGATATTTCAAAGAAGAAGATGAAATCACTAAAAAAGTCTAGAATTATTAAAGATTTTTAAATTAGAAGATAAAGCTTATGAAGTGGCAAAAAATTTACCATATGGGGCACAACGTCGCTTAGAAATTGCCAGAGCTTTGGCTACTAAGCCAAAATTATTATTATTAGATGAACCAGCAGCAGGTATGAATCCACAAGAAACACAAGAATTGATGGAAATGATACGCTGGATACGTAAAGAATTTGGTTTATCTATTTTACTTATTGAACATGATATGAGCTTAGTAATGGGAATTTGTGAACGCATCTATGTTTTGGAATATGGTTGTATTATTGCCAGTGGAACTCCAGAAGAAATTCAGAAAAATCCTGAAGTTATTAAAGCTTATTTAGGTGGGGAGGTGTAGAATTTATGTTAAAAATAAATGATATGAATGTTTATTATGGTGCAATTCATGCTTTAAAAGGAATTAGCCTAGAAATCAATGAAGGTGAAATAGTTACTTTGATTGGAGCTAATGGGGCAGGAAAATCTACAACTCTACGCACTATTTCAGGGCTTTTAAAACCAAAGACTGGTACAATTGAGTTTGAAGGTAAAAATATTGCCGGAATGCCAGCACAAAATATCGTAAAAGCAGGTATTTCTCAAGTACCAGAAGGCAGACGTGTTTTTGCAGAAATGACTGTTATGGAAAACTTGGAATTAGGTGCATTTATTCGTAAGGATAAAGCTGGTATTGCTAAAGATTTGAAAATGGTATTTGAACGTTTCCCAAGACTTGAAGAAAGGGTAAATCAACAAGCAGGGAACTTTATCTGGTGGGGGAACAGCAGATGCTTGCTATGGGACGAGCTTTGATGAGTAGACCTCGTTTACTACTTTTAGATGAGCCTTCCATGGGTCTTGCACCATTATTGATAAGAGAAATTTTTTCAATAATACAAGATATCAATAAAGCAGGCACTACAGTTTTATTAGTAGAACAAAATGCAAATATGGCACTTTCTATTGCTAATCGTGCATATGTTTTGGAAACAGGACGAATTACACTTTCTGGTGATGCCAAAGAACTTGCTGCTAGTGAAGAAGTAAGAAAAGCATATCTTGGTGGCTGATTTTATATAGATAATTATTGTATGCAGGGATTCGTTAGATTTATAGCGAATCCTTTCTTATAGGATAATAAAATAAATTTATATGAGGTGAAAAAAATGTTTGTTATTAATAGAATGACGAAAAATCCTATGACAGTAACAGCTGATACTAAAGTTGATGAAGTAGCTCATTTAATGAAAAAACATAATTTTCGTCGCTTACCTGTTGTAGATGATGGAAAATTAGTAGGATTTTTAAGCGATAGTGATTTAATGCGTGTAGCACCATCGCCTGCAACAACCTTATCAAGATATGAGATAAATTCGTTACTTGCAAAAATTTGCGTTCGAGATATCATGAAAAAAGATGTTGTTTCTGTAAATGTAGGTGCAACTATTGAAGAAGCCGCACTTATTATGTATAAAAATAAAATTGGTGGTATGCCAGTTGTAAGTAATATGGGTGCTGTAGTAGGCGTTATCACAGAAACAGATATTTTCAAAACATTTGTAGATGTAATGGGCTTAGCTGATGGAAAAACTCGTATTACTTTGGAAGTTACAGATAAAATTGGTGTAGTTAAAGATATCGCAGAAATCTTTGGACAAGCAGGTGTTAGCATTGATAGCTTGATAACTTGCAAAAAAGAAGATAATAAATACGAAATCGTTATTCGTGGCGATATTACTAATATTGATGATATCAAAGCAAAATTAGAAGCTAAAGGTTATAAAGTTATTCATACAGTAAAAATTGGCTGATTTATAAAAATAAAAATGCACTGCTAAATTTATATTTAGTAGTGCATTTTTTGTTTAAAGATTATTATTCAAGATATTAGGAAATAGTAGTCCACCATTTGTTGAATTTTTGATTGTTTTGGTCAAGAAATACAGTTTCCCCTAATAGTGGAGTGAGCAATTTATATGATTTATTTTGACTAGCTGTATAAATACGTTCAAAAGGATCTTGCCAATGGTGTGGCTTAGAGCAAATTTTCCACAATGTACAGGTAAAAGTATTTTAGCTTGTAAATCCATAGTAGCTTGAGCTACTTCTTCTGGCATCATGTGAATTTGTGCCCAAGATGTATTATATTGACCATTTTCCATGATAGCTAAATCAAAGCCTTGGAAATAATCACCAATTTCTTGGAATTGAGGCTATATCCTCCATCACCACTATAAAAAATTTTTTTGGTAGGTGTAATGATGGCAAAAGAAGCCCAAAGAGTTTTATTATTATCTAAAAATCTTCCTGAAAAATGGCGAGAAGGTAAAATATGAATTTTTAAATTATCACTAAGTTTTATTTCACGATACCAATCTTCATCATGAATTATATCAGGATTAAATCCCCAATGATAAAAATGACTACTAACACCTAGAGGGCAAACAATATGCTTGATTTTATGCTTTAGGCTCATAATAGTAGCATAATCTAAATGGTCCCAATGGTCATGAGAGATGATTAGAACATCAATATCAGGCATATCATTAGCTGTATATATATTTGTACCAGCAAAGGCTTTATTGATGAAAAATAAAGGAGAGGCATAATCACTGAATACAGGATCAACTAATATCTTGATACCATCAATTTGTAAATAAAAACTAGAATGACCAAACCAAACAAGTAAATTTTCTTTAGGATTTAAAGCGTTTAAATCTGTTTTTTGCGTAGGAATATTTTCCTTAGGTACAGTTACACCCTTAGTAGGAAATAGAATTTCTTTGATACCATTATAATAATTATCTTTATTGACTAAAACAGATGTAGACTCAAGATTTTGAAATTCCCCATTTACATAATGAGGAGATTTTAAAATCTTAGCTAATTTATCACCCTTAGGTGAACGACCAATCTTAGGCTGATTGATAAAACCAATACCACCCATAGCTAATAAAGCTGTAGTAATACCAGCTAATTTAAAGAAATTGCGACGAGAAATAGACATAAAAATTACTCCAATATATAATAATTAATTTAATTATACATATTGGAGTAAACTTAAAGTCAACATTTTATTCGTTTTTCTTTTATATAAAAGAAAAATGAACCAAAAAGAAAAAGCCCCGCAATATTGATTTTACTTTGGCAAAGATAAAACTATGTCTACAACGCTCTAAACTCGCTTCGCTCAAACAGTAGGACTAAAACCGTAGCCCTAATTTTATCTTTGCCAATAGCTTTCAGCTACCGTAAAAGTCTGCTAATGCGGGGAAAATTTGCATTTATTATAATTGGTTGTAATTTTAAGTTATTTAAGTATAACATTATTATTTGCTATGTAATAATTTGTAACTTATATTTTCCGTATTATAAAATTTTAGTGGTAACCAAAGGTTATTGAAAATAATTATCGCTGAATACGGTTTTAGTCTGAATGTTTGAGCGAAGCGAGTTTCTAAGCGTTGTATGAAGCGATAATTATTTTCAAAAC
>ENA-OQCN01001597-OQCN01001597.1-human-gut-metagenome-genome-assembly--contig:-NODE-1597-length-10915-cov-2.748795_pt1 | contig 10915 bp, 19 predicted proteins | sample MGYA00242497_ERZ504576 | MGnify/ENA primary metagenome ERZ504576 (study PRJEB26092, sample SAMD00036296) | human gut metagenome | host: Homo sapiens | study: EMG produced TPA metagenomics assembly of...
CCGGCATTCAAGGGTGGAGGGGAAACCCCGCCGCTTCCCGCAGAAGAAACGCTGCAATTTGAAAAAAAGAACTCCTCCCATCCACACAGGGCTTTCCATGCCCTGCCGCCACTGCAAGGGCGGCAGGGAGCGGAGAGCAGCCATCGGCATGGCAGCCTGCAAGCTGCCCTTTGCCGGAATGTGCGGATATTCTGCGGAGGCGTTTTGATTTCCATCAAGACGTCTCCGCTTCTTTTTAACCTGCCTTTTTATATGAATCCCCGCTGCGCCCCGCCTGAGCCATAGCAGGCCGGGTGTGGTCGGGCATTTGGAGGATTTTTTTATGAAACAGCCTTTCTGTGCGCCCTCTGAGGCGCTGCGCCGCGTGCTGGATGCCGCTGCGGCTCTGCCGAGGCCGGAGACGGAGATTGTCCCGCTGGACGAAGCGGCGGCGCATCGCCGCCGGGACGCTTTCGGCCCGGATGGACCAGCCGCCCTTTGACCGCAGTCCCTTCGACGGCTACGCCCTGCACAGCGCCGACACCGCCGGTGCCAGCCGCGAAACACCCGTCACCCTGCCCGTGACCATGAAGCTCTATGCCGGAGATGCCCCCGCTTCGCCCCTGCCTGTGGGCTGTGCGGCCCGCATCATGACCGGCGCACCCCTGCCCGAGGGCGCAGACTGTGTGCTGATGCAGGAGCTGACCGACAGCGGCGAGGAGACGGTACAGCTCTATGCCGCCATGAAGCCCCAGCAGAACGTGGTATTCCGGGGCGGAGACATCGCCGCCGGTGCTGTCATCGCCGAAGCCGGTACGGTACTCTCCCCCGCCCATCTTGGCGTGCTGGCCGGGCAGGGATACGCTGAAGTCCCCGTTTACAAGACGCTGACCGTGGGCGTTCTGGCCACAGGAAGCGAGCTTTTAGCTCCGGGCGAGGCTTGGACGCCCGGCAAAATTTACGACGCCAACGGCGTCCAGAACGCCGCCCGCCTGCGGCAGCTGGGCTTTGCGGTAAAACGTCGGCACTGCTCCGACGACCCGGAGGAGATTGCCCGTGAGATGCGGGAACTGCTGGCGGAGTGCGATGCCGTCATCACCAGCGGCGGCGTCTCGGTGGGGCAGAAAGACTATCTGCCCGCTGTGCTGGAACAGCTGAATGCGGACATCCTCTTTGCGGGCGTGGCCCAGAAGCCCGGAAGCCCCATGCTGGCCGGAAAAGTTGACGGCAAGCTGGTGTTCTGTCTCTCCGGCAACCCCTTTGCCGCCGCCGCTACGCTGGAACAATATGCCGTCCCGGCTCTTTGCGGGCGGCGGGGCGCTGTGAGAAAAGCTGCCTTCTTCCCCGCACCACCCGCACCCTGACCACGGGCTTCTCGAAGCCCAGCAAGGGGAACCGCTATCTGCGGGCAAAGGCCATGGGCGGCAGCGTGACCATCCCCGGCGAGGCAACGCCGAAGCCACTCGTCCGGCAGCTTTCTGCATGATCGGCTGCAACTGTCTCGTTGAACTGCCTGCGGGCAGCGGCCCGGTGACTCCGGGCGAAGAAGTGGAGGTGCTCAGTTTTGTACAGTGAACAGAAAGAGGCTCTGGCCCAGGAGATCGAACTCAAGCGCCCGGCGGTGCTGGCCGTCAGCGGCCTGCACAACAGCGGCAAGACGACGCTGCTGGAAAAGCTTCTGCCTGCCCTGCGCAGCCGGGGGCTGAAAGTGGGCATTATCAAGCACGACGGCCATGATTTCACTCCCGATGTCCCCGGCACCGACAGCTACCGCCTGCGGGAAGCAGGGGCCGAGGGGGTGGCGGTCTACTCCGGCCAGCGCTATCTGCTGACCGAGATGTTCCGCCTGACGGAGCAGGACTTGCTGGCGCTCTTCGAGCGCCACGGCTATGATCTGGTGCTGCTGGAAGGCTTCAAGGACAGCGGCTGGCCGAAAATCGAAGTTGTCCGCAAAGAAATTTCGGACACACCGGTGTCTTTCCAGCCGCTGGCGGTGGTGGGAGACATTCCGGGGGCAGATTTTGGATTGGAAGATGCGCAGGCTCTGGCCGACTGGCTCGTTGCCCAGATGCCGGGCCTGTAAGGAGAAGACAGATATGAAACTGATTCGTACCGAAGACGCGGCAGGCCAGGTGCTCTGCCACGACATTACCCAAATCATTCCTGGCGAGTTCAAGGGCGCACGTTTCCGCAAGGGCCATATCATCCAGCCCGAGGACATCCCCGTGCTGCTCTCCATCGGCAAAGAAAACCTCTACGTCTGGGAGAAAAAGCCCGGCATCCTCCACGAGGACGAAGCCGCCGCGCTGCTGTACAAGGCCGCTGCGGGCAAGAACATCCACGGCACCGAGCCGAAAGAGGGAAAAATCGAGCTCATCGCCGACTGCGACGGCCTGCTGAAAATCAACCGCGAAGCCCTGCTGGCCGTGAATCGCACGCCCCAGATGATGATCGCCACCATCCACAGCGATCTGCCCGTGAAAAAGGGCCAGAAACTGGCCGGTACCCGCATCATCCCGCTGGTCATCGAACAGGAGAAGATGGACGCCATGCAGGCTGCCGCAGGCAGTGAGCCTATCCTGAACGTGCTGCCCATGCAGGCCAAAAAGTTTGCCGTCATCACCACCGGCAGCGAGGTGTTCAAGGGCCGCATCGAGGATAAGTTCACGCCTATTCTCGTGGGCAAGCTGGCCGAGTACGGCTGTGAGATGACCTTCCACAAGTCTGCGACGACGACCCGGCGGGCATCACGACCGCCATTCTGGAAGCGAAAGAAGCGGGCTGTGAGCTCATCTTCACCACCGGCGGCATGAGCGTGGACCCCGACGACCGCACCCCGCTGGCCATCAGAAATACCGGCGCGGACATCGTCACCTACGGCGCACCGGTGCTGCCGGGTGCGATGTTCCTCGTGAGCTATCTGGACGGTGTGCCGGTCTGTGGCCTGCCCGGCTGCGTCATGTACGCCAAGCGCACCATCTTTGACCTGCTGCTGCCCCGTCTGCTGGCCGACGATGCCATCACCGCCGAGGATATTGCCCGTCTGGGCGAGGGCGGCCTGTGCCTTGGCTGCGCCGAGTGCCACTGGCCCAACTGCGGATTTGGGCATTGCTGAGAGGTTTCATTCTATGACTGACAACAAATTGACCCACTTTGATGCCTCCGGCAACGCCGTGATGGTGGATGTGAGCGAGAAGACCGTCACCTTCCGGGAGCACCGCCCACGGCATCATCACCATGAACGCCGAGGCATTCGCCGCTGTGGAGAGCGGCACCGTGAAAAAAGGCGATGTACTGGGCGTGGCCCGCATTGCCGGCATCATGGCCACCAAGCGCACCAGCGAGCTCATCCCGCTGTGTCATCCGCTGCCGCTGACGAAAGTGAGCGTGGACTTCAGGCTTCTGCCCGAGCGGCAGGCTGTGGAGGCGCTCTGCACCGTCAAGACGGCGGGCGTCACCGGCGTGGAGATGGAGGCCCTGACGGGCGTTTCCACCGCCCTGCTCACCATCTACGATATGTGTAAGGCCGTCGATAAGGGCATGGAGCTGGGCGAGATCCATCTCGTCGAGAAGACTGGCGGCAAGAGCGGCCACTACATCCGGGCGGAGGGCGGCTATGTTTGATTCTGCCCAGCGCAATATCCACTATCTGCGCCTGTCCGTCACCGATCTGTGCAACCTGCGCTGCCGCTACTGTATGCCCGACGGCGTGGAAAAGCTGGAACGGGAAGCCGTGCTCACCTACGAAGAGTTCCTGCGTCTGGCGGCCTGTTTGCCCGGTGCGGCGTCGATACCGTCCGCGTCACCGGCGGAGAGCCGCTGGTGCGCAAGGGCGTAGACCAGCTGGTGGCGGGCCTGAAATCCATCCCCGGCATCCGCAAAGTCACCATGACCACAAACGGCATCCTGCTGGCGCAGCAGCTGCCCGCCCTGCTGGCGGCTGGCCTTGACAGCGTGAACATCAGCCTCGACACTCTGCGCCCCGAGGTGTTCCAAAGCATCACGGCCCGGGACGAGTTCGGCTATGTGATGGAAGGCATTCACGCAGCCCTCGACAGCGGCATCCCTGTCAAACTGAACTGTGTGCCGCAGGTGGGCGTGAACGAGAGTGAATTGGAAGACCTGGCCGCCCTCGCCGAGAGCCGCCCGTTACAGGTGCGGTTCATCGAGATGATGCCCATCGGCTACGGCGCGGCCATGCCCTGCATCTCGGGGCCGGAGCTGCGGGAGCGGTTTGCTCGCCGCTGGCCGGAGTTTTCGCCCCTGCCCGCCGCCCAGAGCGCCGAGTTCGGCGACGGGCCTGCCGTCTACTACACCGTCCCGGGTTGGAAGGGCGATGTGGGCTTTATCGCGGCGGTTCATGGCAAATTCTGTGCTTCCTGCAACCGGGTGCGGCTGACCAGTCAGGGCTTTCTGCGCCCCTGCCTTGCCAGCGAGACTGGCTGCGACCTGCGCCCCCTGCTGCGCGGCGGCGCAGCCGACGAGGAGCTTTTACAGGCCATCCGGGAGACGATCTGGTCGAAACCCCGGGAACATCATTTCGGAGACAATTCCATGCCCGCCACCCGCGGGATGTACCGTATCGGAGGATAAATTACTATGGGAAAAATTCTGGCGATCTGCACCAGCCCCAAGCGCGGCACCGTCAAGACCGAGGTGCCAAGTGCTGTCCTGACCCCGGAATGGGGCATCGTGAGCGACGCCCACGGCGGAAACTGGCACCGGCAGGTGAGCCTGCTCAGCGCCGAAAAAATCGAGGCGTTCCGTAAGAAGATCTGGGTGGACTATGGTGCCTTTGGCGAAAACCTCGTCATCGAGGGCTTCGACTTCCGCAGCCTGCCCGTCACCAGCCGCTTCGCCATCGGCGACGTGGTGCTGGAGATGACCCAGATCGGCAAGGAGTGCCACAACGACTGCGTCATCAAGCAGCAGACCGGCGAGTGCATCATGCCCCGGGAGGCGTATTTGCCCGGGTGCTGAAGGGCGGCGAGATTCATGTCGCGACGAAGTGACCCTTCTGCCGCCGCCGGAAGATCCGCCGCTGCGCGCTGCGGTTATCACCCTGTCCGACAAGGGCAGCCGGGGCGAGCGGGAGGACAAGAGCGGCCCCCTCATTGTGGAGATGCTCACCGCCGCAGGCTATGTGGTGGAAGAGACGATGCTCCTGCCGACGAGGCCAAGGCGCTGAAAGCACAGCTCATCCGTCTGGCCGATGGCCGTCAGGTGAACCTTATCCTGACCACCGGCGGCACCGGCTTCTCGCCCCGGGATATTACCCCCGAGGCCACCTATGCCGTGGCCGACCGCAACGCCCCCGGCATCGCCGAGGCCATGCGGTACCACAGCCTTTCCATCACCCCCCGTGGGATGCTGAGCCGCGCCGCCAGTGTATTGCGCGGCAAGACGCTCATCGTCAACCTGCCGGGCAGCCCGAAAGCCGTGAAGGAGAACCTCGAGTACATCCTGCCCAGCCTCGGGCACGGCGTCCGCATCGCCGCCGGTCTGGACGGCGAGTGCGCCCGCAAGTAACATTGTTGTCCCGCTCCGGTTTCGGGACGTGAACATATATGAGGGAATTTTAGCCACTATAGAAGGAGAAAATTCATGAAAACCGATTTCATTTCCCGCCGCAGCTTTCTGTCCGTGGTCGGCGCAGTCGGCGCTGCTGCTGCCCTGACCGCCTGCGGCGGCGCGGTTTCCAGCACTGCCTCTTCCGCAGCTGCTTCCGAGCTGCCGGCGAGAGCGTCGAGCTCATTGTCTTCGCCGCTGCCTCCCTGACCGAGACCCTGAACGCCATCGCCCAAGACTACTCTGCCGAGAACCCGGGCGTCACCTTCCGCTTCAACTTTGATTCCTCCGGTACTCTCAAGACCCAGATCCAGGAGGGCGCTGACTGCGACCTCTTCCTCTCCGCCGGTCAGAAACAGATGAACCAGCTGGACATCACCGCTTCTGCCGACGTAAACACCGACGGTCTGGACTTCGTGGACCCCTCCACCCGCGTGGACCTGCTGGAAAACAAGGTCGTCCTCTGTGTGCCCGAGGGCAGCGACAAGGGCATCGACAGCTTTGATGCTCTGGCCGAGCACCTGAAGGCTCAGGACATCCTGTTCTGCATGGGCAACAGCGATGTGCCTGTGGGCCAGTACACCCAGAAGATCCTGGCCCACTATGACCTCGACGAAGAGGCTCTGGCTGCTGCCGGTGTCATCACCTACGGCTCCAACGTCAAGGAAGTCACCACCCAGATCAGCGAGGGCAGTGTGGACGCCGGTGTCGTCTACTGCACCGATGCTTACAGTGCCGGTCTGACCCCCGTGGACGAGGCCACCGCCGAGATGTGCGGTCAGGTCATCTACCCGCCGCTGTGCTGAAGCTGCTCCCAACGCCGAGGCCGCCAGGGAGTTCCTGGCCTATCTGCAGACTGACCGTGCCGCCACCGTGTTCGAGGGCGTGGGCTTCACGGCGATGTAAAAGGTTAAAATCATGGATTGGTATCCCTTATGGAACAGCCTGCGCATCGCGCTCATCAGCTGCGCAGCAGTGTTCTTCCTCGGCATTTTTGCCGCTTATTATATCGCAAAGCTGCCCCGCACCGTCAAGGGCGTGCTGGACGTGGTGCTCACCCTGCCATGGTGCTGCCGCCCACGGTGGTGGGCTATTTTCTGCTGCTGCTCTTCGGCGCAAAGCGGCCGCTGGGCATCTTCTTCATGGAGCATTTCGGCGTCAAGCTGGTCATGACTGGTACAGCGCCATCTTTGCGTCCATCGTAGTGGCCTTCCCGCTGATGTACCGCACCGCCCGGGGCGCCTTCGAGAGCTTTGACGAGACGCTGGCCTGGTCGGCCCAGACTCTGGGACAGTCCAATGCGTGGATATTCTGGCGGGTGCGGATGCCTGCTGCCGTCAGGGCATTCTGGCCGGTACGGTGCTGGCCTTTGCCCGGGCCTTGGGCGAGTACGGTGCTACCAGCATGATAGCGGGCTACACCCCGGGCAAGACGGCCACCATCGCCACCACGGTGTACCAGCTCTGGCGCACCAACGATGAGGCCGGTGCCATGCGGTGGGTGCTGGTGGACATCGTCATCTCTACTGTGGTGCTGCTGGCTGTGAACCTCCTGGAGAAAAAGCAGAAAGCAGGTGGCCGCGCATGAGCCTGGAAGTACATATCGAGAAAAAGCTGAACGGCTTCACCCTCCGCTCCGACTTCACCGCCGGGAACACTGCTACGGCCATTCTGGGCGCGTCGGGCTGCGGCAAAAGCATGACACTGCGCTGCATCGCGGGCATCGTGAAGCCCGACAAGGGCCGCATCGTGCTGGACGGGCGGGTGCTGTTCGACAGCGAGCAGCACATCGACCTGCCGCCCCAGCAGCGGGGCGTGGGCCTGCTCTTCCAGAACTACGCCCTCTTCCGAATATGACCGTGGAGCAGAACATCCTCTGCGGCCTGAAAGCCGAAAGGGACAAGGCCGCCCGCAAGGCCCGCTGCGCCGGGATGCTGCGGGCCTTGCGGCTGGAAGAACTGGCCAGCCGCCGCCCGGCAGAGCTTTCCGGTGGACAGCAGCAGCGCACCGCGCTGGCCCGTATTCTGGTGGGCAAGCCGAAGATTTTGATGCTGGATGAGCCGTTCAGCGCACTGGACAGCTACCTCCGCGAGGAGGTGGAGGGCGAAGTAGGCAGCCTGCTGGCGGGTTTCGCCGGCACAGCCCTGCTTGTCACCCACAACCGGGACGAAGCTTACCGCCTGTGCCGGGACATGATCGTCATGGACGGCGGGCAGGTGCTCCGCACTGGCACCACGAAAGAGGTCTTTGCCGACCCCCGCAGCATCGCTGCGGCCCGGCTGACCGGCTGCAAGAACATCCTGCCCTGCACCCGGGTGGACTCCCACAGCGTCCGCCTCGCAGGCTGTGAGAGTCTGCTGCACCTCGCCGCTGAGGTGCCGGAGGGCTGCACCGCCGTGGGCATCCGCGCCCACGACTTCGCCCCCTGCGCCCCGGCGCAGAGAATGCCCTGCCGGTGGAGCTTCTCTCGGCCAGCGAGAACCCCTTCGACTGGAACCTCATCTTCCAGCTGCCGGACGGCACCACTCGTCTGTGGTGGAAAGTGAGCAAGACGACCCTCTCCGTGGCCGAACCCGACGCCCCGGCCTGCCTCTCCGCCCTGCCAGAGAGCATCATGGCGCTGGTAGATCATAAGTAAACGCCAAAAGAGCCGGTGCAGATGCACCGGCTCTTGCTCTGTTTTTATGACTCGCCGAAGAATTTCTTGGCAATATCGGCACTCTGCTTGGCATCCTTGGCGTACCAGTCCGCGCCGATCTTCTCGGCGTACTCGGGCGTCAGGACAGCGCCGCCCACCATCACCTTGCAGTCGAGCTTTGCCGCATGGAGGGCCGCGATGGTCTCCTCCATGCTCTTGAGGGTGGTGGTCATCAGGCCGAGAGCCCCACGAGGTGGACATCCTTCTCCCGGACAGTGTCCACCACCGTCTCCACCGGCACATCGCGGCCAAGGTCGATGACCTCGAAGCCGTAGTTCTCGAGGATGACGCGGACGATGTTCTTGCCGATGTCGTGGACATCGCCCTTGACGGTCGCGAGGACGATGCGGCCCTTGCTGGCCCCGGCCCCGCCCCGCTTGGCGATGGCAGTCTTGATCTCTTCAAAGGCGGCCTGTGCGGCGCTGGCGGCCTGTAACAGCTGGGGCAGGAAGAGCTTGCCCTTCTCGTACTTTTCACCCACGACATCCAGCGCCGGGATGAGGGCCTCGTCCACCAGCGTCAGGGGCTCGTTTTCGTCCAGCAGGGTGTGGGTGCGGGCGGCGGCTTCACCCTTGAGGCCCTTTTCCACCGCCTGCATCAGTGCGGCAAAAGGGCCGCTGTGAGCTGCATCCGCCTCCGCCGGGGTGTTTGACGTCTGAGACGCCTGGGCCGTCTGGGCCTGCTTCAGCGCGGCGCTGGCAGGGACTTTATCGGCATAGCGGGCGATGTAGGCCATGCTCTGCTTATCACGGTTGGTGAGGACGTTGTAAGAGTAGACCGCCGCCATCATCTCTTCGCTGGAAGGATTCATGATGGCGAGGTCGAGGCCCGCGTACATGGCCATGGTGAGGAAAGTGGTGTTCAGATAGGGGCGGCAGGGCAGGCCGAAGCTGATGTTGGACACACCGAGGATGGTGCGGACGCCCAGCTCTTTCTTGCAGCGGGCCAGCGCCTCCACGGTGGCCAGAACGTCCTGCTGCTGGGCGCTGGCGGTGAGGGTCAGGCAATCGATATAAATATCTTCCCGGGGGATGCCGTGGGCCAGCGCCGCGTCCACCACCCGCTTTGCGATCTCAAACCGGCGTCGGCGCTGGGCTGGATGCCCCGCTCGTCGATGGCAAGGCCGACGACGGCCGCGCCGTACTTTTTGCAGAGGGGCAGGACACGCTCCAGCACTTCGGTCTCGCCGTTCACCGAGTTGACGATGGGCTTGCCGTTGTAGACCCGCAGGCCCCGCTCGAGGGCGTCTGCGTGGGAGGAATCCAGCTGCAAGGGCAAGCTGACGACACTTTGTAAAGCCTTCACCACCTGCTCCATGACGGCGGGCTCGTCCACGCCGGGCGCGCCCACGTTGACGTCCAGCACCTGCGCTCCGGCCTCGGACTGGCTGACGGCCTGCTCGAGGATGTAGTTCATGTCGCCCTCGCGCAATGCCTGCTGGAACCGCTTTTTGCCGGTGGGGTTGATGCGCTCGCCCACCACGGTGATGCCGTCCACGGTGACGAAGTCCATCGGCGAGCAGAGCACCGAGGGCATGGCGTGGGCGGGGCGGCCCGGCTTGCAGTCGGCGAAGACGCCGTTCAGCAGCTTGATGAAATCGGGGGTGGTGCCGCAGCAGCCGCCCGCCGCAAAGAGCTTCAAATCGCGGTAGGGCTTCATCTCCATGGCAAAGAGCTGGGGCGTGATGTCGTAGCCGCTGCCGTCGGCGCGGGGCAGGCCCGCATTCGGCTTGACAAAGACCGGGAAATCGCCGGGCAGAGCCTCGGCCAGCCGCTTTGCATGGGGAAAATTTCTTTCGGGCCGAGGGAGCAGTTGATGCCCACGGCGTTGGCCCCGAGGCCCCGGGCCGTGACGGCGAAGCTCTCGACGGTGCAGCCGGTGAAGGTGCGCCCGCCTGCCTCAAAGCTCATGCTGGCGAGGATGGGCAGGTCACAGTTCTCTTTCGCGGCCAGCAGGGCGGCTTTCAGCTCGTACAGGTCGGTGAAGGTCTCAAAGAAGACGAGGTCGGCCCCGGCGGCGACACCCGCCCGGACGATGCGGCCATACTCGGCCACGGGCGTCTTCAAAGGCCAGCGTGCCGTTGGGCTCCAGCAGTTCGCCCAGCGGGCCGACGTCCAGCGCGGCCAGTGCGCCGTAGGGGCGCAGGCCCGCTTGCAGTTGGCGATGCCCGCCGCAATGATCTCTTCCAGCGTGTATTCGCTGCCCGCCAGCTTATGGGCCGACGCGCCGAAGGTGTTGGCATTGATGATGCGGCTGCCTGCGGCGGCGTACCGGCTGTGGATGCTCTCGATGAGCTGCGGGTCGGTGATGTTCAGTTCCTCAGGCCGTGCGCCCAGTTTCAGGCCCGCCGCCTGCAGCATGGTACCCATGCCGCCGTCGAGGAGGATGGTATTCGGCTGGATAAACAGTTCATTCGCTTGCACAGGTGATCCCCCTCTTTCTATATTCGCACCGCGTGTTCAGCACGCAGTGTCCGCACCCGGCAAGGCGTCCTTTCACCGGATGGTCGCTCAGGCCCAGCAGAGCGGTCACGCTCTTGCGGGGCGTCATCAGTCATTTCGGTTCACGCAGAGCCCGGCCCGGCCGGGCGGTGTCCAGTGCCGCCGCCACCACGCGGCCTGCGACCCCGATCGGCCAGCTCGCGGTACGCCCGGCCGAGGCAAACGGCCCG
>ENA-OQCN01001598-OQCN01001598.1-human-gut-metagenome-genome-assembly--contig:-NODE-1598-length-10907-cov-4.239518_pt1 | contig 10907 bp, 12 predicted proteins | sample MGYA00242497_ERZ504576 | MGnify/ENA primary metagenome ERZ504576 (study PRJEB26092, sample SAMD00036296) | human gut metagenome | host: Homo sapiens | study: EMG produced TPA metagenomics assembly of...
CACCGCAGCGCCGCCAGCCCAGCCCCGGCGCACGCTTTGCGCCAACGGTACGGCACCCCGTAAGCCGAAGAACGATCAACAGAAAGAGAATACAGTGTGGAAAACTTCAAAAAAGAAAAAGTAAGCCTCTGGCGGCGCATTGCCGCTCTGGCCCTTGCGGCGGCGCTGGCCCTTGGCCTTGCCGCCTGTGATGCCTCGGCGGTGGTGCCGGGCAGCAGCACCCCTACGGTCAGCACTGCCCAGCCTGCCGGAGACGGCCAGACCGCCAACTTGAGATGCACTTCCTGGATGTGGGGCAGGCCCTGAGCGTGCTGGTGGAATGTGACGGCCAGTATATGCTCTACGACGGCGGCAACGTGGACGATGGCAGCTATGTCGTCTCCTACCTGCAGAATCTCGGTGTGGAGGAGCTGCAGTATGTGTTCTGCTCCCACGCCCACGAGGATCATGTGGGCGGCCTGGCCGCTGCGCTGGCCTATTTCCCGGCAGACCATGTGTACAGCCCCGTGACGGAAGCCTCCACCAAGTGCTTTCAGGATTTCGTCAAGTACACCCAGCAGCAGGGCCTGCAGGTGGAGGTGCCCGCTGCGGCACAGTCTGGCCGCTGGGCAGTGCCACTGTGACCATGCTGGGCCCTGTGGCGCAGTATGACAACACCAACGATACCTCCATCGTTCTGCGGGTGGATTACGGCTCCACCAGCTTTCTGCTCACCGGCGATATGGAATCGGATGCAGAGCGCGATCTTGTGAACAGCGGGGCCAACCTGAAGGCAGATGTTCTGCAGGTGGGCCACCACGGTTCCAGCACCAGTACGAGCTACATCTTCCTGAACGCCGTCCTGCCCGAGATGGGCATCATCTCCTGCGGTGTGAACAACAAGTACGGCCACCCCCACGAGGAGACCCTGAGCATCCTGCGGGATGCGGGCGTGAATGTTTACCGCACCGACCTGCTGGGGGCCATCGTGATCGGTTCCGATGGACAGAACTATACCATCCGCACCGAGAAAACGGCCACCGATGCCGAGCTCAACCCCACCGACCGGCGGCAGCGTCCACCGCGCAGCAGGGGTATATCGGCAACGTGAACAGCAAAAAGTTCCACCTGCAGCTGTGCCAATCTCCCTGCGGAGAAGAACCAGATCCTCTTCTCCAGCTACGAGGAGGCCATTGCGGCAGGGTACAGCCCGTGCTCGAGCTGCATCAAGTAAACGCATATCAGACAAGCAGCGCCCTGCCGGGGCAAACCGGCAGGCGCTGCTGTTTTCTGGGATCATTTTTTTCGCTTCTTGAAATCGATCGGCAGCGTTGTCCACCGCTTCCGGAAGAGGTACGCCGCATCCTTGGGCTGACGCTGGCGGGTAAAGATGCCTTTTTTGTTGCCGTCCACCCGCAGGATGCCCTCGGTGGTCTGGAAATCGGCAAAATTCCACACCAGCTCACCCTGCACGAAATCGTAGTGGTCGAACACGGCGTGGGTCATCTCCAGATACTCGTTCTGGTACTCGGCGCTCCACATCACGCTGGGGAGCTTGTGCGCACCGCTCAGGTTGTCGGTGCCGTACTCAGTGAAGATGAGCGGGCGGCCATGCAGGACTTTTGCCCAGCCGTCCATCTCATGGTGGAAGGCGGCTTCGGCATCTGCCAGCCGGCCCCGCCCAGTACATACCAGCCGTAGTAGCGGTTCAGGCTGACGAAATCGGCAAAACGCTGGCCCTTGCTGGTGTCGGGCAGGCTGGTCATCAGGACCGTATAAGTACGGGGGCGCTTCTGGGGGTCGAGGCGGCGGGCCAGCTCGAACAGGGGCTTGAAGTATTCCTCGGTGCCCGCGCTGGTGCACTGAGGCTCGTTGAGCAGGCTCCATGCGATGACCGAGGGATGGTTTTTGTCCCGGTCGATCATATCGGTCAGGGCTGCCTTGTGGTTCTTGAGCAGTGCAGGCGTGGTCTCCTTCTCAAAAAAGCCCTGCTGCCTGCCGTTGCCCTGATTGGCGGCCAGGAAGTTGGCTGTGCTCTGCATAAAGCCCACGGCGGGGACTTCGTCGATGATGAGGAAGCCTCCTCATCGGCCATCTGGTAGATCTCCTCAGCGTAGGGGTAGTGGCTGGTGCGGAAGCAGTTTGCGCCGATCCACTTCATCAGCTCAAAATCCCGCTTAACGTGGGCAGGTCGAGCCCGCGGCCCCGGATGTCGGCATCCTCGTGCCGGCCAAAGCCCCGCAGATAGACCGGGCTGCCGTTGAGCAGGAAACGCCCGTGCCGGATCTCAAAGGTGCGGATGCCGATCCGGTCCAGATACTCGTCCACCACCGCGCTGCCCTCGTGGATGCGGATGACCAGATCGTAGAGATAGGCGGCGTGGACATTCCACAGTTTGGCGTTTTTGACCACCAGTGTGCCGGTGGTGCCGGAGCTTTCGGCCACCCGGGTGGTGCCGTCGTAAAGCTCCACAGTCACGGGGTGGGGGCCGTTGGTGGACACGGTATAGTCGATCTCGGCCCCGGTCTCGGTCAGACGGTATCGTGTGGAATAGTCCAGCACCCGCTCCTTGGGCAGGGCCATCAGCCAGACGGGCCGGTGGATGCCGGCGTAGTTGTAAAAATCAAAGTAGGGGGCGGCGATCTTTCTGCCATCCGCAAGGGTACGGGTGGTGCCTGCGGGCAGCATCGTTTCGCTGAGCTCGTTATTCGCCAGAACACTGAGCTTGTTGAACTGGTTGTAGCGCACGATGTTAGTCACGGTGGCATCAAAGGGCAGGAAGCCGCCCTCGTGCTGGGCCACCTCCACGCCATTGACGAAGACCCGGGCCCGGTGGGTGACCGAGCCAAACCGGAGAACGATGTCCCAGCCGCTCCATTCCGCAGGGACAAAAAAGCTGGTCTCGTACCAGAAATCACCGCAGTATTCGCGGGAGGCCTTGTCGGTGAACAGGTCGCAGAAGGAGGCAGGCACCGGCATGGAGATAGAGGAGGGCAGGTCCAGCGCCCATCCGGCCTCCACACCCTTGCTCTCGGGGTCGAAGCTGAAACGCCACATCCCGTCCAGGCCGATGAGACGGCGGGTGGTGGTAGCGCGGGGATACAGCAGGGAGCGGTTCATCAGGATGACCTCACATTCATCAGCCCGGCGGCATTTTGCGTGCCACAGGGGCGTTTATTGTCTTTATACCCAGTATGACAGAAATTTTATAAAAGGGATAGAAAGATTTTTGAATAAATCCAGACTTTTTTCAGGAAAACAGGCGCTGCTCTGGGCAGAATACCTATTATCTCCGTCCGGATTTAAAAACTTCCGTAAAGAGTGCCACAAAAAGTGAATGCTGGGAAAAAGAGGAAAAAACAGAATGTGAACGAACTGTGAAAATGTACAAAAACAATACCTTAAAATTGTACGAATTCACCTAAAAAATATTCTAACATTTTTTGATAAAAGTTTGTCATAATATTGGAGTACAAACTTGGATACAGCAGAAGGGACACTGTACCGTTTGAATTGACCACCGAAGGAGAATACAATGGCAAATGAAATGCAAAAGACCACCCCGTTTGGGATGCGGGACAAGGTCGGCTATATGTTCGGCGATTTCGCCAACGATTTTACTTTTATCCTGTCGTCCAGCTTCCTGATGAAGTTCTATACCGACGTGATGGGCGTGAGCGCCGGTGTTGTGGGCATGATCATGATGATCGCCCGCTTTGTGGATGCCTTTACCGATGTGACCATGGGCCAGATCGTGGACCGCTCCAAGCCCACCAAGGACGGCAAGTTCCGCCCCTGGCTCAAGCGGATGTGCGGCCCTGTGGCCATCGCATCCTTCCTCATCTTCCAGTCCGGTCTGGCCGGGATGTCCTACGGCTTCAAGGTGGCATGGCTCTTTGTGACCTATATCCTGTGGGGCTCCATCTTCTACACCTCCGTCAACATCCCTTACGGTTCCATGGCCTCCGCCATCTCTGCTGACCCCAAGGACCGCGCAGAGCTGTCCACCTGGCGTACCATCGGCAGCACCCTGGCCGGCCTTGTGATCGGCGTTGGCACCCCCATGGTGGCTTACGTCACCGTCAATGGGCAGACGGTCCTCTCCGGCAGCCGCATGACCATCATTGCAGGCGTTTTCTCTGTCTGCGCCATCCTCTGCTACCTGCTCTGCTTTAACCTGGTGCGTGAGCGTGTGGATGTGCCCGCCAATAACAGCAAGATGGACATTGGCAAGATGCTCAAGAGCGTGTTCACCAACCGTGCCCTGCTGGGCATCATTGCTGCCGCCCTTTTCCTGCTGCTGGCCATGCTGACCATGCAGGGCATGGCAGGCTATGTGTTCCCCAACTTCTACGGCAGCGCCGCCGCCCAGTCTACCGCTTCTCTGCTGAGCAGCGTGCTGATCCTGCTCGTCTGTGCACCCTTTGCCTCCAAGCTGGCCAGCCGGTTCGGTAAAAAAGAGCTGGCCACCGTATCCTGCATCGTGGCCACGGTGCTGGAGGTCATCTGCTTTGTTCTCAAGCCCGCCAATGTCTGGGTCTATGTCGGCTTCTACTGTGCCGCCTTCATCTGCCTGGGCTTCTTCAACACCATCATCTGGGCAATGATCACCGATGTCATCGATGATTCCGAGGTCCGCAACGGCATCCGTGAGGACGGCACCATCTATGCGGTCTACTCCTTTGCCCGCAAGCTGGGTCAGGCGTTCTCTTCCGGCCTGACCGGCGGCCTGCTGACTATGATCGGTTACAGCGCCGCCACTGCCTTTGACCCGGAGGTCACCATGGGCATCTTCAACATCTCCTGTATTGCCCCCGCCATCGGCTTCGTGGCCGTGGCCCTGAGCCTGTTCTTCATCTACCCCCTGACCAAACAGAAGGTGGAGGAGAACGTGGCCGCACTGGCACAGCGCCATAATAAGTAAGGAAACGGATCAAGCCGCCCACGGGAAATTCCTGTGGGCGGCTTGTTTCTGCTTCAAAATTGATGTATACTAATATATCAAGAATGACACAATGGCACGAGCGGAACAACAGGAAAAAGGAGCGGTGTACGATGCGGGTGGATCCCTTGCAGATCCTTACAAAGCTGGCAGCGGTGCAGAATATCCCGACCCGGCGGGTCACCCCGCCCTTTGAGGGGTTGGAAGAGTTTGACTACGGCCTGCGGCGATCGCTGGACCCCCAGTTCGACTGGCAGGAGTTCGGCCAGCTGCTGCTGGACAGCACCCCTGAAAATACCCTGCTGCTGGTGGAGGGCACCTTTGAGCTGCACTTTGCCCTGTTCCGCATCCCCGATGAAAAAAACACGGTCTTTCTCATTGGACCCTGGACGGTGGCCCCCCGCACCCCGAGCGCCCGCAAATGGGTCAGGCGCTATCTGGGGGAAGCCGGAGAGGCCGCTGTGCAGGAGTACTACAACGGCGTGAAGATCCTGGAGGCCAGCGATTTCTATGGAGCTTTGCGGGTTGTGGTGGATACGATGTTCGGCTGCACTGTCCCCGGTGCAGGAGCTGAAGGAATTCCTGCCCTTCCAGTTCCACCCGGATACCCGCTATTTCCACGAGCCGGAGTTCCAGAAGGAGATCCCGGTCACCATGCTGGAGCAGCGGTACGAATCAGAGAACCGCATTCTGGACGCGGTGGCCCGGGGCGATGAGGAAGCCGCCATCGAGGCCATGCACCAGCACTCCCGCTTTACCTATGGCGGCCGGTTCGAGGGGACGCTCTACCAGCAAAAGAACAAGATGATCGTGCTGAACACCCTGCTGCGCAAGGCCATTGAACCCAGCAAGGTGCATCCCTATTATATTGATGCCATTTCCAGCAAGTACAGCCGCATCATTGAGGAAGCCAACGAGGTGCCCAACGAGATGATGTGGCAGATGACGCGGGATTACTGTGCCTATGTCCGCCGCTACTCGCTGAAGGAGTATTCGCCCGCGGTGCAGAAGGTGATGAACTACGTCAACCTGAACGTGGCCGAGCCGCTGACGCTGAAAAGTCTGGCCGCCATGTGCTTCATCAGCATCGTACCTGTCGGCATTGTTCAAGCAGGAGACCGGCAGCACTCTGATCGATTATATCAACACCCAGCGCGTCAACCGCGCGGCCCAGCTGCTGGTGCAGAACAACCACACCATTGCCGCCGTGGCCGAGGAGGTGGGCATTCTGGACGTGAATTATTTTACAAAGATCTTCAAAAAGACGCTGGGAGTCACCCCCACCCGCTACCGCCGCGAACACAAAGAAAAGTGAAAAATGAAAAAAATGCCCGGTTTTTCCCGGAAATGTACGTTTTGTGCAAACTTCCGGGAAGACGGGCATTTTCTGTACAGAGAAATTTGTTGCATGAACAGAACGATGTTGTAACCATTTTGAAAGGATTTATGGATTTTTGGCATGGAATTTGGATGTATGTTGCATTTTTGACCGATTTTGTGCTTGATATCAAAAAGAATGTTGTACACAACAATATCAACTGTGAAGAATGCACAAAGAAACGGCCGGAATCTTGTGAACTTGTCCCATTGCGAACTTTTTTTCAGATGGCTATAATACAAACAGAAACCATGGAACGTACATGTAAGTATATTCCATGAAATGCTGTGATATGCGAATGAAGGAGAACAAGATTATGAAAATGATTTCCCGTCGTGACTTTATGAAGGCTTCTGCTGTTGTGGGTGCTGCCGGCGTTCTGACCGCCTGCGGCGGTTCCTCCAGCTCCACTGCTGCTTCCTCTGTCGCTGCATCCTCTGCAGCTGCTTCTGAGGCTGCAACCGGCAGCGCAAACGTCGGTGTCTGCATCTATCAGTTCGCTGATAACTTTATGACCCTGTACCGCACCGACCTGGAAGAGTACCTGAAGGATAAGGGCTACGCCGTGACCATCGTTGACGGCAAGAACGACCAGAACACCCAGACCGAGCAGATCAACACCTTCCTGCAGCAGGGCGTTGACGTTCTGATCATCAACCCTGTTCAGACCACCTCTGCACAGACCATCGTTGATACCATCAAGCCCTCCGAGACTCCCATCGTCTTCATCAACCGTGAGCCCGAAAAGGCTGTTCTGGATTCCTACGCAGGCAAGTGCTGCTACGTTGGCGCTGACGCACGTCAGTCCGGTACTTACCAGGGCGAGCTGATCCTGGAGACCGAGACCCAGGGCGATATCAACGGCGACGGCAAGATCACCTACATCATGTGCAAGGGCGACCCCGAGAACATCGATGCTCAGTACCGCACCGAGTACTCCATCAAGGCTTTGACCGATGCCGGCAAGGAAGTGGAGTGCCTGTACGAGTACCTGGACAACTGGGATCAGACCACCGCACAGCAGGACGTTGCAAACGCTCTGGCACAGTACGGCGAGAAGATCGAAGTTGTGTTCTGCAACAACGACGCAATGGCTCTGGGCGCTCTGCAGTCCATTGAGCAGGCTGGCCGTACCGTTGGCAAGGACATCTATCTGGTCGGTGTTGACGCACTGAAAGAGGCTGTCCAGAACGTTGTTGACGGCAAGATGACCGGTACCGTTCTGAACGACGACGTGGGCCAGGCTACCAAGGCTGCCGAGCTACTCAGCTGTTTGTTGAGGGCAAGGACGTTGAGGAGTACTACTGGGTCACTACGTCAAGGTCACTACCGAGAACGCAGCACAGTACCTCTAATTCCTGTAGCACAAAACTCACGTTTGCAAGGTACGCAGTGAGTCCTATGGCTTGGTAAAAGCTTAAAAGCGCGTGCGTGCGAGATTTCTCTCGGGCGCACGCGCCTTCTTTTAGAAAGGACGCACCGCGCGGCCTGCAAATTGCAAGATAAGGAGGCTCTGCGGAATGTCAGAATACCGTCTGGTAATGAAAGGCGTGGTCAAGACCTTCCCCGGCGTAAAAGCGCTGGACCACGCGCAGTTGGAGCTCCGCCCCGGTAAAGTTATGGCCCTGATGGGCGAAAATGGTGCCGGTAAGTCCACCCTGATGAAGTGCATGTTCGGCATTTACAAGATGGACGAGGGCGAGATCGAATACGAGGGAGAAAAGGTCGTTGTTGCGAACCCGTTGGATGCACTGGACCGCGGCATTGCATGGTGCATCAGGAGCTGCAGCCCATTCCGGCCCGTACCGTGGCTGAGAATATCTGGCTGGGCCGCTACCCCACCAAGAAGTATGGTCCGGTGACCACAGTGGACCATGCTAAAATGTACAAGGATACCGATGCACTGCTGAAGAAGCTGAAGCTGCAGATCAATTCCCACGCAAAGCTGGGCAGCCTGAGCATTGCCCAGATGCAGATGGTGGAAATTGCAAAGGCTGTTTCCGCAAACTGCAAGGTGCTGATCCTGGACGAGCCCACCTCCTCCCTGACCGCCAACGAAGTGGAATCGCTGTTCCGCATCATGCGTGAGCTGAAGGAGCAGGGCGTTGCACTGGTCTACATCAGCCACAAGATGGATGAGATCAAGGTCATTGCTGACGAAGTGACCATCATGCGTGACGGCCATTACATCGGCAAGTGGAATGTGGCTGAGATGACCAAGGAGCAGATCATCGCCAAGATGGTCGGCCGTGAGCTGTCCAACCTGTTTCCCCCGCTGGAGAACCACCCCTCCGAGGAAGTGATGATGAAGGTGGAGGATTTCACCTCCATCCATCCCCGTTCCTTCCGCCATTGCAGCTTTGAGCTGAAAAAGGGCGAGATCCTGGGCGTGGCCGGTCTGGTGGGCGCACAGCGCACCGAGCTGATGGAAGGCATCTTCGGCCTGCGCGCACACACCTCCGGTAAGGTGTGGATCAAGGGTGAAGAGGTCAACATCAAGCAGCCCCGCGATGCCATCCGGAAGAGCGTGGCTCTGCTGACCGAGGACCGCCGCGCAACCGGCATCATGGGTGTGCTGAGCGTGGCCGACAACATCTCCATTGCATCGCTGGACGCTCTGCGCAAGGGCCCCATCATGCTGGATGACAAGAAGATTTTGGATCTGGTGGCGACCAATAAGGAAAAGATGGCCATCAAGGTGCCCAGCCCCAAGACCCAGATCAAGAGCCTGTCCGGCGGCAACCAGCAGAAGGTGCTGATCGCCCGCTGGCTGGCAAATAACCCCGATGTCCTGATCCTGGACGAGCCCACCCGCGGCATCGACGTTGGTGCAAAGTACGAGATCTACTGCATCATTGCCGATCTGGCCAAGCAGGGCAAGAGCATCATTATGATCTCCTCTGAAATGAGCGAGATCATTGGCATGTCCAACCGCGTCATGGTCATGTGCGATGGCCGCATCACCGGCTTCATCGACGGCAAGGACGCGACCCAGGAGAACATCATGGAGCTGGCTACCCAGTTTGAGACCGCGCCCGAAACGGCAGCGGCCAATCAGTAAACAAGGAGGCTGTCTATTGTGGAAGCTACCAAGAAATTAACGGGTAAATCCGTAAAGAAATGGCTGGGCAACAACGCCATTATCGTTCTGATGCTGCTCGTCTCTCTGTTCGTCGGCATCATCCATCCGAACTTTTGCACCTGCAAACCTGATCAACCTGTTCAAGAACGTGTCCATCCGCTACATCATCGCGCTGGGCATCTCCGGCTGTCTGATCACCACCGGCAACGACCTGTCCGCAGGCCGTCTGGCTGGTTTTGCCGCCTGCCTGGCCTGCATCTTTGCGCAGACCGAGGGCGCTGCTGGTAAGTTCTACCCCAACATGCCCACTCTGCCCACCCCTGTGGTGTTCATTCTGGTCATTGCCATCTGCGCCATCGTGGGTCTGTGCAACGGTCTGGTCGTTTCTTACCTGAAGGTCCAGCCCTTTATCGCTACCCTGGGTATGCAGCAGGTGGTCTACGGTATCTGCCTGGTCTACACCGGCGGTACCCCCATCGGCTCCCTGAACAAGGACTTCACCTCTCTGGCCTCCAACACCATCCTGAAGGTCCCCGTGCTGATCTGGATCGCCTGATCGTGGCTGTCTGCTTCTGGTTCCTGTACAACAAGACCCGTCACGGCAAGTACATGTACGCCATCGGCGGCAACGAGGCTGCTGCTGAGGTGGCCGGTGTCAACGTTTACGCCACCAAGATCCGCATCTACATCCTGGCCTCCTGCATGTTCGGTCTGGCAGGCTGCCTGCTGGCTGCAAAGTCCGGCGGCGCATCCGTCAACACTGCACAGGGCTATGAGCTGGATGCCATTGCGGCTTCTACCATCGGCGGCGTTTCCACCACCGGCGGTGTCGGCACCGTGCCCGGCATTCTGGTCGGCGTTCTGGTCTTTGAGCTGATGAAGGTCGCTCTGCAGTTTATGAACGTCAACTCCTCTTACACCTATATCGTCCAGGGCCTTGTCATTATCGTGGCTGTGGCCATCGATATCCGTAAGTACCTGGCAAAGAAGTAACTCCCCATTCGCATACAGAGAAGCCCCCCGCCGGGAGAACCGGCGGGGGGCTTCTGCTGTTATTTCCTCAGCTGCCGCTGCTGCAGGCGGTACTGGCGGGGTGTCAGCCCCTCCTGCCTCTGCGTTTTCTCGCCCACTCTCCGAAAAAGTTGGAGAACTTTTTCTTTTTCGTTGAATTGCACAAGAACTTGCCTCCTCGTTTGGCAGTTGCGTTGAATTTATGAACGTTCTTTGAATTTTGATATTTTCATTCGATTTTTATAACACAGCTTCCGGGGAAGTGGTATACTACAAGCCAGAAACAGTGCTGTTAAGTTCGGAAAACAAAGATCGTTGAATGAGGTGTGTCTTATGAGCGTTTACGAAAAAATTTCCGGTTTTGCGGATGAGATCAGCCAGGACTTTGACCAGCAGCTCAAAACGGTGACGGATCTGGGGATGAAGTATATCTGCATCCGCAGTGCAGAGCACAAGGCATTGCCGATTACACCCCCGAGGAAGTGCGCACCGTTCTTCTGCCAAAGCTGCGGGCC